>Ga0209833_1002417_pt1 | contig 11243 bp, 8 predicted proteins | sample COGITO_mtgs_1105_3_FD_184797 | JGI IMG/M metagenome (GOLD analysis project Ga0209833, IMG submission 184797) | Pelagic marine microbial communities from North Sea - COGITO_mtgs_110506 (SPAdes) (version 2) | ecosystem: Environmental > Aquatic > Marine > Epipelagic ... | reverse complement strand
CATTAAGCTGCGCTTTTGCGTTAACAAACTGATGATTTTTTCAATTGATAAATAAAGCGAAGATGTTTTGAAAACTATTAATGTAGGTATATGCGGTTTAGGCACGGTGGGTTCTGGTGTTGTTAATGTTATGCAGCGCAATGTAGCGGCTATTGCTGCGCGTGCCGGTCGTGAAGTATCCATTACTCATATAGGCGCAAGGCGTGATAACCCTGCTTGTGATGTTGGGTCAGCAAAAGTCAGTCGTGATATTTTTGCGGTTGTGAATGATCCTAATGTCGACATTGTTATTGAGTTAATTGGCGGCTATGAACCTGCGTTAGAACTTGTTATGCAGGCTATTGCTAACGGTAAGCATGTTGTAACTGCCAATAAAGCGTTAATTGCCATGCACGGTAATGAGATTTTTGCAGCGGCAGAAAAACAAGGCGTAAGTGTTTTGTTTGAAGCGGCGGTGGCTGGTGGTATACCCATTATTAAAGCCATGCGTGAAGGCTTAGCTGCAAACTCAATTGAATGGTTAGCGGGTATTATTAATGGCACGGGCAATTATATTCTTACTGAAATGCGAGATAAAGGCCGTCAGTTTAATGATGTGTTAGCCGATGCCCAGCAGCTTGGTTATGCCGAAGCTGATCCGACGTTTGATGTTGAAGGTATTGATGCTGCACATAAATTAGTAATTTTGGCTTCGTTAGCTTTTGCTATGCCATTGAACTTTGATGCTTGTTTTACCGAAGGTATTTCAGCTGTTGCACCGCAAGATGTTGTTTTTGCCGGTGAGCTGGGTTATCGCATTAAGCATCTTGGTATTGCGCGAAAAACTGAGCAGGGCGTTGAGATGCGCGTGCATCCGACATTAATTCCGCAGCGTCGTTTAATTGCCAATGTTGATGGTGTTATGAATGCCGTTTTAGTTAAGGGTGATGCAGTAGGGCCAACGTTATATTATGGTCCTGGTGCGGGAGCAGAGCCAACAGCCTCATCTGTGATTGCTGATATTGTCGATGTAGTGCGAACCATTGATGCTCAACCGACTAGTCGTGTACCTGCATTGGGTGTCGTTCAGAAGTCACTCTCGGCACTGCCAGTGTTATCGATTAGTGATATCAATACTGCTTATTATTTGCGTATTAATGTGAGTGATCAGCCGGGTGTGTTGTCGCATATTACACAAGCTTTGAGTGACTCTGGTATCAGTATTGAGGCCGTGTTACAAAAAGAAGCTGTACAGCACGAAGCTAATAGAGACTTATCTTCTCGTCAGGTTCCCATTGTGCTAATTACTGATCGTACATTAGAATCGCAGTTTATGGCGGCGGTTGAACGTATTGAAGCCTTAGATGCTGTGCAAGAAAGTATTCATTTTATTCGTGTTGAAAGCTTGGGCTAGCAGTTTGGTTTAGCAGCTTGGTTTTTAGAGCACAGCCAATTATTTTTATTTTAATCAACAATGGTTAGAGAGCGATAGTGAAATATATTAGTACGCGAGGCAATGCGCCGGAATTAAATTTTGAGCAAGTATTGCTAACAGGTTTAGCCACTGACGGTGGTTTGTATGTGCCTGCAAGTTTACCTGAGTTTTCTGCGGATCAAATAAGTAGTTGGGCAGGCTTGGCTTATCATGAATTAGCCTTTGAAATTGTTTCGCCTTTTGTGGGCGGCTGTATTCCAGATGATGATTTGCGTGCTATTTTGGCAGAGACTTATAAAGATTTTGCTCATCCAGCTATTGCACCTTTAATACAGTTAGATCGTAACGAATGGATTTTGGAGTTATTCCAAGGGCCAACGTTGGCATTTAAAGATTTTGCATTGCAGCTTCTCGGTCGCTTGCTCGATTATTTTTTGAAAAAGCGTAATCAGCGTGTAGTTATTATGGGGGCGACCTCGGGTGATACCGGTTCAGCCGCCATCGAAGGCTGTCGTCGTTGCGATAATATTGATATCTTTATTTTACATCCCCATAACCGTGTGTCTGACGTGCAGCGTCGCCAAATGACGACAGTGTTAGAAGATAACGTTTACAACATTGCGATAGAGGGTAACTTTGATGATTGCCAAGATATCGTTAAGGCCAGTTTTCGTGATCAATCATTTTTACCTGATGGAATGCAATTAGTCGCAGTTAATTCAATTAACTGGGCGCGCATTATGGCGCAGATTGTTTACTATTTTTATGCAGGTTTATCATTGGGCTCTCCGGCTAAGACTATGGCTTTTTCTGTACCTACGGGTAACTTTGGTGATATTTTTGCCGGTTATTTAGCAAAAAAAATGGGCTTGCCTATTAGTCAGTTAGTGATTGCCACCAATAAAAATAACGTATTACATCGCGTAATGACTGATTCGGTTTACTCGCGTACAGCACTCCATCAAACCTTGTCACCGAGTATGGATATTAGTGTATCCAGTAACTTTGAGCGTTTATTATTTGATTTGTATAACCGTGATGGCGATTGTATTCGTAATATGATGGAAGCATTTAATAGCGAATCGATTGAGCTTAATGATGATGCGATGGCTTCAGCGCGTGAACTATTTTCAAGCGCATCGATTGATGATGCAGCAACCTGCGACATTATTTCAAAGACCTTTAATGATATTGGCTATATGCTCGATCCGCACTCAGCAACCGGTGTCGGTGCAGGAAGATTGTGTAATAGAAATATAGAACAGCCGATGGTTGTTTTAGCCACGGCGCATCCAGCTAAGTTCCCTGATGCTATTGAGCAATCTAATATTGGCGTACAAGCAATAATACCCCCTCACTTAGGCGACCTTTTCGAGCGTGAAGAAAGGTTTACAGTATTGCCTTGTGATAAAGCAGTGGTAAATACTTTTATGTTTGATCAGCTGTAGCCGTTATGGCTGCTTTGATTCAGCGTCACGCCGCGTCTAATCTCGCTGACGCTAATTTTCCGCCCGATCTCTCTCCTATGCTGGGCCGTGTGTTTATGGCGCGTGGCGCACGCTGCAGTGACGATATTGATTTATCGATGTCGTCACTTTTATCGCCTTCTCTCCTTATGGGTATTGATGGTGCTGTCGATTTAATTATTGCAGCAATGGAGAGTGCTTCTAGAATATTAATTGTTGGTGACTTTGATGCAGACGGTGCAACCAGCTGCGCCTTAGCGATTCGGGCTTTTGAAGCCATGGGCCATAGTGATGTCCGGTTTATTGTGCCTAATCGTTTTGAGTACGGTTATGGTCTAACGCCAGAGATTGTTGACTTAGCAAAGCCGCAAAACCCTTCGCTTATTATTACCGTTGATAATGGTATCTCAAGTGTTGATGGCGTAGCCGCCGCTAGAGCTGCGGGTATCGATGTTTTAGTAACGGACCATCATTTACCCGGCCATCAATTGCCTAATGCTAATGTCATTGTCAATCCTAATCAGCATGGCTGTGAGTTTCCGAGTAAAGCACTTGCTGGCGTAGGTGTTATTTTTTATGTGATGTCAGCGGTACGCGCGGGGCTGCGAAAAAAACAATGGTTTAATGATCAGCGTAAAGAACCCAACATGGCAGACTTTCTTGATTTGGTCGCCTTGGGAACCGTTGCCGATGTCGTGCCGTTAGATAAAAATAATCGTATTTTAGTTGAGCAAGGTCTGCGTAGAATTCGAGTCGGTAAATGCAGTGCCGGTATTCGTGCGTTAATTGAAGTATCGGGTCGCAGTGCGGCTAAATTAATTGCTTCTGATATGGGTTTTGCTTTAGGTCCACGTCTTAATGCGGCGGGACGATTAGATGATATATCGATTGGTATTGCTTGTTTATTAACAAACGATGTCGCTATGGCCAAGGATATAGCCACCGAGCTCGATTCAATGAATCAAGATAGACGGCAAATAGAGCAGGGCATGCAAGTGCAGGCCGAGACAGCGCTGGCACGCTTAGAGCAAGGTGATAGTACTGAATTGCCTATTGGTATGTGTTTATTTAATGACGAATGGCATCAAGGCGTTGTGGGTATTTTAGCTTCACGAATAAAAGATCGCCATCAACGTCCGGTTATTTGTTTTGCATTGGCGAATGACAGCGAAGACTGCAGTGAATTAAAAGGCTCGGCTAGATCGATAAAAGGATTTCATATTCGCGATGCTTTAGATGCAGTGGCCGCCCATAATCCAGGTTTAATTGATAAGTTTGGTGGCCATGCAATGGCCGCCGGTTTAAGCCTTAAAAAAGATAAGTTTGCTGATTTCTCCAAAGCCTTTGATAAAGAAGCCAGTCGGTTACTGACAGAAGATGACCTTCAGTCATGCGTAATGAGTGACGGTGCTTTAGCATCCGATGAGATCAGTATTGATAACGCCACACTTATTCATTATGCGACGCCTTGGGGGCAGCTATTTCCTGAGCCGATTTTTGATAATGAATTTTTATTAGTCCAGCAGCGAATTGTCGGCAGTAAACATTTAAAGCTGGTTTTAGGTATGGACGACGGCACCGGTCAAATTGTCGATGCGATTGCTTTTAATGTTGATATTAAAGCATGGCCAGATGAATCGGTTAAAAAGGTGAGGGCGGCTTACCGGTTAGATGTGAATCGCTTTCGTGGTCAAGAGACAGTGCAGTTAATTATTGAACACTTAGAAAAAGTGAGTTAAGTTTTTTAAAAAACTCTGTCAGCTCCTCCAGTCAATCCCTTTTCATTCACTCATTATTAAGTTAAGCGGAAAATAAATTAACCATGAAAACAATCACAGCCGGTTTATACGAGCATTATAAAGGTCCGCAATATCAAGTAATGGAAGTTGCTCAGCATAGTGAGACATTAGAATATTTGGTGGTTTACAGAGCGCTTTACGGTGAGTTTGGTTTATGGGTGCGGCCGTTAGCCATGTTTGCAGAAACTATTGAGTTTCAAGGCAAGCAAGTTGAGCGATTTAAACGCGTATCTGATTGAGTATAAGGTGGTTAGGTATTGCTGAAGACGTTGTTCAGATTGAAGTCTAAGACGAAATTGGTAGCGGGGGCTGGATTCGAACCAACGACCTTCGGGTTATGAGCCCGACGAGCTACCAGACTGCTCCACCCCGCATCAATATCGTATCAATCACTTTACTATCTCTGATAATAATAAAGCGTAAAATCTCTCGTCAGGAAGCACTGAGTTCAGGGCTCCGTTAAGAGGGCGTGCATCATATGGATTCCTGATGCTAACGTCAAGTGTAATGACAAGCGGTGTTGGGATTATTCTCCTTTTATTTACGCTTGATCAGTTTAGCCACAGCATTTTTTGAATTTTTTACCGCTGCCGCAACTGCAAGGGTCGTTTCTACCTACTTTCTCAGGGACAATCGTTTGTCCATCGCAAAAATACCAAGCATCATCAACTTTTTTGAACTGTGATCGTTCACAATGACGATGCTCAACTTCATCTTCGTCGGTATAGGCCGCTATAAAGTCTACACTGCCAACTTTGTCTTCTTTTTGACCGGCTTTTGAAGTGATTATGCTGAGCTGGTGCCAGGTAGAACTCTCAGCCCAGTGCTGCGTGGCTTCAAAGTCGAAGTCTTCACGGCTATCAGGATGAAGTGAGTCATGCAAAAAATCGACAGAGGCTGTTGCATAGGCGCTATAGCGAGCACGCATTAGCTGTTCAGCTGAAGAGGCTTTCGTTGTATTATTTATCACAGGGGCGCAACAATCTTCAAAGCTTATCTTTTTTCCGCAGTGACATTCGCTCATAATGCTTATCTCTTTAAGTATTGGTCGTTATAAAGTATTGGCGATCGGTTTTTAGTTTTTTCATAATAATGATTTTAAGCATTCTAACAGTAGTTAAAGGTGTAAACCATAAATGACCGATTTTGATGATATTCGCCCTTACAATGATGATGAGGCTGTGCAAGCTATCCAGAGAATCATTAGTAATGATGAATGCTTGAGCCTTATTGCGATGCTTAAATTTCCGCGGTTGTTCGCTTTGTGCCCATGGCTCTTAAAGCCGCTGCTGCGTTTGAGCTTGCAGAATAAGGCCAAGGTGATTCACTCGGTAGATGATTTTCAAAATATCGTGGCTGGCTATTTAAATAAAATGCTAGCTAAAACGACCGATGGACTGACAATTCGTGGCTTCGAAAATGTTGTTTCCAATCAACCTTGCCTATTCTTAAGTAATCATCGTGATATTGCGCTTGATCCTGCTGTCACTAATTATGCGCTTTACAATAATGGCCTAAAAACGGTTCGTATTGCTATTGGTGATAATCTATTAAGTAAGCCGTTTGCATCCGATTTAATGCGGGCTAACAAAAGCTTTATTGTTAAACGTTCATTGAGTGGTCCGCGAGAATTATTGAAGTCATTAAAAAACCTTTCGGCTTATATTTGGCATTCATTAAAAGAAGACGGTGAAAACATTTGGATTGCTCATCGTGAAGGGCGTGCGAAAGATGGCTTAGATAAAACGGAACCAGCCGTTATTAAAATGTTAACTATCTCCAAGCCAAAAGATATGGCTTTCTCGGATTATATTAATCAGTTGAATATAGTGCCTGTGACTATTTCGTATGAGTATGATCCCTGCGATGCCATGAAAGCGGCTGAGTTGCGTAAAATAGAACTAACGGGCAGTTATACTAAATCTGAGCATGAAGACATGGAGAGTATTGGTAAAGGCATTATGGGCTCAAAAGGTCATATTTATGTTCATTTTGGTGAGTGTCTAAAAGGCGCTTATGAAAACGCCGATGCGGTAGCGGTTGCGGTTGATAAAGCGATGACTAAAAATTATCAAATACAGCCTACCAATGTGCTTGCCTATGAGTTGTTATATGGCAAAGATAAGTTAGCTGCAGCGCTTGCTATGTCAGATTTGTTTTCTGATGAAGAGTCGCAATACACAGCAGCAGACAGTGAGAAATTCCATCAACGTATTGCTGATATGCCTGATGATGATACCGTTTGCGCCTTGAATATCTATGCTAACCCCATTGTTAATCGAATCAATGTTCACGGGCAAGATTAAGCCTGATTTAAACTCTTCTTATTGATACCCCTATATGAAACTTTCGGATAATACGAAAAAAGATATTCAAAAGGCTTATTCTGATTGGCTTGGTAGTAACGAATACAAGCCACGGCGTGCCCAACGAACGATGATTGCAGTTATCGCAAAAGCCTTAGGTACTATCGAGTTTGATGCCGAAGGTGTTCGCGATGAAAAGTTTAATAAGCATGTCTGTCTAGTAGAGGCTGGCACAGGTACAGGAAAAACGGTCTCTTATTCTATAGCGTCTATAATTTTAGCTAAGTCGTTAGATAAAAAGTTAGTTATTTCGACAGCCACTGTCACACTGCAAGAGCAGCTCGTGTTGCGTGACCTACCTAACCTTCAAGAAACCAGTGGTATAGATTTTTCTTTTGCTATTGCTAAAGGGCGAGGGCGCTACTTATGCCTGAGTAAGGCATCTATGCGGCTAAAAGATGCTGATCGTTCAGGTAAAGACTTACCCATTTTTCCTGATGAGGAACGGCGTCTTCCTGAGAAAGCCGTTGCTCAGGTAAAGGAATTAACGCAAGCCTTTGAAGTAGGTGAGTGGGATGGCGATCGTGACAGTTGGGAAGAAAATATCAGTCATGAAGATTGGTCGTTAGTTGGCGCGGATAGAGCCAGCTGCAGTGGCAAAAAATGTCCCAGCTACCATCAGTGCGCACTCTTTAAAGCGCGTGACAATATAAGGAATGTTGATGTAGTTGTGGCAAACCATGATTTAGTTCTAGCCGACTTGGCAACGGGTGGGGGTAATGTTTTACCCGAACCTGAACAAACGATTTATGTTTTTGACGAAGCTCATCATCTGCCTTCAAAGTCACAAAATCACCTAAGTCGACATATGTCACTTTCTGCCGAGCGTCGGCGGGTAACGACTACCCAAAAAACCATTGCTCGGGCTATTAAAATATTAGATCAAAAAGAAGAGATTAAACGTTTAGCTAAAACGGCAGCGCAAATCGACGAGGCTTTAGATGCCTGTCTTATTAACTTACAGCCGTTATTAGAAATGACTTTTCAAAATCATACAGAGTTAACCAATAGCTCAGATGAGTTGCGCTTTCAGGGTGGTGTGGTTCCCAATGAGTTACAGACTGTTTTTCAGGAACTGTCTGACTGTTATGTACTTAAATGTAATTGTCTTCAAAAAATATCGGATTTAACGCTCGCATCCTTTACAGAAACTCAAAGTCAAGATCAGGTGGCTAGAGAGTCGCTGTATGCGGCGCTAGGTGAGCTTTCTATGATGTGCGAGTCAGCACGTTCGGTATGTGTTGATTATGCGCGAGATGACGCTCCAGGCGTTATGCCTACTGTACGATGGCTAAAGTTGCAGCCATCAGAGGGTATTGATGGGATATCAATGTATGCAGCACCATTGTCGACAGCAAAAACGTTAACAGACCTTATTTGGAATCGTTGCTTTGCCTCTATTCTAACCTCGGCAACTTTGGCAGCCTTGGGTAGATTCGAGCACTTTATTGAACAGATAGGTATAGGTGGTCTTGATCAAGCTCATAAAATTCTGGGCGAGCTCAATTTTGCGGATTCCGTATTTCATGTTCCATTAATGAAAAGTGACCCCACGCGAGCTGAAGAGCATACTCAAGAGATTATTGAGATGTTGCCGGAGTTGGTTTCACAGAAGCATGGCTCATTGGTACTGTTTTCTTCTCGCCGGCAATTGGATGCGGTATTTGAAGGTTTAAATTTGCTTCTTAAAGAGCGAGCGCTCGTTCAAGGTGATCGTTCAAAGCAGGCACTTATTAACAAGCATAAAGAGCGAGTTGATGAGGGGATTCCAAGTATCTTGTTGGGGTTGGCGAGCTTTGCTGAGGGTTTAGATCTTCCTGGGAACTACTGCACACAAGTTATTATCGCCAAGTTGCCTTTTGCTGTGCCAGATAGCCCAATAGATGAGGCTTTAGGTGAGTGGATTGAAAAGAATGGTGGTAATTCATTTTGGGATATTGCGGTTCCTGGGGTGTCTATTAAGTTATTGCAGGCCTGCGGGCGGTTGTTAAGAAGTGAAGCCGATGTTGGTCGAGTTTCTTTACTGGATAATCGAATACTTAGAAAGAGTTATGGGCAGCAGTTATTGGCTTGCCTACCGCCTTTTAAGCAGACTTTGGGTCAGTGAGTCAGTATTACAAATTTATAAATGTGAAATAGGTGAATAGTGTAATAGACTGATTTTTAATTGTTCAATTAACTCGTTTGAGTTCGGCAATATCAATATTTTAGTGATTCACTTCACATTTTGATTGATTATGTTTGAAAAGTAGACAATAATACTCTATGGGAGTTGAATCCGATGTTATAGGGTTCTCTTTATTGTAATTAGAATTGACTGGCCACTTTGGGCATATCTTCGTTCAGCGGGTCAGTCTGTAGATAAAAATAAAAATTTTAGGTTCGCATTCAATATGCGGACTGATATTGGGGTCTTCCTGGTAGGTCTCTCCCCGTATCCGTTTTTTCGCCTATGCCTTAGGTGGAAGCGTGTGCGTGTTCCTACCTAAAATACCTCATATTGATATTTCAAAACTGCATGCCTATTAGGCTGAATGTTGATTTTTAATCATAATTAGTCAATGAGCTTCATGAGTTTATTGATGTTAAGAGGGTTAGTTACTTAGAAAATTTTTAATATTAAAAAGCCTGCTAATAACAGGTTTTAAATTGTATGTGGGTCGTCCTGGTAGACCTTGTCCACGTAGCGTTTTAACCATTTTTTGGTTAAACGTCCTGCTGTATAAAATCTACCTAGATATAGTTATCGATCTCTTTTGTTATTCATGCTCGCATGAATGCGTAAGTGATATTCGTTCGACTTGCATTACATGCTGAAGTTTTGTTTAGGGGGGGGGCTTTGCTCATTTATTTGCTATATCAATTTTGATTATTTGCAAAGGTGGCGAAGACTCGCTGAAGAATAAGAAACCGAGGGTTTGTGATGAATAATAAGAAAAAAAGCTTTTTGGCCTTAGCGATGATGTTTACAAGCGGGGTGCATGCAGCATTTGATCAGTTTGGAGTGTCTATTTATAGCAGCAATGTTAATGATTCTTTTTTTGTGGGCATTGATTTACCTGAAGTGCCATTGGCTTCTTCGCCAGTGTTGGATTTTACGGCTGAGTATTTGATGCCTTTAATGCCTACTCAGGATGGTGATGTGGAGGAGTTTAACGTAAGCGTTACCGCTGTTCCGGTTCCTTCTTCTTTATTGTTTTTTGGTTCTGCGCTTGTTGCCTTAACGGTGATCCAGCGAAGAGCTTAATTAAATTTTATAACTTATTACTTTAAGAGGTGCTGCTTATCGGTTGTCGATAATTTTAAAAATAATCAAAAACTATAGTTATTTCAGATAGTTGCGCTTAATAGTGTTGGTTCGGGCTTGCTTATTTTGTAAGGCATTGGCCTGCGATTTTCGCCACCTATAAAGCCTTGACAGTGTATGTTAAAATATCAACATGCTGTTAATAACAACTTATTAATTGATTGTCTCTATATTTTTTAAATTATCGATTAAGTTGATCGGTTTAGTGTCTTCGCGAATGTATTTTTGCGTTATAAATCAGGTGCATATAAAAAATATGCGCCTCATCTATTGCTATGTGAATTTATAGATGATAAAATTTTATAACTGGTTATTTTTGAAAAAATGTTTGACAGATGGGTTTTTGATGTCTAAGATGGCCGCCAGTTGATTAGGTTAGAAACGAAAAGTTGAGCCCCTAGGGATGTGTTGGACATAAGTTAGATTGAGGAAGTTGATTTGCTATTAATGCGGTAAATCTTATTAAGAGTTAAAAAGTTTACTAACGCCGGTTGAGCCTTGCTGGGCTTCTCCAGGGGCCAAGGGGCAGCAAAGCTCAGCCGGTGATAGTGAAAAGAATCAATACCCTATAAATAGAACGATGTTGAAAGTAATAAATAGAAAGATAAAAAGTTTGTTGTTGCTGATGTTGGAGGGTATGGGAATAAGGACTTATACCAGGTGTCTCTTAAGTTAATTCTTGAAGACGGAGTTTTTGTTCTCATTGCCTCCAGCAACAGTACAAAATTTATCGAGATGGCCAGTACGGCGATCTGATTAAAAGTTAAAAAGTTTACTAACGCCGGTTGAGCCTTGCTGGGCTCTCCAGGGGCCAAGGGGCAGCAAAGCTCAGCCGGTGATAGTGAAAAAAAATAATGAAGAAAATAATTAAGAAAACAGTACCCCTGTATT
>Ga0209833_1002404_pt1 | contig 11277 bp, 6 predicted proteins | sample COGITO_mtgs_1105_3_FD_184797 | JGI IMG/M metagenome (GOLD analysis project Ga0209833, IMG submission 184797) | Pelagic marine microbial communities from North Sea - COGITO_mtgs_110506 (SPAdes) (version 2) | ecosystem: Environmental > Aquatic > Marine > Epipelagic ... | reverse complement strand
TCAGGACTGAGGGGCATAGATCGTGCCTAAGAGCATAGCCCCCGGGATGAAGAAGACGTTTCAGCATTTCACCTTACTGCTTGTCGCGTTCAGCGGCTTGCTAGTGGTTTCCTGCTCTTACACACATCCGAGTCTCAGGCCGAAGCCGTCCAGAAAAGCGGTGTTGAAACCGCAGGTGACGATACACAACCATTCCAATCGAGATATTGTTGTTGGCGTTGATGGGCCTGAAAGTCGTTTTGTTGATATCCCGGCAGGTGCTCATCGTAAGCTTTATTTGAAGTCAGGCGCTTACAAGTATGCGGTTGCCGCTGAGCAGATCAGCCCGGTCACTGGGCATAAGACATTCAAACCAAATCACCGCTACACATGGAACTTTGGACTTAAGCAGGTACATGGTGTGAGCTTCTAAAAGTGACTTTTTTGGCAAAGTGCTTGGTACACGGGTGACTGATGATTTTGGCAGCTTTTTAAATTTTGGAGTTTGGTAATGGCAGGCGTAGGGTTAAAGACAAGGCATGGCTAAGCTTCGCATCGTTTTCATGGGCACGGGAGATATTGCCCTGCCCTCATTACGGTCCTTGCTTGTTGCTGTTGATGGAGCCAACTCCAAATCCAACCCCATCCCTAACCCCAACTCTGAACCAGCATCCTATGAGCTGGTAGCCCTGGTGACTCAGCCGGACAAGCCGGTAGGAAGGAAGCAGCTGCTCACGGCTCCAGCGATTAAGGAGCTAGCACAGGGTCATGGTATTCCAGTGATGCAGCCTGAGTCCGCTCGAGAAAAAAGTTTCCTCAAAGCACTGAAGGCGATGGCGCCCGATGTGATTGTGGTGATGGCCTATGGCCAGATCTTGTCGCAGGCGCTACTCGATATTGCATCTCTTGCCTGTATTAATCTGCATGCCTCACTGCTGCCCAAGTACCGTGGGGCAGCCTGTATCCAGGCGGCCATTGATGCGGGTGACAGCCATACGGGCATTACCGTGATGCATGTGGTCAAGGCCCTGGATGCCGGCGATGTCATCCTCAAGAAGGAGACGCCCATCGGCAAACATGAGACAGGGGGTGAGCTTCATGACCGCTTAGCAGAAATAGCGCCTGAAGCACTCCATGAGGCGCTCAGCCAGCTTGCGCATGGCAGTGCCCAGCGTGAACCACAGGATCCTGAAAAAGTCAGTTACATCTCCAAGCTAATGCGGGAACATGGAGAGATTGACTGGACACTAACGGCCGAGGCTTTGGAACGCCGTATCCGAGCTTATGAGCCGTGGCCGGGCACCTCGACAGCATTTGTGGATAACAAAGGCCGTCAACGTAGATTGAAGATTTTCCCCCAGGTTGAGGTGAGTGAACAAGGCGGCAAACCGGGTCAGGTGCTGAGCACGGATGGGTTATTGTCCATTGCCTGCGGCCAGGGCTCGATCGTGATTGAGTCTGTGCAACCGGATGGCTCACGCCGAATGAGTGCCGCTGATTTCCTGATGGGCAACGCTCTCGTGGTGGGAGATATCGTGGGCTCGAGCTGAAAACAATTTCCGGCCTATCACGCTTTACCTCGTTCTACCACGCTTCACCTGCTGGCTAATGCTTCCTTGAGGAATGGGGCGGTGTGTGAGGTTTTTGAGCGGGCGACATGCTCGGGTGTGCCTTGGCTGACAATGCGGCCACCTTGCTCCCCAGCTTCAGGTCCGATGTCGATGAGGTAGTCCGCCTCTGCCATGATGGCGGTGTGGTGCTCGATGACGACCACCGTGTGGCCTTCATCAACGAGGCGATGAAGCACATCGATGAGTTTGTCGACATCCTGCTGGTGCAGGCCGATGGTGGGTTCTTCAATCAGGTAGAGATTAGCATGATAGGCTTTGCTGCCGCTAATTCTGGCCCGCCCTTTGGTGAGTTCGGAAACAAGTTTGATGCGCTGCGCTTCTCCGCCTGAAAGGGTGGGGCTGGGCTGACCGAGCTGGAGGTAGCCGAGGCCGGTGTCGGAGAGTAAGCTAAGTGTGCGGCGAAGTTTGGGCACGGCGCTGAAAAACTCGGCAGCTTGGCGGATATTCATTCTCAAGACTTCACCCATGTTTTTGCCATTATAGCGGATGTCTAGTGTGGCAGCGTTGTAGCGCATCTCCTGGCAGGCTTCACAGTGGACCCATGTGGTGGGAAGGAAGTCCATCTCAAGTTTGATTCGGCCATTGCCTTTGCATTCTGGGCACTGGCCTTCTTTGTTGTTGAAGGAGAAGCGTGAGGCGGTGAAACCACGCGCCCGTGCCTCGGGTAACTGGGCAAAGAGTTGGCGGATGGTGTCGAGGACCTTCACATAGGTGGCGGGGCAGGAGCGGGAGGTTTTGCCAATCGGGGATTGATCCACTTCAAAGCAGGCTTTGATATTATTAAATCCTGACTTGGAGCTATAGTTGGTTGTTTGTAATGCATGATTGCCCGCGGCATGAGATAGGCACCCACGCATTAGCGAAGATTTTCCGCAGCCTGAGACACCGGTAAGTACGGTGAGTTGTGCGAGCGGGATGCGGGCGTCAATGCCCTTTAGATTATTAGCATGGCACCCTGTGAGCCTGAGCCAGCCGCTAGCAGCCTTGGCTTTGGGTAAGGAGCGGCGAGTGCGTGTTGTCCGTGGTGTCTCAGATATCGCGGCTTTGACCAATTGCCCGCCTTCTACACCCGCGCCAGGTCCGAGCTCGATGAGGGTATCGGCACGGGAGATAGTTTCATCATCATGTTCCACCACCAGCAGCGAGTTACCGCGCTGGCGCAGGGACTCGAGGGTGTCGAGCAGTTTGACATTGTCACGTGGGTGTAGGCCAATGGTGGGCTCATCAAGGACGTAAAGCACGCCGCGTAGGTTGGAGCCGAGCTGGGCGGCCAAGCGGATTCGCTGAGATTCACCACCTGAGAGGGTGTCTGCGGAACGATCCAGTTGTAGGTAACCTAGGCCGACATGGTCGAGAAAGTGCAGCCGTTGGATGATTTCTGGAATGATGTCGCGAGAGATGATTTTTTCCCGGCCACTGAATTTCCATTGACCGAGCACCTTGATGGCTTCGTTCACTGAGAGAGCATTGATGCCGTGGATTGGCTGATCATGAATGAGGATGTGACGTGAGTCTTCTCGAAGGCGTGCGCCATCGCAGTCAGGACAAGTGTGGCGTGTGCTCGGATCTGATGAGCTGAGATTCTCGTGAATTTCAGCTTCGAGTTCAGAGTTGTATTGGTCGGGTTTGCTGCTGCGCCCTGAAGCGGCAGAGATGGCTCCGTAGCCTCTGCAGGTGGGGCACCAGCCACGGTGCGAGTTGAACGAAAAGTGGTGTGGGTCAGGCTCCTCGAAGGATTTCCCTGTGAGAGGGGAGACGCGGGCAGAGCTGAAGGTTTGCAGCTTAGCTTTACTTGTCTTCTTACTTTGCTCTGTGAGGGTCGCACAGGTTCCCTTGCCGAGCTGTAGGGCCTGCTCGGTAGAATCACAGACCGCGTAGATATCGTGCGGTTGGAAGCGCTTCAAGGCTTGGAAACCCTCGGTGTTCATCAGCTTGCCATCAACGAGTAGTTGGCTAATGCCCTTCTTGGCTGCGGCGATGGCAACATCAGTGTGGTAGCCTTTGCGAGCACGAATCAGGGGTGCAAGGACAAGCAGCTTTTTGTGTTTGGTTCGGAGCTGGCGGATTTGCTTTTCAATGGTGTCGGTGGTTTGGGAGATCACGGCTTCACCGGATTCCGGACAGTGCTGGATACCTAGCTTAGCGTAGAGCAGGCGCAGGAAGTGGTAAATTTCAGTGACCGTGCCGGTGGTGGACTTGCCGCCGCCCCGTGAGACACGCTGCTCAATAGCGACGGTCGGTGGCAGGCCGGTGATGCGGTCGACATCCGGTTTCTCAAGCTGACCGGCAAATTGCCGCGCGTAAGGTGACATGGAATCCAGGAAGCGACGCTGTCCCTCGGCAAAGATGATATCAAAGGCGAGGGTGGATTTCCCTGAACCCGAAAGGCCGGTGACAACCACGAGTTGATCACGTGGAATATCCACAGAGATGTTTTTGAGGTTATGCTCACGCGCTCCAGATATCTGAATTGATGAGGAAGCTTTTTTGTTTTTGTTGGCCTGTTGAGACGATTTTGATCGAGATGCTTTTTTAGATGAAGCCGTGTGTGTTGTTTTAAGTGCATCAGCAGTGGCGGATTTTTCTGATAGGATTTCTTCTGGGCTACCGTTGAAGATGATCTTGCCGCCATCCGCTCCTGGTCCGGGGCCTAGATCAATGATGTGGTCTGCACAGCGAATGACGTCGAGGTTGTGCTCAATGACCAGTAAGGTGTGGCCGGCTTCGGTGAGGCGTTGAAAAACCTCGAGGAGCTTTTCGATATCGGTGAAGTGGAGACCGGTGGTGGGCTCATCGAGAATGAGCAGCTTGGAGGTGGATTTGTGTGCCTCGGTGAGTATTTTGCAAAGTTTGAGACGCTGTGATTCGCCGCCGGAGAGGGTGTTGAGTGGTTGGCCAAGGCGTAGATAGCCGAGGCCAACATCGGTGAGGGGTTGTAAGGTGCTGATGATTTTCTTCAATAGCCGTGACTCTTTACCACTCGTGTTTTTGAGATGTTCTGTGCTTGAAGCGATGGCTTCGGTGATGGTGAGTTCGAGCGTTTGGGCGATGTTGAGTCCATTGTAGCTATAGCTCAGAGCCTTGCTGGTGTATCGTTTGCCATCACATTCAGGACAGGTGATGTAGAGGTCGGAAAGGAACTGCATTTCCACCTTTTCAAAGCCATTGCCGAGGCAGCGCTGGCAGCGGCCTGTGCCTGAGTTGAATGAGAAGTAGCCTGGGGTGAGTTGCTGCTCGAGGGCTTTCTCTTCAAGGGTGTAGAGCTGCCGAATAGCATCAAAGGCGCCTGAATGCACTGCAGGAGTGGATCGGGGTGTGCGTGTCAGGGGGGATTGGTCGACTTGTTCTACCGAGCTTAAATGATGATGCCCGGTAATGGATTTGATCGGGGCAGCCTCGTCAGCATTGATAATGCCGAGGTGCTTGGCGAGGTTGAGATAAAGGACGTCGTGGGCTAAGGTTGATTTTCCCGAGCCGGAGACACCTGTAAGGCAGGTGAAGATGCCAAGGGGCAACTTAAAATCGAGATTGCTGATATTGTGCCTGTTCGCTCCGGTGATCTTGAGCTGGTGTTTTGAGGTGCGGCGGGAGCTGGGTGTTTGTATTTTTACTGAGCCAGAGAGGTAAGGAAGGGTCTTTGATTCAGGGAATTTTTTGGCGATGGTTTTTTGCTGCGCTTGTTGACCTGAGAGCTCTGCGACAATGTTACCGCCATGTTCACCCGCTGCCGGGCCAAGGTCGATGAGGTGGTCGCAAGAGCGCATGACGGTCTCCTCATGTTCTACGACAACCACGGTGTTGCCTTTGTCTCTCAGGTCATGCATGACCTTGACGAGCTGGTTGATGTCGCGCTGGTGTAGGCCGACGGTGGGCTCGTCCAAGACAAAGAGGGTATTGGTGAGTGCAGCGCCCAGACAGGTGGTGAGGTTGACACGTTCGATTTCACCTCCTGAGAGGGTGTTAGCGGGCCGGTCGAGTGTCAGGTAGGTCAGGCCGACTTGGCACAGGTAGTGAAGCCGTGAGTTGATCTCATCGAGAGCGTGGCAAATCGATTTTGAGGCATTATTTTTGATGTGAGAGGAAAACCAAGTGGAGAGATCTTTGACGGGCATTTGCCAGAGCTCCGGGAGGGTTTTGTCATCGATTTTAAAACACAGAGCTTCAGGCTGGAGGCGAGATCCATGGCAGTGGGTGCAGGCGGTATAGGCACGGTAACGGGAGAGAAATACACGGACGTGCATTTTGTAGGATTTGGTTTCGACCCAATCAAAAAATCCTTTGACTCCGTACCAGTCACCGTTTTCCCATGCGTCCTGTGAGTCATCACGCTCACCATAAAGTAGCCATTGGCGTTCATGATGCTGGAGGTCTTGGTAGGGGGTATTGATATCAATACCGACGGCACGAGCCGCACTCAGTAGGTCTCGTTGACATTCTGCACCACGAGCAGTGGTGAAGGGCGTGACACAACCTTGCTTGATGCTTAGGGAGGGGTCAGGGATAGCTTTACCCAGGTCAATACCAATGGTCCGGCCAAAACCTCGGCAGTGTGGGCACGCGCCTAGCGGAGAGTTAAATGAAAATAAGGCAGGGGTGGGGGGGCGTAGAGTGAAGCCTGTGGCTGGGTTGGTCCAGTGGGTTGAAAACGATCGAGAACGATCGTCGATCAGGATCTCAAGGGTTCCTTTGCCGAGGGCGATGGACTGATCAATGGCCTCAAGTAGGCGGGCCTTATTACGCGTCGTTATTTTGAGCCGGTCTTGAATGACGAGCACGGAGGCGTCTAATTTCAGTTTACCGTTGGGCTCGTCGGTGCGGTATATTTTACGACGATGGTAGATGCGTGTGTAACCCTGCTGATTGAGCAGCGGCAGGACATCTGTGCTTGGTGTGCCTGGGGCAATAGAGACGGGAAAAGCAACCATGATGGTCTGATTGCTGTGCTCCGAATGACACCAGCTCGCAATGGAGTCTGGCGTGTCAGGCTGTATGCGCTCGCCCGTTTTTGGGTCGTAGGCCTTGGCGAGGTATGGGAAGAGCAGCTTGAGGTAGTCGTTGAGCTCAGTGAGGGTGCCGACCGTTGAGCGCGTCGAACGAATGGTGTTTTTTTGCTCGATGGCAATCGCCGGTGGGATGCCTTCAATGCGATCAACCTCCGGCTTGTCCATGCGGTCAAGAAACTGCCGCACGTAAGGGGAGAATGTTTCGACATAGCGCCGCTGACCTTCAGCGTATAGGGTGTGGAAAGCGAGTGAGGATTTGCCTGATCCTGATGGCCCTGTGATGACTGAGAATTTACCCAGTGGAATCTCAAGGTTGATATTCTTCAGATTATGTTGCCGTGCACCCGAAATGCGGATGGCGTTGGTATCCTTGGAAGATGGCGGGGAACTTTTTTTGGCTGGCACGTCGGCAATATGCTACTGTAACAGCATATTGCCAATCAAGAGTTGGTTCATGCAGCACTTTCTTGGCTAAGAGCGCCCCATCTGCAGAGATGAGTTCTCATTCTAGTTGTCGCCTAAGATGTAATCGACAAAAGCTTGGCCCGTCACATTAGTGGCGTTCAACTCTTGATCCACGGTGCGAGCTTGATCATTAATGCCCTTGGCCTCGAGGCTTGTTTTGATCTTGGCCAATTTATTGCGGTAAAAGCCACGCAATTCTTCAATTTCTTGGAGGAACTGATCTTGACGCTTGCCGTTGAATTTCTTCTGCATCTTGTCCACCAGTCCATGGCATTTTTTACGCACTTCTTCTAGCTCTGGGCATTTCACATAGAGCTCAGGTTTGGGTTGGAGTGGCTGTGCAGGTGGTGGCGTGAGCTCTTTATTCGCAGCTTGTATTTCTGCTATCATCTTGAGTCGGGCTTCTTTACGTGCTTGTGCTTCACGAGCATTTTTCTCTTTGAGCTCCGCTTTTTTCTCAGCTGCCTCAGCCTTTTTGCGTTCATTCTCGGCAATGATTTGAGCGTTTTCTGTCTCACGTGTGACTTCCTCTTTCTGGAGCCATGTCCAGCTTCCATAGATAGCAGCGAGCAATACAATGATAATGATGATATTGCGTATCGTTGGGCTACTTGATTTTTTGGTATGCACTCGTGGCGACACGGGTCTAGGTGGATGAGCTGATCCACCTGCAGGGGAGGGGGAGGTGATTAGGGGGTTGCTGACGGTAGGCGTTTTTTTTCTGTTGAGGATGGCATCGATCGCTTCAGCCATCGATTTAGCAGTGCGAAAGCGAAGAGCGGGGTCTGGGTTTATAGCCTTGCGAATGATATCATCAAACCTCGGGTCGCATTGCACGAGATTGGCTACTGGCATGTAAAGCTTCTCGGGCAGTTTGCTGGTGAGCAGCTCATATAACATGATACCCACAGAGTAGAGGTCAGTGCTTTCATCAACAGCGCTCGGATGATGCACGACTTCTGGTGCGGTATATCCTGGTGTGCCGAAGGCGGTGTCTGATTCGTGATCGCCGACGGGACGAGCTAGGCCAAAGTCGCCTATTTTTGGCGACAGCTGATCGTTGAGGAGAATGTTGGCGGGTTTGATGTCACGGTGGAGGATGCCTTGCTGGTGGGCGTTTTCGAGACCGTGGCAGATTTCACAGATGATGCGGCCAGCTTCAATAGGGTCGATTTTTTTTCCGTATGAAGCATGGTAAAGAGAGCTGCCATGTACCATCTCCATGACGATGTAGAGCATGCCATCGATTTCCCCGAAATCATAAATACCGATGAGGTTAGGGTGATTGAGTTTGGCCATGCTTTTGGCCTCACTCTCAAAAGACGTGCGGAATTCAAGGTCTTCACCGAAGTTGCGAGGCAATATCTTAATGGCTACTTCTCGATCGAGGGACTTTTGTTTGGCCAGGTAAACGGCTCCCATGCCTCCCTTTGCGATGAATGATAGGACTTCAAAATTGGGGAGGAGTTCTGCGATTTCCTCTGGCTCTGGCGCAACAAAGTTACCGGGTGATGTGTCCGTGCTCATGGGTGAATATCCTGAAATTGTTAAATTAACGTTAGAACCGCGATTCGATAAGAGTGATCCTAGTTCAGTTTGGATTCGATTTAAAGAGGATAAGAAGCATTATTGGCTGTTGAAAAATTGCTCCTTTCGCCGTTCTTGTTGATCCTTGATGGCAATCGATAATGCAGAGGGAAATAAGTTATCAGGTGCTGTTCCCGTATCTTTGAGGATTGTTTGAGAGGGGCTCAAGAATTCACCTTGGTTTGATCTGTAGCCAGGTCCAATGTAAATGCCGGTACTGTCACGCATTTCGAGGTGCAGATGAGCTGGGTAGTTGTTGTTGGCGGTTCCTACAGTGCCGATGATTTCGCCTAGATGAACTCGTTGACCGTGAGCTGCATAGCTTTTGTCCAAGTGAGAATACATCGATAATAGAATTTTTCCCTGTGAATTCCTGTGGGCCACAACGAGTGTATTGCCCCAGCTCAGTGATGGTTCTCCGCGGTAAACAACGAGGCCATTACCAATGGCATAAACGTCATCACCGAGATCGGTGTTCATGCCTCCGATGCCGTTGATGTCGTCGCCTGTGTGATGGCCTCCTCGGGCTGGGTTGTTGTCCCAGTAATGCTGGGCATTGTAGCTTAGGGCTCCATGAGCCGTTCCCATTGCTGCAGCCATGCGTGTTGCGGTGGGGATCAGGGCTCTTTCAAAGGCCGTGAGCTGAATGAAACGCGGGTCAAAAGGTGGCGCTTTTCTGGTGCTGGGAAGTGGGAAGCCGAGAGGGGCATCTGCTTGTTGGGCAGATTCTAGTGATTTGACCGGAACGCGAGAATCTTTGGTGCTGCCAGTTTTTCCGAGGATTACCAAGGCAATGATAGCAATCAACACGGAGATGACGACACCGTAGAGAATCCTTTGTTGGGCGCGTTTGGCTGTGCTCCTCGGCATGGCTAGAAGTCTAGGAGGATCTCAGCACGACGATTGGCTCGTCTTCCTGCCGGCGAGTCATCACCCGCAGCTGTGGTATTGGGTAGTCGAGGTTTTGATTTTCCGTAGCCGACAATTTCCATCTGCTTTTTGTTGATGCCGTTTTCGGCAAGAAACTGCATGACTTGCTCAGCACGCTCCCGTGATAGGGACAGGTTGTATGGATCAGATCCTAGTGCATCGGTGTGCCCTGATATGGTTAGCATCTTTTCTGCGCTCGTCTTGAGAAGGTTTGCTACGATAGTGAGCTGTCGCTTGGTGCGGGCGGTAAGATCTTTTGCATCGAGATCAAAGTAAATGGCCAGAGTGTCTCCGCCTTTTGGGTTTTTGATCAGAGGGCTATAGTAAATATCGCCGCCGAGGACACGTTGGGTGTAATCGGCAAGTAGGTTGTCCAGGTTGATTTCAGTGATTTGCCACGGCGAGTTGATATCGTTTCTCTTGCTGGTGATAGAGAACATAGCTAGTTCGCCTGTGTTTTTTGATTTGAGACGAACGAGCCACCCAGAGCTGGTATCCCGTAAGAACATTTTGCGTAGAGTTTTTTCTTTCAGAAGGGTGTATTCACCTTCTTCGAAAATGATGCAGAGGCCGGCAAGCGTGGCGTAAGATACTTGGGAATTGTCAATATACCTACCCGCGGCAGCAGCATCGAGCTTGGTGATTGCGTTAATGAATTGCTTAATAGCGATCAATGCGGATTGATCGCCTAGGGGTCTTGTGAGTTCTTGTTGATCCTCATTTTTGAGAGCTTTGTTGAGCGTGTTTTGATTGGTCTTTGGGAGGGTGATATTCTTAACCTGCCATTTTCCCGCATCGGTTTTTTCCAGATCGATGAATATCTTACTTTTGTCAGCAAGGTTGAGAGACCATCTGTTAGGATAACCTGCTACACGGGAAAAAGGATTGGAGGGGTCAAGTTTGAGGCCTGAGCTGGCAGCGAGTCTGTTGAGTTGCTCTGCCTGAGCTCGAGTGAAGTTGGTCTTGCCGAGATAGTCGATCAAGGCTTGGGCGTTGCCAGCTTCGTTGGCTTCGAGGACGATTTCACGAATCTTGCCGATCAGTTCCTCAGGTGTAGCGCCAATTGCCTCGTCGCCTTCCTCCAAGTTTCCGAGCTGATTCATGCTATCAAGGTTCTCGCTGATTTTGGAGCGGTCATCTTGTTTGGCTGTGTTCTTACTGGAAGAACATTTATCGATCAGAAAAAAAGTAACCACGGCGCTCAAGATGAGAACGCCAGTGAAGTAGATGAGTGGATTTTTTTTGGAGCTTGTCTCTTCCATGGGCAGGATATTAGCTCTAAAATGAACAACTCCAACTCAAAAAAGGAGACATTCAGGGGCAATTATTTGCAAGGGGGGTAGTGCTTGATTTGCTGCTTTAGCCTACGGCTAAGATCCATGAGTTCTTGATGTTTTTCCGAGCCCGATTCTACAGGGTCAAAGCGAATCGCGGAATGTAGCCTGATGGCTGGCAGGAGTATTTTTTCCAAATCATGACGTGACGTTGACTCCAATATTAGTAGGCCATGCAGCCATTCGCACAATGGAGTGCCTGTTTGACGACGGCCGATTTTCTTGGCGATCAACGGTTCGAGCTTATGGAGGGGGGTATAAGGAGCGTTTTTGGGTCGTTGGTAGGGATTGTTTGAAGAATCTGTATTTCTCTGGCGAGAGCTCCATAATCGCCCGCCTACCCAGATA
>Ga0209833_1002399_pt1 | contig 11288 bp, 10 predicted proteins | sample COGITO_mtgs_1105_3_FD_184797 | JGI IMG/M metagenome (GOLD analysis project Ga0209833, IMG submission 184797) | Pelagic marine microbial communities from North Sea - COGITO_mtgs_110506 (SPAdes) (version 2) | ecosystem: Environmental > Aquatic > Marine > Epipelagic ... | reverse complement strand
GAATGAATGATCTCTTTCAAACCGTCATAATCGTTTTTGTTTTGGTTCTAGCGCTTGTTTTTTTGTTTAGAAAACAACTTTGGAAGTCAAAAAAGACCGACGATTCTTGTGGAAATGGTTCTTGTGGGTGTGATTAGCCTAAAGCAACGTCGAGTGTCATCATTACAATAAACCCACCAATAAATCCAAGCGTGGCCACATCGGTATATTTATCACGTTGGGTTTCTGGAATCACTTCTTCTACCACTACAAAAATCATTGCACCGGCAGCAAAGGCTAAAGCATATGGTAAAATGGGAATGAAAAATGTCACTGCCACAGCACCTACAACTGCTGCAATAGGCTCTACAATAGCTGATAACTGTCCATACCAAAAACTTTTAAACTTGCTCACACCTTGACGCCTTAATGGCATAGAAACAGCCAGTCCTTCGGGGAAATTTTGGATTCCAATTCCGAGAGCCAATGCTACTGCACCCCCAATAGTCGCTTCAGGAATTCCTGCGGCAACACCGCCAAAGATAACGCCAACGGCTAACCCTTCTGGAATGTTATGAAGTGTGATCGCCAACACCAATAAAGTCGTCCGATGCCAAGGCGATTTCACACCTTCTTTTTCGCTTTCTTTAAAGTTAATATGTAAATGAGGTAATACTTTGTCGAGGCCAAATAGAAATAACGCTCCAAAACCAAAACCAACCGCTGCTGGAATCACTTTAACAAAACCTTCGCCTGGACTCATCTCAATACTTGGCGCTAATAAACTCCAAAAACTAGCCGCAACCATGACACCTCCAGTAAAACCGAGCATTCCATCTAGAAGTCCTCGATTCATGCCTTTGAAGAAAAAAACTAGAGACGCTCCTAGGGCCGTCACAATCCACGTAAATAATGAGGCATACAACGCTGCTAAAATGGGGTCTATACTGCTAAAGTAGGAAATGATCTGATCCATGATTTTTCAAAATTTTGTGCAAGATACTAATTCCCTTTCTCTTTTTGAAGCTGTTCATACGCTTCCTGAACTTTTCTAAATTTTTCTTGCGCCCCTTTTTGATGTTCTTTCCCTAAATGTAAGACTTTATCGGGGTGGTATTTTTTGGCCATTTTCCTGTACGCTGCTTTGATTTCAGACATTGTGGCGTTGGTGTTTAGCTCTAAAATTTTATAGGCAGTATCCGAACTTTTATAAAACATGGCTTTGATGCTCTCAAAATCTCTAAGATTAATCCCTAAATAAGAAGCGATTCGAGAAATTGCATCCACCTCAGAATCGGCCACATGATTATCCGCTTTAGCAATGCCAAATAAAAAGTGAATCAGTTGAAGTCGCGAGGCATGATCCATCATTTGACGGATTTGCAAACAAACCTGACGTGTTGAAATATTGGTTTGTTTGGATATTTCTTTAAATAAATTAAAGGCATGGTTGGCACGCTCTTTTCCATACATTTGGACAAATTGTGCCCGTACAAAATCCAATTCGCGTTGGTCTTGTTTGCCATCGGCTTTGATCACAATGGACGCTAAAACCAATAAACTGACCTCAAAATCCCCTGAACGAGTTTGAGTTTTGTCGGCACGCTGTAGTGTCTCTACTTTAGAAGAGGAGTCTAGCAAACTTCCCAAAGCCAATCCTATAATAGCGCCTATAGGCCCTCCAAAAGACCATCCGATTGAGGCCCCTATCCATTTTGAAAATCCCATAAATGTGTATAAAAATTAAATTAAAAATCAAACCTACAAAAAAAGAATAGTATCCATTGACAACCGCTGATATTTCTGAACAAATTTATAGATGATTTAACAGTTGACAATCCTAAAAATGAATATAATTGACCGACAAATGTGTATCTTTGTGCTTTAATTAAAAAAATAAAACACATGTATCCAGCAGAATTAGTAAAACCCATGCGTGAACATTTGACGCAAGTAGGTTTTGAAGAATTACATACCGCCGAAGCTGTGGACACTGCTTTAGCAAACTCTGGCACGACTTTAATCGTAGTCAACTCAGTTTGTGGTTGTGCAGCTGCCAATGCGCGTCCCGGCGCTATTATTAGTTTAGAAAATGACAAACGTCCAACGCAAACCGTCACGGTGTTTGCAGGGGTTGATAAAGACGCCGTTGCAAAGGCCAGAGACTATATGGTTCCGTTTCCTCCAAGCTCGCCTTGTATGGCTTTGTTTAAAGACGGAGAATTAGTGCATATGCTCGAACGTCATCATATCGAAGGTCGCCCAGCCGAATTGATCGCTGAAAACTTAATGAATGCGTACAACGAACACTGTTAGCCCCATTCACTGTTTTATATAAAACCAGGCAATTGCCTGGTTTTTTTTGGTTTCCACTAGCCTATGATTTCAACTAAATCTTCAATTTTGGTCAATAATTGCACTTTGATGGTGGTGTTTTTGAGTCCAATTTTATTGTGTTTAGAAACAAATATAATTTCGAATCCTAGTTTTTCTGCTTCCAAAATACGCTGATCTACACGTTGAACCGGTCGAATTTCACCCGATAAACCAACTTCTCCAGCAAAACAAAAGTTTTTAGCCAAAGCCTCGTCGTCATTGGAAGATAAGATCGCTGCAACCACGGCTAGGTCAATAGCCGGATCATCCACATTGATGCCGCCGGTAATATTTAAAAACACATCCTTTGCACCGAGCCTGAAACCAGCCCGTTTTTCCAAAACAGCCAAGAGCATATTGAGGCGTTTGGCATTAAACCCTGTGGCACTCCGTTGGGGTGTTCCATAAACCGCTGTACTAACCAAGGCTTGAACTTCGATAAGTAAAGGGCGTACGCCTTCGAGAGTCACCGCAATGGCATTGCCAGACAACGCCTCGTCCTTTTTGGAAATTAAGATTTCTGAAGGATTTGTCACTTCGCGTAAGCCTGTTCCAAGCATTTCATAAATACCCAACTCATGGGTCGATCCAAAACGATTTTTATGGGCTCTTAAAATCCTAAATACATGATTTCTGTCGCCTTCAAACTGAAGCACGGTATCCACCATATGTTCTAATATTTTAGGCCCTGCAATGGATCCATCTTTAGTGATGTGTCCGATTAAAATGACGGGCGTCGCGGTTTCTTTGGCAAATTTAATGAGCTCGCTTGTACATTCTTTGATTTGTGACACGCTTCCAGCGGAGGCTTCAAGGTAATCACTTTGTAAGGTTTGAATGGAATCAATGATCACCACATCGGGTTGAAGGGCTTCAATTTGTTTAAATATAAGCTGTGTTTTTGTTTCGGTAAGAATGTAGCAAGTGTCGTTTAAAGGTTGAATCCGTTCTGCTCTAAGTTTAATTTGTTTTTGACTTTCTTCGCCCGAAACATACAAGGTTTTGTACGGTAACTTCAAAGAGACCTGTAGCATGAGGGTGCTTTTCCCGATCCCAGGTTCGCCACCTAAAAGTGTTAGAGACCCTGGAACAATACCGCCCCCCAAAACTCTATTCAACTCGCCATCGGCGGTGTCCATTCGGATGGTTTTGGTGGTGTCAATTTCAGAAATTCTCAAGGGTTTAGAAACACGTTTAGTGGTGTTTTGAGTTCCTGTTTTCCAGTCTTTTTTATCTGGTTTCTGAACTAATTCTTCTGTAATCGTATTCCAAGATTTACAGGATGAACATTGTCCTTGCCATTTGGCAGATTGAGTTCCACAGCTCTGACAAAAAAAGGTAGTTTTTACTTTGGCCATTAGTATCCGAATTCTTTTTTAATTTGATCTGCTCTTTTGAGCATGTCATCTTTACGGTAACCCTCTACTTCTTCGAGAGAGAAGGCTGACCGGTAAATGTTCATTGCTTTTTTTTGTTTTCCTATTTCTTCATAATGCCGTGCGAGGTAAAAGCTTGCTATGGTCGTATCGGGATGATGTTCGCTTGCAATTTTCCCTAATTCCTTAAAATATTCGAATTTTTTTGTTTTTTCAATTGCTGTAGCGATGACTCTAAAATCATTAATACTGATTTGTTTTTCAATTCCATATAAAGTTTCGATCAAATCATATTTCTCAATTAAATACTCCAAAGGCGATGTCTGTAAAGTTAAAATATCATTCTTATACTCCTTCTTGCTTATGGGGTGAAATGCAAAAAAAATACTTTCTAATGCTTTTGGGATAGACTGAGCTGCCAGTGAATAATGATTGGCGGTTTCAAAATTGTCAAATGCATATTGAAGGTTTGTGTTTTCTAACGCAGATAGTTTGCTGTTTAGCATCATAATTTTGTTCTTATTTCGCTTGATATCTAACTCGGCAGTCGATAAATAATAAAAGGTATTGGAATCATCTTCTTGTCCGAGCCTTCTTGTTAAATTCTCCTCCATCATAGGGGATATACTCGGACTCAATGCAATGAACGCATTGAAAACGGAGTTGGTATTAAACAAAAAGTAATTTATAAAATTTGCGGTTTCACCATGTCCAACAGCGACTCTAAAATTAAGACTCCGGTAATTCTCTGTCATAAAAGAAATAAGATCGTTCTCAATAAAATCATAAAACTGAGCTCCGGAATTAAATGGTAAATAGTCTGCTGATGAAATATAACAATCTTCAGACCTTGAATTTGCTTGATTCACCCCCACCACAATGGCTTCAGGCATATCTTGCCAGTAAGAACAATACTCAACATTTCCAGCCACAACCTCAAAAAGATAATCCCCATCAAAAACAATAATTAGGGGATAGTATTTTTCTGGATTGGATTCGTAATTACGGGGGAGTTGTATTTTTAATTCACGTGTGGTTCCTATGGCATTTGATTCAATCGATTTATAAACCGTCTGAGCAAAGGTTATATTCAAACATAGCAAAGTAGAAATTAAAAAAGGTTTCATGATATATCGGTTAACTATTTGTGTTGCCAAGTTAAGAAAATAACCGAAACCGAAATATACTATTCCGAAGTTTGTTTTGGATACAGTCGGTTGTAAATGGGTAAAAACAGTAGCGACAGTCCCCCCAAAAGGATGACCATTAGTGTTTGAGAAGTCCACATAATCCACCCAAATGCAATGCTGGGATCTTCGGGGATATTAAAAATTGAAAATGCCGCAAAGATGGCTAGTGGATAAGACCCAATACCGCCATTGGTCGCTGCAATGCTAAAGCTTGCCGAAATGAAGCCTAATAAAATGGCCGAAAATGGAAGTTGACTCGTTTCAGTTAAAGAAAAGGAGGTTACATAAAACATCGACACATACATGATCCAAATAAAAAGAGTGTGGGCTAGAAAGGCCCATTTTTTCTTCATTTTTAAGATACTTGAAATCCCTTCAATAAGCCCTAAAAAAAGTATTTTTATTTGGAGGACAAACGGATGGTTTGACTTTTTGAATAGCTGATATCCGATGACAAGAATTGCCAAAGCAGCTAGCCCCAAAAGAATCAATTGCATGGGGTCGATATTGGTTAATAAAAAATCGTATATAATATCAAACTCAAGAACTAGTGTTATGCTGATAATACAGAGCATTACTCCTAAATCGGCCACGCGCTCTGCAATGATGGTTCCGAAGCCTTTCTCAAAAGGTACTCCTTCATAATTGGTCAAAATGGTGGCACGAGAGACTTCGCCCGCTCTTGGAATCGTGAAATTAATGAGGTAAGTTGTAAAAACCGCCATGATACTATTTGGGAGTCGTAAATTATAGCCCATTGGCTCAATCATAAATTTCCAACGATAGGCGCGTGATAAGTGACTGAGGATGCCTAAAAAAACACCAAGGCCCACCCAAAAATAATCAGCGTTTTTAAAATAGCCTAACAATATGGGAATCGAAATTTTGGACAACGAATACCACACTAAGAACACCCCTAACATTAAAGGAAGACTGATTTTTAGAACGGATTTTAGGGTCTTACTCAAAGGGGCTTAGTTTAATAAATTCGTGGCTTCATTTGGAAAGACTAAAGCGGGCTTAAAGACTTTAGCGGACTCAATATCCATAAAAGCGTACGTGATTAATATCAACACATCGCCAATAGAAACTTTGTGTGCTGCAGCTCCATTGAGCGTAATTTCACCAGATTTTCTTGGGCCTGGAATCACATAAGTGTCTAGACGTTCACCATTGTTATTATTGACCACTTGAATTTTTTCGCCTTGAATGATATTAGCGGCATCCATGAGATCTTCATCTATCGTAATACTGCCTATATAATCAAGCTCTGCTCCGGTGACTTTAACACGATGAATTTTAGATTTTACGACTTGTATTTGCATGTTGGTAAAGATAATTAATTTAAAGCGATATTGTCAATTAATCGGACATCTCTTGCGAAAACGGCAATGAATGCACGGTATTTTTTTGTTTGATTTTTTTGTCGAATCGGTGCCATTGTTTCAATGTCAGAGATTTGAAAATATTCGAGTTTTAATAACTCATGGTTATGAAATTGAGTACGGACCCATTCGGAAATCTCTTCTGGCGCATCGTTCAGAAACTGCTGTTTGACCGACTGAAGTGTTTTGTAGATTAAAGCGGCTGTTTCTAGTTCTAAAACAGACAATTGACTGTTTCTAGAACTCATCGCCAAGCCATTAGCCTCGCGTTGAATTGGGCATCCTTTGATATGAACTGGCAGTTGAGTAATCTCTACCATTTTTTTGACGATTTGTAATTGCTGAAAATCTTTTTCACCAAAATAAGCAATATCTGGCTTTACAATTTCAAATAAGCGTTTTACGATGGTTCCAACCCCATCAAAATGACCTGGTCTAAATTGGCCCTCCATTTGGGATTCTAGGCCTCCAAAATCAAACGATTCGACGGATGTTTGAGCTCCGTAAATAGCTTCGACGGTTGGAGCATACACGACAATCTTCGTTTTTGAGAGGGTCTCTAGTAATAAAACATCCTGAGCCAAAGTTCGAGGATACTTATTTAAATCCTCTGGGTTATTAAATTGAGTTGGATTTACAAAAATGCTAACCACTACAAGCTCGTTTTCTACCATCGCTGCTTCCACTAAGGAGAGATGTCCGTGATGTAGAGCGCCCATGGTTGGCACAAATCCTATTGAAGAATCTGAGCTTTTTTCGGTGTTAATAAAAGCATTTAGCTCTGTTTTAGATGTATAAACTCGCATTTAGTATAAATTTAACAGCGTGCAAACTTAAGGTATTACTGTTAATCTGCATAAAATTTTGTATTTTTGCGTGTTTTTTGTTGACAAAACCAAAACTCACAGAACTTATGAAAGATAAGAGAATATTATACGTGTCGTCCGAAGTTATGCCCTATTTACCTGAAACAGAGATTTCATCCATGTCGTTTGAAGCCCCTAGAATGGTTAATAAACAAGGCGGACAAATACGAATATTCATGCCGAAATATGGGAACATCAATGAACGAAGACATCAATTACATGAAGTGATTCGTCTTTCGGGAATCAATCTAGTCATTAATGATTTAGACATGCCTTTGATTATCAAGGTCGCTTCCATTCCAAAAGAGCGAATTCAAGTCTATTTTATCGATAACGAAGAGTATTTCAAACGAAAAGCAACCTATACCGACGAAAATGGTCAATTATTTGACGATAACGATGAACGTGCGATCTTTTTTGCTAAAGGTGTTATCGAAACAGTCAAAAAATTAAACTGGGCACCAGATATTATTCATGTTCACGGATGGTTAGCGTCTTTATTGCCTTTGTACTTAAAACAATACTATAAAGACGAGCCTTTGTTTAAAGAAAGTCAAGTCGTAACCTCTATATACAGTCAAAGTTTTGATGAAACTCTTAACGCAGGAATGGTTGAAAAAATACAATTTGATGAAATTGAGGAAACTCATATTGATAAATTAAAAACGCCCAATTATTCTAACTTAATGAAAGTTGCAGTCGATTTTTCTGACGGCATCATCAAAGGGTCTCAAGAACTTCCAAAAGATTTAGAAGACTACATAGACCATTGCGAAAAACCGGTATTGGACTACCAATACCCTGAAGCTTTTACCGAAGCTTATACTGATTTTTATAATAATGAAATTTTAAATTAAGCCCCGTTATCTTATGAAACACATTCATTCTAAACTGTTAAAATCTACAAGTATCCTTTTCTTGATTTTAGCTTCACAGGCTTGTGATAAAGAATTTTCTGAAATTGGTACTGGAATTATAGGAACGCCTGGTTTTGAGATTAAAAGCGCCACATATCCTGTAAAAACATACAATAAAAAAATTACTGCTTTTGAATCTAACAATCTTAGCAAAAATCTTTTAGGATATTATTACGACCCTGTTTATGGAGGCACTAAAGTAGACTTTATTGGGCAATTAACGCCTAGAACTTTTGCGCCTAACTTTGGTGAAAACCCTGTTTTAACTTCTGTAGTTCTTACCGTGCCTTATGCGAGTACTGCGACAACAGATGACACAACTGATGACACAACCTACGAATTAGATTATCTTTATGGATCTGGAAAAGTAAAACTATCCATCTACAAGAGTAATTACTATTTAAGAGATTTTGACCCCAACAGTACGATCGATGCGAATCAAAAATATTATTCGGATGGCAGCTTGTCTGAAACTGAAGCTATTTCTGAAACAGCCTTGAGGGGACAGTTACTTTACCACGATGACGCCTATTTTCCAAGTGCTGAGTCTATAGACCTTGAGGAAATTAATGAAGAAACGGGCGATTCTGAAGTTACAAGCACCATTGCGCCTAGTTTACGACTTCATTTATACAGCGCAGACCTTGAGAACTCAAACCCCCCATTAGGTTTTTGGGAGGCCTTGATTCTAAATAAACAAGACGACGACGTTTTAACTAATGCGAATAATTTCTATAATCATTTTAGAGGTTTGTACTTCAAAATTGAACCTGAATCACTGGAGAATGGGCACATTCAACAATTAGATTTCACATCTGCAGCAGCAACGCTCTCACTCTATTATTCGTATACTTCTGAAACAACCGTAGATGGCGAAGTGGAAACTGGGACTTCTCAGGGCACTTATGAAATGGGCTTTTCTGGGAAACGAGTTTCTATTTTTGAAAATACATTTAACGCAAATGTACTAGAAGAAATTGGGAATGATACTAATGAAGACGAACGTTTATACCTAAAAGGTGGTGAAGGATCTATGGCGATTGTTGAATTATTTGCGGACCAAGAAGGAAGCTCTGAAGCCGATCAATTAAATGAATTTAGAACAAAAGAGGATGGAGAAATCACGCCTAAGCGGTTGATCAATGAAGCCTATTTAGAATTTTATGTCGATCAATCCGCTTCGAATGAGGACCATCCCAACAGAGTCTATATTTATGATATTGAAAACAACATCCCTATCAATGATTATTTTTTAGATCAAACCGTTAATGAGACGTCCACAGATTCTAAGTACACCCATTTAGTGCCTTTGAGTACAGAGACTGACGAGAGTGGTGTGGAACAAAAAAAATATAAAATCCGAATCACAGAGCATTTGAATAACATCATCGTAAGAGATTCAACAAATGTAAAACTTGGATTGGTGGTTTCTTCGAATGTTGGAGAAGCGAGTGGAAAAGGCGTCTTGGACGACAACTCCCTGACCATCCCTGTTGGTTCAATTTTATCCCCAAAAAGTATCATTCTTCATGGTAGCAACTCTACTGACGAAGCAAAAAGAGTGAAACTCAACATCTATTATACCGAACCAAATAACTAAATCATATGTGTGGAATTGTAGGATACATTGGCCATAGAGAAGCCTATCCAGTAATACTTAAAGGACTTCAGCGGCTAGAATATAGAGGCTATGACAGTGCCGGAATTGCACTCTATGATGGAAATGAGATTAGACTTTCTAAAACCAAGGGGAAAGTTGCGGATCTAGAATCTAAAGTTTCTAACCTACCAAGTTTTTCAGGGAATTTAGGAATTGGACACACCCGTTGGGCAACTCACGGAGTCCCAAACGATGAAAATTCGCACCCACATTTTTCAAATTCTGGAGATTTAGTGATTATCCACAATGGAATTATTGAAAATTACAGTGCACTCAAAAAAGAACTTATTAAAAGAGGGTACACGTTTTCTTCTGATACTGATACCGAAGTACTCATCAACCTTATTGAAGATATTCAAAAAAACAGCAACCTAAAACTTGGAAAAGCGGTACAGGTTGCACTCAACCAAGTTGTTGGTGCCTATGCAATTGCAGTTTTTGATGTCAAAAAACCAAATGAAATTGTCGTGGCTCGATTAGGAAGCCCCCTTGCTATTGGAATTGGAGAAAATGAATTTTTTATTGCTAGCGACGCCTCCCCTTTTATCGAATACACCAATAATGCAGTGTATTTAGAAGATGAAGAAATGGCCGTCATCCGATTGCAAAAGCCCATAAAAATACGAAAAATAAAAGATGACTCATTAGTAAGCCCCTACGTTCAAGAACTAAAAATAAACCTTGAGCAAATTGAAAAAGGAGGCTATGATCATTTTATGCTTAAAGAAATTTTTGAACAACCCCATGCCATTAAAGACACCTACAGAGGGCGTTTATTAATCGATGAAGGGATTATAAAAATGGCCGGTGTTGAAGACAACATGGGCAAGTTTTTAAATGCCAACCGAATTATCATAGTAGCCTGTGGAACCTCCTGGCATGCCGGCTTAGTGGCTGAATACATTATTGAAGACTTAGTGCGCATCCCCGTTGAGGTTGAATATGCCTCCGAGTTTAGATACCGAAACCCTGTCATTAACGATAAAGACATTTTGATTGCGATATCTCAATCTGGAGAAACAGCAGACACATTGGCCGCTATTAAACTTGCGAAAGAAAAAGGCGCGTTTGTTTTTGGGGTTTGTAATGTAGTTGGATCTACAATTTCTCGCGAAACCCATGCTGGTGCTTATACCCATGCTGGACCAGAAATTGGAGTGGCCTCCACCAAAGCATTTACCACACAGATTACGGTTTTAACCTTAATTGCGTTGCGCTTGGCAAAAGCCAAAGGCACAATGTCAAGTTCTGACTTTAGAAGACACCTGGTTGAATTGGAAACCATTCCTGAGAAAGTTGAAGAAGTCTTAAAATCAGATGCACTTTCAAAAGAAATTGCTTCCATATATAAAGATGCTAAAAACTTTTTATATTTAGGTCGAGGTTTTAATTTCCCTGTGGCACTAGAAGGCGCTCTAAAACTTAAAGAAATTTCTTACATCCATGCCGAAGGCTATCCTGCCGCAGAAATGAAGCACGGACCCATTGCGCTTATAGACGAAAATATGCTAATTGCAGTCATTGCAACAAAATATGGGC
>Ga0209833_1002390_pt1 | contig 11327 bp, 15 predicted proteins | sample COGITO_mtgs_1105_3_FD_184797 | JGI IMG/M metagenome (GOLD analysis project Ga0209833, IMG submission 184797) | Pelagic marine microbial communities from North Sea - COGITO_mtgs_110506 (SPAdes) (version 2) | ecosystem: Environmental > Aquatic > Marine > Epipelagic ... | reverse complement strand
AGCCACGAGGTGGGCGATGGCTCGCACATCCTGAAACAAAGAGTATAGATGCGGCGAGCAGTAGCGCGGGGAAGAACTTCATGACGATTAGAATACTTACGATAGTCTGCTATCACTTGATGAATTTCTATATTGTGTGTTAGACCACTTTTCTTACTCTGATCTCAAAAATTATCGAGCAGCTCGCCAATAGTAAAGCGGCCAGTCTGAGCTAGGGTTACAAAATGTTCTTTTTTGGACATCGGTGCGGTGTTTTTCCATGGCATACATGTCAACTCGAAGTGTTACTGATTTCCTTAGAAGATATGTTGCCTATGTCCTTGGATCATACCAATGTAGATAGGTTAATTCGCGTCGCGTCTAAGCGCCGATAGGCGTGCCGCAGTGATCGCATTCGGCGTGGTCACCAGGCATAAGAAAGATGTTGTATCGAGCACTGCACGATTTACAGGCTCCATTGAGCCTAACCGGCTGTGCTGGAATTGTGGCTACTGTCTCATCAACATAATTAGGCTGAATGTTTTCGGTGTGAACTGGTGGGTGGCTAGTCCTGATGCCTGCTAAAGAATTCAATTCATCTACCATACGATCCGGTAGAATAATGAGTTTTTTTGATGAACCCATGTAATTTGCAATCAACCACCCGATAACACTCCATCCGGTTAGCAATGTAATCCAGAATACAGCCCTCTTGCTGGGATGATGCACTTCATAACGCTTGACGATAGCCTCATAATCTTCTTCAGCTGACTTTTTGATATCTTCATGCTCACCAATATCAGCATTGCCGCAAATAATAACCGGCCAAAAATAGCCAAGCAAATACCCGATCCAATAAAGGGTTTCAGTGAACCCGTTATCCCATATAGCTTTAGGTATCCAAAATAGAAAGACAATTATGACAGCTGCAATTAGCTGCGTCATCCAACTGTTATCACCAATAAATGTCTGCTTATTGAAACCCTCTTTCATATCTGTATACATAAATTTAATATTACCTTACGGTCTGATGCTTTTGAGTTGCTCGTTTCTTTGTTTTGTTAAATTAGTTAGCTCATCCAGTGAGGCCTGGAGGCTTATGGTGTCAGAATCTTCCGCAACGGATGCAACTTTTTTGATTTGCTCTACAAGGCTCGTCATTTTTTTCTCTATCCCGCTAACACAATGATGGGAGTCGGGATTTGAGTAACGTAGCACCTCGTTTATATAGTTATCATAAGCTGCAGAAAGCTCTGAATTTCCAGTGGGCGATATAGCGGCACGGATATCTATTAGTTCAGCCTTTAAACCACGATGAAATGATCTGTTCATCGCCATTTTAACTTCGTCGCTGCTAACATGCATCCCCGCAGTCAACATAACTGCTGTAGCTATGCATAAGCCGAAAATAAGAACCAAGTGACTTGCAATGAAATACTTGGTGCTAAGTAATTCTGCCATTCCCATACCGGCAACCACAACCACCGCTAACACATACAATGAAAGCAGTGTGCCGGATGCAAATGTAACGGGAAGAAACTTGTCAGTCATGCGCGGGTTTCGCGCGGCGATTACAATATACGCAAAAGGTAAAGTTTCGGCCCAAACCAGACTTAACATGACCATTTTATACATGGCGCTATATTGTTCCGCATTATGAAGCAGCGTCATAACTGCAATGGTGATAACAACCGTGACCACCCACAAAATCAGCCATATAGCGGTATACTTATTTTTCATATATCTAATCTTGTTTGGAGCCACATTCCGGGCAAAATTTAGCATCCTTCTGAATTTCCGCATTACAGCTGATGCACGCTGGCTTTGATTTTATGGTGCCACCACATTCCGGGCAGAACTTATATTTACTGCTCACGATAGCTTCGCACGATGAACAGGCGATAGGAAGTGGCGCGTTGCAACTTTTGCACTCGGCAGCGTCTTCAGGGTTATCTGCCCCACATTCTGGACATGCAAAAACAGGATCTGAACAGTTGGGACAAAACTTGGCCCCCTTGATGATTTCACAGCCACACTTGTCACATGGGAAAGTCTCACTGGATGCCGTAGGATTAGTCACACCAGAAGAGTCAATCTGGTAACCGCACTTGCCACAGAACTTTATATTTGAGCCTACCATTTGCTGGCACTTTGGGCACGGTTTGCCCTGATCGGAACTCATCCCGTCTAGTTGCTGCCCCATTTGGCCCATCGCACTTCCCATAGATCCTCCCACACCCAGGCCCATGCCCATGCCGATACCGGCACCCATCAATCCTGAATTTGCCGTGCCCTCGTTACCGGCTGCAGTTTCCATTGTGTCGAATGAACGTTCCTGCTGGTAATTATAACCGACAATATCCATTTCAGCTTTTTTCGCTAACGCGTCTTTTAAACGCATAATTGCCGGGTCGTCGTCGGGTGCATTGATCGAGCTTATGTTGAACTTGATCAGCTTAACCCCAAATTCACTGAGGACTGTAGCCAAGCTAGACTGTAGGCCTGCCGCAATCTCATCTAAGTGCGCGCTGATCTCGAGAATGGAAATTTTATTCCTAATGAATTCCTTAGAGATGCTGGTTTTGGCCTGCTGCACCATGATGCTTCGAAAATATGACACCATTTGCTGACGGTTGAACTCTGGCATGGTGCCAACCAGCTTTGTGACGAATTTTCGACTATCTTCAATTTGCACGCCATATTGGCCAAAGGCCCTTACTGGTACCATAATATTGTATTTCGGGTCTTGTAATTGAATGGGATCACTAGTTCCCCATTTCACATCAAGGGGGATTGCCTTGTTCACAAACCACACTTCCGCGGTAAACGGCGTCTTCTTACCAAATGGTAATTTGAAAAGCTCTGAAAGGTAGGGGTAGTTCTTAGTATCTAATGTGTGTCTACCTGGACCAAACGGACCAATCATTTGTCCCTCCTTAATTAAGATGGCCTCTTGGGACTCATTAACAATTAGCTGCGTCCAAGTGGACAGCTCCTCGGATGGGTATTTCCATGCATAGACATCATCGGCCGCATTCCACTTTAATCTATCAACAATTGCCATAATTGATCCGGTTTTTATCGAGTTTATTGCTGAAGGGTTGGGAGCTTCATTCCTTTTCCAAGACCGCCTCCATGCCTCCCATACTAATAACCATACGACCGTTCTCGTTTGATTTAATGGCGTAGGTTAACGTCATGTCCAAGTCGTCGGGATCATTCGGGTCGGCGAGCACTGTGATAGTGAGCTCATTGCCCTCGAGCTTCCATGTTCCGTTAGAAATCCCCCCCAAACTAGTATTTTGCAACACCTTGCCACCATGATTGAATTGATACCAATTCCTATCACTAACCGCCTTTATTCCGGCAGACTCTCGGATAATCCACTTGCCGAGGATGTCAGGCGAATCCGCCGAAATGTCACCAGCCAAGAGCTTCAATTGTTTCACCCGTTGAACAACCAGTGTCGTTTTCTCCATGACAAACTCCATCGGGTAAATCGATCCATATAAATGAAGTGGGTTCTCCCCCTCCTCCAACGGGAACAGATTCTTCATGTGGAACTCCACATACTTGTTCCATGCTCGTTGAGCTTCTCGAAGATCTTTCTTAGACTTGGCACTAAGCAAGTCACCCTTTATAAGGATCTGGTAGTATTTGTTTAGAGCTTTGTCCTGAACAGCTAGTTCTTGGGCTGCTTGTTCGTTCATTTCCATTTGGCTCTGAGCACTTGCAGATGGTGAGATCACCGAGATGAATAGTGTAACAACCGCTGCAGTTAGTATCGTTTTCATTGGTTTGATTTAGGTTTTGGTTCTTTTTTTAAGAAATCGGAATCGTTTTAAGAGATTCGAAAAAGAACAGGTGTGGAGCGGTGAAGTGCTAACACCATCGACCTAAGTTTACCCTTCGTAGAATATGTTAAAACAGGCTCTCTGCTGAGCCATGAGTTAGACACTGTCGACTTCGGCGGCAGCAGGCAAGCAGGAAAGTAGGAAAGTAGGAAAGTAGCTTGAAATAGTTAGGAAACCCAAACCAAAAACACGGCAAAACCCGTGCGTTTTTCAGCCCATGAGGTCGAAAGGTTTCCTGGGACGAAGCCAACAGCCTCTTCGCCTTACTGATCACAGGCTTACTCAGCTTGCCGTTCACCAGCCTTGAGCCGTCGAGCAGCTCGCTACCGATGCAATCCACCGGCTTAACGCCACACAGTAACCATCATTTTTTTTCTACCCCAGCGCAATGCCTCTTTGTGCGACTTAAAAAAGAGATCGATACGATTTCCTTTAATGGCTCCGCCGACATCCTCGACTGTGCCATAGCCATAGCCTTTGATGTGCATGGTCGTTCCCATGCGGTAGCGTTTAGGGTCGGCAGCGATGGTGCCTTTATCCGCCTTCACTCCCGTCGAGGTGTAGCCCACCTTTTTGCGCTTACCCTTTAATGAGCCATAAGCATAGATAGGGCGGCCATACCAGTTACGCTCCCAGCCGCAGCATTTTTTGCAATCGCAGTAGCCGGTAACCTCCATCCAATGCTGTTGGGGCGTGGAGCCACGAGGTGGGCGATGGCTAGCACATCCTGCAATAAGGAGTGTGAGTGCGGCGGTGAGTAGCGCGGGCAGGTATTTCATAAAGAGGCAGTAGTTATGATGAGCTTTGTTCATAGCTCAAGCACAAAGCAGCGGAAGTCACTCTGCTCTGGGACTCGACCCCACAGCCGCTAAGGCCATGAAGGTGAGGGCCTTTGTGACCATCTGTCATATTGCTAATCGCGTCTCCTACGCATTAACACCGCTAAGCTTCCGAGAGAAAGGAGAGCCGCGCTTGAAGGCTCTGGGACTACGCTGATGCTTGCGAGTCGGAAGCCAGTTGAGAAAACCTCGCCATCTGGAGCGGTTGCTATGCGCTTATCCGAACGTAAGGACTGAGATATATTACCGTAGTAGCCACCGCGAATCGTGCGTGTCTCATCTGGGTCATTAAGTTCGCCATCAAAAGCGCTCTCGGTCCATTCCCAGATGTTGCCACTCATGTCGAAAGTGCCATCGTTTCCCGCTATTTAACAAACCTCATCGTCAGTGGATAGCGGTAGGGGACGCCCTCATTGGCCTTGATAGCAGCGATGATGGTTAGAATGATGTTCATCACATAGAGAATGACGAGGAATGCAACGCCAATAAGAATTATGATTAGTATGGCCGAAATGATAACATAGATCAGCATCGATATCTGGAAGTTGAGGCACTCCTTGCCTTGGTCCGAGGCAAAGGGCATGTCGTCCTTTTTAACCTGCCATATGATGAGGGGGGCGATGATGTTTGCTAGCGGGATACATGTGTAGCCGAGGAAGGATGACAGGTGAGCGAACATGGCCCATGTGCGTTCTGGTTTAGGTATTTCGGAGCGGGCTATTTCTGAGGTGGTCATGGTTTTGAGTTGTGTTTGTAATAATGGGAAAAGGGTGAATGAAATGAGTTAAGCAAAATCAAAAAGACAAAAGAAGATAAATCCTCAAGCCATTGTTTGCAGTCGTTTGAGCTAACTGCCTTAGCTCGGAAAGCGATTCCGAGTGCGGTTGGCAAATGCCACCAGGGAAAGCATGACGGGGACCTCGACAAGGACGCCGACGACGGTGGCGAGCGCGGCACCGGAGTGGAGTCCAAACAAGCCGATCGCCACGGCGACTGCGAGCTCGAAGAAGTTGGAGGTGCCGATCAGGGCTGCTGGAGCTGCTGTGGCAAAGGGGACCCGCCACAAATAAGCCCAACCGTAGGCGATGGCAAAAATGCCGTAGCTCTGGATCATCAGTGGAACGGCAATGAGCACAATCACCAGAGGTTTATCAATGATGGTCTGTGCCTGAAAGCCGAACAGAAGCACGACGGTGGCGAGTAGGCCCATGACGGAGAATGGCTTCAGCCGGGCAGTGAAATTGCTGATTTCCTCGTGGTTGCCACCGCGGTCCAGAAGCCTGCGTGTGAAATAGCCTGCAGCCAGAGGAATCACGACATAGAGCACCACGGACCAGAGCAGGGTTTCCCAGGGCACGATGATGTCAGTAACGCCAAGGAGTAAGGCCGCCAGAGGGGCAAAGGCGAACACCATGATGATGTCATTAATCGATACCTGCACGAGGGTGTAATTAGCATCACCGCGCACGAGCTGACTCCAGACAAAGACCATCGCCGTGCAGGGTGCCACCCCGAGTAAGATCATGCCGGCTATGTATTCGCGTGCTGTTTCTGGTTCGACAAAGCCCGCGAAGATATATTGGAAAAATAACACCCCGAGTGCGGCCATGGTGAAGGGCTTGATGAGCCAGTTGACCACAAGGGTGATGCAGAGGCCTTTGGGTTTCTTGCCGACATCCTTGAGTGAGGCGAAATCTACATTGACCATCATCGGGTAGATCATGATCCAGATGAACACTGCCACCACCAGATTGACATGGGCGTATTCAAGGCTCGCGATCCAGGCAAAGCTGCTAGGAGTCCATGCGCCGAGCAGAACCCCAGCAAGAATGCAAAGTCCTACCCAGATTGAGAGGTAACGTTCGAATAAACCCATATTAATTTATTGTTGGATGATGTTTTTCTGAGGGGAGGTGGCGTGACCAGTTTAGTCATTCCTGCGTTTGAAGAGCTTACGATGTTTGGTGACGCGGCCTGAGACTCGCTTGCGCCAGAGTCTGAAACTTGCAGGCTTGAGCTGAGCTCGCATGTGTTGGATAACGTCAGCCTCACTGAGGCCAGTGCGCTCACGGATTTCATCAAAGCTAGTGCGGTCATGCCAAGCCATGCGGATGACGGTATCACTCTCTGAAGGATTAAGGTCTTTGCGCTTCATGACGCGGCAAGGTTACAGCTCTGGCAGGCCAAGGCAAGAGAAGAGCTTCTTGGGTGGGGATGAAGGGTGGGGGATGAGCTTGAATGAGTGTGCTCATTACGAAGTCATTTATAGATTGCCTCTTCTGGGTCTGTAGTTAGGCTGCTCTAAACCAATTACTAATATATACTATGAAATGGCACTACTCACACGATGGAACGCAGCAAGGTCCGGTAACAGAAGATGAGATCAAGGGAATGATTTCGGCAGGCAGCGTCAAGCCCAGTGACCTTGTATGGTGTGATGGCATGGCAGGTTGGGAGCCTGTGTCGAGTGTGGCGGAGCTAATGCCTGCAGCGAACACCAATGAGCTAGCTGCGCATGCTGCTCCAGTAGCAGCTGCCAGCATGTCTGCCTATGTAGAGGATTCCACACTGAGCCAGGCGGTCGTTTATTCGGGTTTTTGGCGTCGTGTCGCGGCATCCCTGATCGACTCGGTCATCCTAGGCGTTGTCGGAGCTATTCTTGGTATTGTTTTGGGCGTAGCAATGGTGTCTGGAGGGACAGATGATACTGAGGTGGTGGAGCTCACTGGCAACGTTGTTGGTATCTTTCTTGGGTGGCTCTATTATGCCCTGATGGAAAGCTCATCGAAGCAGGCAACCATAGGTAAGATGGTGATGGGAATCAAGGTGACCGACCTTGAGGGGAACCAGATCAGCTTTGCCCGAGCCAGTGGTAGGCACTTTGGTAAGATCATCTCCTCACTCATCTTGGCGATTGGCTACTTGATGATGCTCTGGACAGAGAAGAAGCAAACCCTGCACGATAAGATGGCAGGGTGTCTGGTGGTTAAGTAAGCGGAGCAAAAGAAAATTTGCTCGGGGCGGGTTGCTTGGCTGAGCACATAGGCTAACTCGCTGGCCCCGCCTGAGTGCCGAGAATAAGCTTCAGCGTTTAATTTTCCGGAATGATGTTATCGAGCTTGTCATTCAGGTGGCCGGTTATCTGGTCCGCCAGTTCGAGTAAGTTTACCTTGTCGTTTTGATCAAAGCTTTTGGCTTCTTGGCCGATGACGCAAAGCGTGCCAACCGTGATTCCGTTTTTTAACGTTAGCGGTGCGCCAAGATAACAAATAACCGAGTCATTGGTAACAAGCGGAGAATCCTTCAGGTAAGATACTTTCTCGGCGTCTGAAACTTCAAGTAACTCATTCGAATCCAGCACGTATTGGCAGAACGACCACTCAACGTTTGTTGCCTGGGATTCTGCTAACCAGCCAGAGCCTAGGCCGTGGTGGGCAGCAAAATACTGCATTTCATTAAAAAGGATACTGACCACACTGATTGGCAAATTGAGCTTGGTGCTAGCTTCCTCTACCACACGTAATAAAAAAGGGTCTTTGTTGTTATCGAGTAGACCTAGGTTGGCGATCGTTTTTAGCCTTTCTTCGTCATGTAAGAGCTTCCTTATATTCTGACGGTCAGGATTGTATTTCTCGTCTTTCTCCAGTGCTTCAAAGGTGTCCAGTTTGAGTTTGAGCGAAAAGCCAATGCACTTAGCAGCTCCGGATAGGTTGACGCACCATTCTGAAATTCTGCGTAATTCCTTCATCTTCAAAAAGTTCTCCGAGCTGATAGAGCATTCTTTTTTGATTAAATTCCAGAGAGTTTCTGCCCGGCTGTATCCAAGAGTGTCGGTAAGTTCAGCGTGCAAATCCACGACGGTAGGAAGGGAAAAGTGATCATACTTTTCAAGTGGTCTTTCTGAGCTCATAGATGTTTAGTTGTTGAAGGTCGGTTCAATAAACCTTTTTACGAGGGCACTCATTATTACGCCATTTTTGTTAGCTATTAGCAATGATAAAGGCAGAGTTCTCTGGTAATTATTCAAACGCTGTTTGAATAGGTTTCCTGTCAAAACGGGATGCAGACCCACTGAGCGAGACACTCGGGAGATGCTGGGATGGGGGTAGAGACGATACTGAGGTCCTCAATCCAGGTTTTTGTGAGCTCAGATCCTGGGTTCTCTCAGATCCTACGCTCTCTCAGATCCTACGTTCTGGATCCTTGAGTCCTAAAAACTGCTTGTAGAGAATCTCTACCTTATTCCTCGCCCAATCGGTTTTCCTGAGGAACTTCAGGCTGGATTTGATCGAGGGGTCATTACTGAAGCAATTGATCTTGATGCGGAAGGCGAGGTCGTCCCAGCCGTATTCCTTAACAAGCTCGTTGAGCATTCGTTCCAGAGTGATGCCGTGCAGGGGGTCGTTGCTCATGAGAGTTTCTTAGCAGTGATGGGCTGGAATTCAAATGGCAAACATCAGCCGACACAACCCGCGCTGTTACCAATTATCCCGGAGCATGATCCACTGCGTCCTTTGTGGATGGCATCTCCCGTAAAGAATTTCCGCACCTAGCGCGTGAAATTCATTGTGAGGGTTGGGTATCTCCATGCCGTATCTCGTTGCCATCCAGCCTTCCTGGATCGAGCGGATGACGGATGCCAGATTGTCTATCTTTTTGCGCCTGAAGCTTTTCAGTAATACGATGTTTTCTCTCGGCGCTAGGGTCACATACATCCAAATCAGCTGGTATCTAGAAGATCGAATATAGGTTCTGAGCTGGCGGATGTAATTGAACTCACGCCTGCTTGAGTGCTTTGGGAAATTCTGCATGTGGAGCTGGTATAGCTCACGATCCTGCCGGCACATCGGAATGCGCCGACTCCTGGATGAGGGTTGATCATTGTGGATCATTGCTTGAACGTCGGCAGTCATGGAAAAGATGATTAACATTATAGACTGGGCCTCAAATTCAGCAATGATAAAGATGTCTTAAATACAAGCTGGCAGCACATCTCGGTGTAAAACCTTGTTTTTACAGGTTGTTATTGGGGTGGGGAGGTGAGAGGCTTCGGCATCGACCTCACTCTTATCTGGATATCTTCGATTTCCTTCATCCTCTTTGGATGCGGGTGCTTCGTGTCGCGCGCCATGCGCAAGGAATACGACCGTTACGGGCTGGAGAAATTCAGAAGCCTTGTGGGTATCTTGCAGGTATTAGGTGCAATCGGACTTCTGGTTGGTTTGCACACATCCTGGATTGGCCAGTTCTCAGCAGCTGGCCTTGCGCTGATGATGCTCTGTGGCGTCGGCGTCAGGATCAAAATCAAGGATACCCTTATCCAGACGATACCGGCATTCGCCTATATGGTGCTTAATGCCTATCTGGCATTCGCTGGCTACTAAGGCTGTGTAAAGAACACGGAAAAAACGATGATGAGGATAGCAATATCCATCATCAGTATAGCGGGAATCGATTTTGTGAAGGGGTCTTTCACCTTCAAATGCATCACAAAGGCTCCGGCCATCAGCACGATGAGCACAGCGGCAGCCGGGATAACCAGAGCTGGTATCCAAAGGCCTGCAATCATGGCGAGCGCGATGATCACCTTGAGGCCACCCACCACATACATCATGGAAGCAGGTAAGCCGTATGTTGAAAATTCCTCGCGCATGGAGGAGGCTTCACCACCTCTGTAAGCGGTCGATTTTCCTGCACGCAGCAGCCAGACATTGAGTAGCCCGAGGGCAACGATCACTTGAAGAGCCTGTATCAGAATTTCCATGGCCCAGTTCATAGCCTAGAATTGGGAATAATACAAACAACTCGTTGAAACATCTTGGAGTAAGGGTTTTGAAAGGCTGTATTGAGCTGAGTGTAGCTCCTCATATCATCTTTATATCCGGCCTCGACATCTTCATCGTGAAATTGAATATTTCATTAAGTGCTTATGTATACGCCGTCACCATCCCGCTATGACTCCATGCCCTACAACAAGTGTGGCAAGTGGGGCCTCAAGCTGCCCGCTATCTCTTTGGGCTTCTGGCATAACTTTGGTGATGGTGATGACCTCGATGAAGGTCGCCGGATCATGCACCGTGCCTTTGATCGCGGCATTACCCACTTTGACTTCGCCAACAACTACGGGCCACCTTACGGCTCCGCGGAGCGCAACTGTGGCAACATCCTCAAGCAAGATTTTGCTACTCACCGTGATGAGCTACTCATCGCCACCAAAGCGGGTCACGATATGTGGTCCGGGCCCTACGGTGAGTGGGGCTCCCGCAAGCACCTGCTCTCCTCACTGGATCAATCGCTCGCCCGGCTGCAGCTCGACTACGTTGATATCTTCTACTCCCACCGCCCCGATCCCGATACACCGCTCGAGGAAACCATGGGTGCGCTTGCCACCGCGGTGAAAAGCGGCAAGGCCCTTTACGCGGGCATCAGTAAATACCCACTGCCCATGCTCAAGGAGGCTGTTGCCATGCTCAAGGACATGGGGGTGTTCACACTTATTTACCAACCGCCTTATAATCTGCTCAGTCGTGGTGTTGAAACGGCGGGCATCCTCGATTTTCTAAAAGAAGAAGGCATCGGTTGTGTTGTGTTTTCACCCCTTGCTCAGGGCATGCTGACGGAGAAATACCTCACCGGGATTCCGGAAGGTTCGCGC
>Ga0209833_1002389_pt1 | contig 11327 bp, 10 predicted proteins | sample COGITO_mtgs_1105_3_FD_184797 | JGI IMG/M metagenome (GOLD analysis project Ga0209833, IMG submission 184797) | Pelagic marine microbial communities from North Sea - COGITO_mtgs_110506 (SPAdes) (version 2) | ecosystem: Environmental > Aquatic > Marine > Epipelagic ... | reverse complement strand
ATAGGATTCGCAACGAGACAGTCAGTTATTCTTGAATTTGCTCCTACTTTTATGTCTATAATTATGGCTGGAAAAGTTGGTTCATACATTACTTCAAGTATTGGAACAATGAGAGTAACTGAACAAATAGATGCATTAGAAGTTATGGGAATTAATCCATTAAATTATCTGGTTTTTCCCAAGATTATAGCTTTACTATTTTATCCTTTTGTAATTACTGTAGCAATGTTTGTTGCGATTTTTGGTGGATTTATAGCAATGACATTTGCAGGAGTACCAAGTGAAGCTTTTATCTCAGGCATTCAGATGGATTTCGATCCCTTTCACGTTAGTTATGCCTATTTAAAAACAATTTTATTTGCATTTATTTTAGCAACGGTACCATCTTATCATGGATTTTATATGAAGGGTGGAGCGCTTGAAGTAGGGAAAGCAAGTACATTATCTTTTGTATGGACTTCTATTATCATTATAATAGTAAATTTCATTATAACGCAATTATTATTAAGCTAATGATTGAAGTTAAAAACATAAAAAAATCATTTGACGGAATCAAAATCCTTCAAGATATTTCTACAACTTTTGAAAAGGGCAAAACCAACTTAATAATTGGCCAAAGCGGATCTGGGAAAACAGTATTATTAAAATGCTTGTTAGGACTTCATCAACCTGACAGCGGTGAGATAGTTTATGATGGTGTTTCAAACCTAAATATGAATGAAAGCGATAAAACTTTACTAAGAAGAGAAATGGGCATGGTTTTTCAAGGAAGTGCTTTGTTTGATTCAATGTCTGTGTTAGAAAATGTAATGTTTCCACTTAATATGTTGACAAACAAAAATGAAGAAGAAATAAGAGAAAAAGCTAAATCAGTTATTGAAAGAGTAGAGCTAGACAATGCAATCAATAAACTACCCTCAGAAATTTCTGGTGGAATGCAAAAAAGAGTTGCTATAGCAAGAGCTATTGTTATGAATCCAAAATATTTGTTTTGTGATGAACCAAACTCTGGATTAGATCCTAAAACTGCTATTGTAATTGACAAATTAATTCATGAGATTACTAAAGAATATAATATCACAACAATAATAAATTCTCATGATATGAATTCGGTTATTGAAATTGGAGAAAAAATTATATTTCTAGTAACAGGAGAAAAAAATTGGGAGGGTACTAATAAAGAAATTTTAAAAACAAATATCGAGTCTGTTAAAAATTTCGTGTATTCTTCAGAGCTTCTTAAAAAAGTAAAAAAGCATTTATAACTATCTAAATCTTATTAATTCAAAAGATTCGTCGGAAAGTTTAATTCCCAACCAAGTCTTTATTTTTTGTTCTTGTTTGATAATTTCATTTTCTGAAATAGAATCACTCCATTTTATATAAAAAAGTAATTTTGAATTTTCTTTAGTTTGATTTATATCGAATAAATTTTGAAGATTAAAATCTATAATTTGATCATAATTTAATTTTACATCCTCAATAAGTGTTCTGTATAAAATATTTTTAGATTCAATTTTTTCTAAATTGTTAAGTCTTTCGGTTAATAATTCAATTTCTTTTGTTTTATTCGAAAGGTCTAGAGAATCTCTTCTTCTAAGTTCACCTAAAAAACGTTTTTGTTCCTTAAAATCGTTTTCTGTTTTTTGTTGATTGAAATTTATTGAGGTTTTAGATAAATGTGGATATTTTTTAATTTTAGCCTTTAGTAAATTAATAATGTCAATTGATATTGGATCTAATCCAAAACTATTAAATGTAATTTCAGAAATCTTATCTTTCCAGGGAAAAACATAAATAGTATTATCAATATCATATTCTATTTTAGAGTTTATTATTAAATAATCCTTATTGTCAATTCCATCTAATTCAAAATCTAAAAATTGTGTTATAGAGTTATTAAACTTATTCTCATATAATATTCCAATAAAAGTATAAAACGCTGGTATTAACATTAGAATTGAAGTCAAAGTAACTAATCTAGAAACAAGTCTTCTCCTTTTAGAGTTAACATAATCTATTAAAGGGAATCGAAGTAGTTTAATTATTAAATAGGTAGCTAATACAATATATAATGTGTTAATCATAAACAAATACATTGCACCACTAGCAAATTCAAATTTTCCGATAGCTAAACCATAACCAACAGTACATAACGGAGGCATTAAAGCAGTAGCTATTGCTACACCATAAATAACAGTTGAGATAGTTCCTTTTTTTGTTTTAGCTATAATAAGTGCCAAACCTCCAAAAAAAGCAATTAATACATCTCGAATATCAGGATTAGTTCTTGATAAAAGTTCTGAAGATTCTTCTCTTAGAGGAAAAAATGAAAAAAACAAATAAGCCGTAAAAACACTTAAAACAACCATTACTGAGAAATTGAGAACTGATTTCTTAAGAGTTTCTAAGTCATTAATAGCAATAGATAATCCAAAGCCTAAAATAGGACCCATTAAAGGAGAAATAAGCATTGCTCCAATAACAACAGGGATTGAGTTTGCATTTAAACCAACTGAAGCAACAAATATTGAACATATTAAAATCCAAGCTGTTGGGCCTTTAATTGAAATATCATTTTTAATAGAATTTAAGGTAGCTGATTTATCTGTTTCATTTCTAAAATCTAAAATTTCTTTAAAAAAAGATAACATTGACGAAAACAAACCTTTTGCATTGACAGAAATTGAGTTATCGGATTTTTTAAATGATGAATTCTCATCAGAAAAATTAAACTTATTTTCCATAAATTATATTTGTTTTAACCCTGTCAAATCAGATGAACTTCGTATTTTATCTCCGAGTCCGTCAGTCATTTGTATGTTGTATTTTTTACAAATCTTAGATTCAGGCACCTCACCAACAGATCTATCTCCACCATTAGCAAAAATATCAGGCTTTATAGCTTCCAATGAAGCACAAACAGTTTTATCTTTATCTATAGATAAAAAAACTTCATCTACCATTTTTAAAGACTTTACAATCTCTAATCTATCTTTTTCGTCCATAAAGGGTTTGCCTTTTTTCAAAACACATTGATCATTATTGTTAACGATGACAACCAGTTTATCACCAAGTTTTTTTGACATTTTCAAATATTCCAAGTGTCCTACATGTATAGGGTCAAAATATCCACTTACAGCTACTATTTTCATTTATTTAATTTAACTCTAGCAACTGGTGAAAACAAAAACTTTCGACCAGTTAAGATGTTTTTACAAATATATCTTTTTCTTCGTTTATGTAATTTGATGAAACTTTTATTTTCCTGAAATACAAATAAATCATTAAATGGAACTTGAAAAAGAAAAATTTTATTGTCCTCATTTGGTTCATATTTTTGTAAAGCTATCACAAGATCAATATCAGAGTCAGTTGTTGCAGGTGGGTTAACCATATGTAAAGCCAAAAATTTTAAAATATCATCGGGGAAAATTTTATTGTTTAAAAATGGTAGCATTAAATGTTTATAATTTTTTTTCCATTCTATTCCATGAGGATTAACTCTATATTTAAAGGATTGACTCACTTTAAAATGAGCAAGCTCATGAATAAGAGTTATTAAAAATCTAAACTTATTATCAATATGATTTAAAGTAATTTGAAATTTACCATCTTTTAATGATCTAAAATCTCCATGTTTAGTTTTTCTTGATTTAACAATTTTGATTGACAAATTTTCATTCTTAATTAACTCAGATATTAATTCTTTAGAACAAACTGGAATTAAATCAAACAAGCTAATCACCTTAAGGGTTTGAAATTGATACAGGTAATATTTTACCATTATAATACTTATGACCATTAACAGAAAAGTCATAAATATAATTTGCCATTTCAGTTGAAGACAATGGGGCTTTATAACCAGGAAAAGCTTCTTCAAGCATTTCAGTTTGAACAGCACCTAAAGCTAAAGTATTGATAATTGGACCTGATGTTTTAAATTCTTCATACAACATTTCAGTCAATACATTTAAAGCAGCTTTACTGCTAGAATAAGCCGATAAACCAGCAAACTTACTAGAACCTGCAATTCCTCCAATACTACTAATATTAATTATATGTGATGTATTAATAAATGAGGGTAATAATAATCTTACCAATTCAGCAACTCCAAAAACATTTACACTATACACTGAAATAAAATCTTCTTTAGTTGTTTCAACAAATGATTTGTTTATTAATTTTCCAGCATTATTTATTAAAATATCAACAGAATTAAATTTGTTTTTTATGAATGATACAGCTTTATTTATTGAATTAGAATCAGAAAGATCTGTAGAACATGTAAAAACATTATTCAAATTTAATTTTGAGATTGAAGAAGTATTTCTGGAAAGAGCTATAACATTATAATTATTTTGATTAAATAAATTGACTAATTCAAATCCTATACCCCGACTTGAGCCTGTAATAATAACATTTTTCATTAAATAATTATTTTAAACTAACATAGTAACTGGATTTTCTACAAAACCTTTTAGGGTTTGTAAAAATAAAGAACCTGTTACGCCATCTACAGTTCTGTGATCACATGCTAAAGTAAGTTTCATTGTATGACCTATGGTGATTTTATCTTCTCTTACTACAGGTTTTTTAATGATACTTCCAACAGATAAAATTGCTGAATTTGGTTGATTAATAATTGAAGTAAATTCTTCAATCCCAAACATTCCCAAATTAGAAACTGTAAATGTACTTCCCTTCATTTCGTCAGGTGATAGTTTTTTATCTCTTGCTTTTGAAGCGTAATTTTTAACTAAATTTCCGATTTCTGGAATTGATTTTTCATTTGCAAAGCGAATAACTGGAACCACAAGTCCGTCAGGAACACCAACTGCAACACCTACATGAACATGATTGTTCAATCTCATTTTATCTTCAAACCATTGTGAATTTACTCTTGGATGTTGTTTTAGAGCTATAGCGCAAGCCTTTACAACAATATCATTAAATGATATTTTAGTTTCAGGAAGAGAATTGTATTGATTTCTAAAAGCAATCGCATTGTCCATTTCGAATTCTACACTCAAATAGTAATGAGGGGCAGAAAACTTAGATTCTTTAAGTCTTCTTGCAATAGTTTTTCTCATTTGAGAATTTTCTATTTCCTCAAAACTTTCAATTCCTGATTCAGGAATTTTTGAATCTATATTATCTGTAACAGTTGTTGGCGTAGGTTTAAAGTTTTCAATATCCTCTTTAATAATTCTTCCGTTATCTCCAGAACCATCAACTAAACTAATATCTATATTTTTTTCTTTTGCAATTTTTTTAGCTAGTGGTGATGCTAAAACTCTTGAGTTTGGATTATTTGAAATTGGCTCTATAATTAACTCGGAATTTGTATCTGGTGTTTCAGAAACTAAATCAGAAACATCAGTTTGATCAGTTTGATCAACTAATACTGGATTTAATCCAAAATTATCAACGGCGGTTTTATAATCAGAATTAGCATCTCCAATTACAGCCAATAAACTATCTACTTTTGCAGTCTCTCCTACATTTATTCCAATATATAACAAAGTTCCCTCGTGAAATGATTCAAATTCCATAGTCGCCTTATCTGTTTCAATTTCAGCTAAAATGTCCCCTTCTTTTACAATATCACCAACATTTACAAGCCAAGAAGACACTGTTCCTTCTTCCATTGTATCACTTAGTCTAGGCATTGTAATTATTTCAAATGAATCATTTGAAATAGAATCACTATTCTTTAAAGTGGGTTCTTCTTCAACAATTTGAATTGAATTTTCAGATTCATTTATCTGGTCTACTAAATCCAATTGTCCAGAGTTTGTGGTTGAATTTAATAATCCAGAAATATCTTCGTCCTTTTCTCCAACAATTGCCAAAAGAGTATCAACAGCTGCAGTTTGTCCTTCTTTAATTCCAACATGAAGCAAAACCCCATCATGAAAAGATTCGAATTCCATTGTTGCCTTGTCAGTTTCAATTTCAGCAAGAATATCACCCTCTTTAATAGTGTCTCCTACATTCACTAGCCACTTAGCCACTACTCCCTCCTCCATTGTATCGCTTAAACGAGGCATATTTATTATTTCAGCCATTTACTTTAATTTATGAGATATAAAATTATAATTTTCTTGTTCGTATACTGCATCATACATTACTGATTTTTCAGGGTATGGAGAATCTTCTGCAAATTTTTGACAATCAAGAACTCTATTTTTTATACTAGAATCTATCGATTGTATTTCTTCCTCAGATGCAAAATCGTTTTCTAAAATCACTTTTTTAACTTGAGAAATAGGATCTATTTTCCTGTACTCGTTAACTTCATCTTTGGTTCTATATTTTTGTGCATCTGACATTGAGTGGCCTCTGTATCTGTAGGTTTTCATTTCTAAAAAACTAGGTCCATCACCATTTCTAGCTCTAGAAACAGCTTCATGAAGAGCTTCAGCTACTTTCACTGGATTCATTCCATCAACTGGTCCACATGGCATTTCATATCCTAAACCTAATTTCCAAATATCAGAATGGTTGGCTGTTCTTTCAACAGATGTACCCATTGCATATCCGTTATTTTCAACAATAAATACAACCGGAAGTTTCCAAAGCATTGCTAAATTTAAAGTTTCGTGTAGAGATCCTTGTCTAACCGCTCCATCTCCCATATAACATAAAGTGACTGCTCCTCTATTAAAATATTTATCTCCAAAAGCCATACCAGCTCCAAGTGGAATTTGACCTCCTACAATTCCATGACCTCCGTGAAATCTATGTTCTTTCGAAAAAATATGCATAGATCCTCCTAAACCCATAGAAGTTCCTGTTGATTTCCCATATAACTCTGCCATAACTCGTTTCGGATCAACTCCCATTCCAATTGGCATTACATGATTTCTATAAGCGGTAATCATTCTGTCTTTTTCGTGATCAATTACGTGCAAAGCTCCAGCTAAGACTGCCTCTTGGCCGTTGTATAGATGTAAGAATCCTCTGACTTTTTGCTGAATGTAAACAGCAGCTAATTTATCTTCAAACTTTCTCCAAAAGAGCATGTCCTCATACCATTTCAAATAAGTTTCCTTCGTTATTTCTTTCATATAATGAATTCTATTTTATAATTCTTCCCTATACTTAAAATTATTTATTTTTTGCAAAGTTAATGTATCTAATTAATAGATTATAAATAAAATTAAAAATATTGATTTACATAAAATTATAAGTAAAGGAGAATCTCAGTGTGTTTTCTAATGGACTTATCACATCAGAGGTTGACAAAAGATAAGATAAATCTAAATTAATATCTTCTAACTTAAATCCAGTCCCAAACGTTACATACTTTCTAGCCCCCTTGTTTTCATTTTCTCCAAAATAACCAATTCTTAAAGCAAAAGAATTATCATAAGTGTATTCAAGACCCAAAGCAAGAGTTATTTCTTTTAACTCTTCGCTGAAACCATCTGGTGCATCTCCAAAAGATTTAAATAAACCAGACAAAAAATTTACATCGGCCTGATTGTAACCAATTACTTGATTATTGGAATTTAATATTGGAATACTAGGAGAAGGGACTAAAAGTTTATTAAACTCAAGATTTATTGATAGTTTATTAGATGAATCGAAAATAAAATCAAATGCAGAGCCTAGCTTTAAATTTGTAGGAATAAAATTTTCTTTACCAAGTTCTTCATATTTCATTTTAGGGCCTAAATTGGAAAGATTAAATCCAAATCTCCATAAACCATTAAAATTTTCATAAGCTCTTTCTTCAGATTGATAAAATCCTGAAATATCAACTGCAAATGAGTTTGCGGAGCTTGAATCTGAGCTAACACTTTGTAGTTTTACATCAGACATCAAAAATCTTCCAGTTACACCCATTGAAAAATAATCACTCAATTTTAATATATACGAGGCGTCTAAGGTAAACTCATTTGGATTTTCTAAATAAGGGATGTCCTGAGGATTTTGAAGGATGTCAATATCTCCTAAACTAAAATATTTAAAACTTGTTGACCAAGAACTTCTTTCGTCAATAATATTATAATAATTAATATTTGCTAAAAAAACATCGCTAACTAATTTACTTAAATAGGGTGTGTAACTCACTCCTACAGCTGAATTCTTTTCTAAGAAAACATATTTAGCAGGATTCCAATGCTGAGAAAAAGCATCAGGAGATGTTGCGACACCTTGTTCACCTAGTCCTGAAGCTCTAGCATCAGCAGAAATCATCAAAAATGGCACGGCTGTTGTAATAACTCTTCTATCCTGTGAATATAGGCTTATGTTAAAAAAAAATATTAAAATTATAATACTAAAACTTCTAAAATTATACATACAATACAAATATAAATAATGATAATGAATGAATAATTTTTTTTTTAAACAATTTAGTATCTTGCACAAAAAAGGATATCACATGAAATTTAATATAGTCTTAAAATCTTTTTTACTTTTTATTCTTATTTCAATTATTGGTTGTAACAACAACCCTTTTAAAAATAACAGAAATATATCTAACGCAACTGGATGGAAAATCAGCACTAAGGATGGTGGATACAAAAACAATAAATCATTTAAAGGTCAGCAAACTGGACCCGGACTAATTTTTGTTGAAGGTGGAACATTTACCAAAGGTAATGTGAAAGATAACGTGATGCACGATTGGAACAATAGTCCAACTCAACAATATGTAAGATCCTTTTTTATTGATGAAACTGAAGTTACAAATTCAATGTATGTTGAATACTTATTTTGGATGAATAAAGTTTTTGCAAAGGATTATCCTGATATATATAAAGCTGCTCTTCCCGATACCTTAGTATGGAGAAATCCACTTGGTTTCAACGAAGACATGGTAAATAACTATTTAAGACATCCAGCATTTGAAAATCATCCAGTTGTTGGTGTAAGTTGGAAACAAGCTACTAATTTTGCAAAATGGAGAACAGACAGAGTAAATGAAAGAATATTAGTTGAAAATGGATATTTAAGACCTGAATCAATACATCCTGATAGTTTAGTAAATGGATATTCTTTTAATACTAAAGCTTATTTTTTAAACCCTGGGGAATCTTTCGGTGGAAAAATATACGAAATGGCAGACAGTAAACAGACTGAAACTAATGAAGATGGAGAAATAATTTATAATAATGTCAAAAGAGAAAGTGGATTATTACTTCCTGAATACAGACTTCCTACAGAAACAGAGTGGGAATATGCTGCTCTTGCTTTAAGTGAAATTTCAGAAATGAACTTATACCGAGGTAAAAAGAAATTTCCATGGAGCGGAGAGTATACTAGATCCGGTAAGAGAAAAAATCAAGGTGATCAACTAGCAAATTTTAAATTATCAGACGGTGACTATGGAGGTATTGCCGGTTGGTCTGAATCAGGTTCTGGAATTACAACATCAGTTAAATCATATCCTGCAAATGATTTTGGAATTTATGGTATGGCAGGAAATGTTGCTGAATGGGTTGCTGATGTATATAGACCTATTATTGATGAGGAGATGAATGATATTAGTTATTATAGAGGAAATCAATATTTTAATCCAAGTATTGGAGAAGATGGAAAAGTATTAATTACAAAAAATACTGATTCAATTTCTATACAAAATTTACCTGGATCGATACAATATAGAGATTCAAATTCAGTTGATTTAAGGAATTTTAATGATGGTGACTTAAAATCAACAAGAGAGTTTCTTAGTTCATCAGGAATATCCCAAATGTATAATTCACCTGATTTAAATGATCCCAACCTCGAAAGCACAACGCTAATTAGTGATAAAGCAAGAGTTTACAAAGGTGGTTCGTGGTTGGACAGAGCATACTATCTTGATCCTGCTCAAAGAAGATATCAGCTAGAATCTATGACTTCAAACTTTATTGGATTTAGATGTGCAATGTCTTATTTAGGTGAAGTAAGAAATACTAAAAAATCAAGAAAAAGATAAATTAATTACTCATATCTTTTCTTTTGTATTTTATTATATTTAATTGATGCTTTCGTCAGAACTTTATAATTATTTTAAAGAATCAAGTTCAGTTTCTACTGACACTCGATTAATTAATAAAGGTTCAATATTTTTTGCTTTAAAAGGAGAAAATTTCGATGGAAACAAATTTGCAGAGGAAGCAATTAAAAGTGGAGCTAGTTATGCAGTTATTGATGACCAATCATTAAACAATCCGAAATTTATTAAAGTCAAAAATGTTTTAAAATCCTTACAAGATTTATCCAAATTTCACAGGTCCAAACTTTTAAAAACCAAAATAATTGCACTCACTGGAAGTAATGGAAAAACCACTACAAAAGAATTAATAAGTGAAGTATTAAAAAAGAAATACAAAATCATTTCAACAATTGGAAATTTAAACAACCACATTGGAGTTCCTCTAACTCTCTTAAGAATTAAGCAGAATACAGAAATTGCTATAGTTGAAATGGGAGCAAATCATCTAAACGAAATTAAACTACTAACAGATTTAATTAATCCAGATTTTGGATTGATAACAAATTTTGGTAAAGCTCATTTAGAAGGTTTCGGTAGTATTGAAGGCGTAATAAAAGGAAAAAGTGAGTTATATGATTTTCTAATTAAAAACGATAAAAAAGCGTTTATTAATAATGATGATTATATACAAAATCAATTTATTGGCAATAAAATAAGTTTTAGCAAAGAAGATAAATCTAATTATATATTCAAAGAAGTTAAAGACACTAATTATGCTGGTCTTAATTATAACGACTTTATAGTAGATTCGAAACTTACAGGGAATTATAATTATCATAATATAGCATTTGCTACATCTATAGGCCTTTATTTCAATATTTCAATTGAAAAAATAAAAGAAGCGATATCTAATTATATTCCATCAAACAACAGATCTCAAATAATAAAAAAAAATAATAAATTAATTATACTAGATGCCTATAACGCTAACCCTACAAGTATGATTTCCGCAATAAATTCTTTAATAGTAAAACAGGGTAAGAAATCAGTTATTTTGGGAGATATGTTTGAACTAGGAAATCAATCTGAAAAAGAACACCATGACTTGATTGATTTTTGTGTAAAAAATAATTTTGAAAATATTTTTTTAATCGGAAATGAATTTTTTAAACAAAAAGATAAGTTTGAAATTCCCTTTTTTTATAAAACTAAGGATGAATTAAATAAACATATTAAAAAGTTTCCAATAACTTCAAAATATATTCTTATTAAAGGCTCAAGAGTAATGAGAATGGAAAATTTGATAAATTTTATATGAAAACAATGAAGAAAACGATTTTATTTTTATTTATTTCTGTATTCATAGGCTGTAATAATCCTATTTCGTGGC
>Ga0209833_1002381_pt1 | contig 11358 bp, 13 predicted proteins | sample COGITO_mtgs_1105_3_FD_184797 | JGI IMG/M metagenome (GOLD analysis project Ga0209833, IMG submission 184797) | Pelagic marine microbial communities from North Sea - COGITO_mtgs_110506 (SPAdes) (version 2) | ecosystem: Environmental > Aquatic > Marine > Epipelagic ... | reverse complement strand
AGCACTTATATTAGAATTTTCTGCAAAATGAATCAACCAATCCCAAACCAAATAACCATTATAGACACTTGTTTTCCATAATTTACTTGAACTGATAATGAATTCATAAGGTATTTTACCCACTAAAGCACCTTTTTCTACTTGCCAAATACCAAATTTTATTATTGACATTTCACTATAAAGTTCATTGTAGTTAAAATGTTTTTTCTCTTTACCATTTTCTGGAGCTTCTCCGTTTTGACCTATACTCTCCAATACTAACTTTGTCTCTGTTTCTCTCATAGCAATTTTTTATATACAAAGAACTATAAATAATTAAAACTAATCAATCCCAATAAATAGTGAAATTACCTACTCCCTATTTATGGGTATGATGCTGATTATTTAAAATAGTTCAACAAAAAAACCCTTACATTTCTGCAAGAGTTATTTAAATTATTTAGTTGATTTAATAAAGACGCTATTGTAGCCTAGAATAATATTTTGTCCTTTCTGAAAGGACAATGCAGAGGATTTATTAAACTGAAGGTTAGAGAAAACCTAAGGTTATTCTCGACGTCTTAAAGATTTAATACGAAACATCGGATCTAGTTAATGCCCAAATTCCATTTTCATTAGACTGAGTGGTCGTCCAAGTACCATTCATAACATCATTGTCTATATTTCCTGTGAAAACTGTTCCCATTGAGGAAACTCCAGAGATAACGTTCCCGTCTACAGTTCCACTAGCGTTGGAAGTACTCCCGTACACTGTACTTTTGTATAAAACATATACCTCGTTGCTAAATACAATTGCATTGAAGGTTCCTTCATCATTATTTTGACCTACACCTTCATAAGTACCCTCATATAACTTCGCTACATAGCTAGAGTTTTCTTTCACCACAATAATGGAAGCATCTGGATGACCTTCTATAGATACATTGGTAATGAGTGGATTTGATCCATCGGCTTCTACCGTAAAAGTAAAACTGTTGTTTTGGTAAGCAAATGTGATTTCAGTTTGTTCGTTTTCTGTAATACTTACGTTTGAAGTGAAAGGATAAGTTACTCCGTCTATGGTAAGTGAAACCGAAATAAGACCATTGTTGTTAATGTTTACAAGGATGGTTCCGCTAGAACCAACAAATACACCTTTATATATACCAAAATTACTATTGTCAAATTGCGAGAGTGCATCGGGCACTGCTGCAGAAGAATCATAAATGAAATGTAAGGGTCGTTCTCTGAACAAGATCCTAGAATTAGGGTGATTAGTAAGATGACATTCAAGATGAATTTTTTCAAAATCATAAAATTTTTATTAGTATCAAATGTAAGTTTTGAAACTATTCCTAGAAAAAAAATTAGTGTTAAATAATTTACAATTCGTATTTTAAAACTACTTACAACTACTTAATTAACTATTAATTTAGACTTAACAATTACCCTGAATTCCATTTAATTAAAAATTTTTTAAATTTAATATTAACTTTACAATATCATTATGAGAATTACAATCTTACTATTAATGCAACAATTGGGAGTAAAAAAAGAAATCATAGAACCACCATTTAACAAACTAGCCAAAGGGAATTAACATAAAAGATTTACAAAATAATCATGACCAAAACATACACTATAGAAGGAATGACCTGTGAAGGATGTGTGGCTAAAGTTAGCTATGTACTAAAACAACATGCAAATATTTCGTCTGTTGCGGTTATGTTTTCAAACAAATCTGCCACGGTAACCATGAGTAAAGAGGTGTCCGTTGAAGAATTACAAAACCTTTTTGGCACGTCTAGTAAGTATAAGGTTAGTACTTTTCAACCAACAACAGATCAAGAAAGTAAAAGCGTTTTTACAACCTATAAACCCTTGCTCCTTATTTTTGTATTTATTGCCGCCACTACAGCAATTGCCTCAATGAATAATGGAAAGATAGAGTTAATGCTTTGGATGCGTTACTTTATGGCTGGTTTTTTTATTGTTTTTTCTTTCTTTAAATTTTTAAACTTAGCTGGTTTTGCAGAAAGCTATGCCATGTATGATGTACTTGCAAAAAGAGTACAAGCATATGGGCTGGTTTATCCGTTTCTAGAACTATTTCTGGGGGCTGCCTACCTCACAAATTTTGAACCTACTATTACCTATATAGCCACCATATTTTTAATGAGTTTTAGTAGTATTGGAGTAATACAGAGTGTATTAGATAAGAGAAAAATTAGATGTGCCTGTTTGGGAGCCGTTTTTAATTTACCAATGAGTAAAATTACCATTATAGAGAATTTAACAATGGTTTTGATGGCGTGTGTGATGTTATGGAAGGCATAGATTAAAAATACTGAATAAACTATTTATTTCACACAACCCAAAACAACCTAGTAGTATTCTGATTGTACACAAAATACCTTTAAATTAAAAATTATATATTTGGAAGTAACTTACAATAACATTATGAAAAAATTATTCTTAGTATTAATTGTAGCAATTGTATTTACAAGTTGTGATGATGGTCCAGAAATTCCAGGGATGGTAGAACCTATTGACTATACTGTAGAGGGCAAATGGTTATGGTCTCCAGATCCTGATGATAGAACCTATGCAAATACCATGTATGAATTTGTAGACGGTACTCGATTCACATCCTACGCAAACTGCACTGCAAGTAACCCTTGTAATAATGAAGATTTTAATGCATTAGATGCATCAGATAGAATTCCAGGTACGGAAAACTATACTTTTAATGATTTTATTCTAACAATTGATGGCTTCACCCATACAGTCTCATTTAGATGTGATGGCGGTATACTTGTTTTTGAAAACGGTGGTACATTATGGAGATTAAGTTCTGATTGCCAATAATTAGGTATTTATACGTACAAATAGGTAAATCATTATAGTTAGTTTTACCAAACTATATTGTTTTATTAACGAATTGTGAAAGAAAAGAGAGTTGCTTTGGTACTTCTCTCTTTTTTTGTTTATCAACTTCTTGTGGTTCTCCCTATTTATAGGGAGGAGAAAATTTCATTATTTAGAGGGATTGACTGGTACTAATTATTGGTATTTCTTTGCATAAAAAATTTCTATGAAGAAGAAACTATTATTAGTATCACTAAAACGAGTGAACAAGGTATTAACAGAGTTGGGTTCTGCTGCATCTTATGCAATAAAGAATTAAACAAAGTATACTTTAAAACACAACCCTTACAGAAATGTAAGGGTTTTTTATTGGATTTTTTTTTAAAAGAATAGAATTATTAGCATTGCCCCTACCCATAAATAGGGAGGTAGAAATTTCATTATTTGCAAGGATTGATATAGCTAACGCTTGGATAGATTTTAATATTTTAAATTAATTTCTTAGTTTTAAATTTATTATATCAAATAATGAATAACAGTAAAATAATTGAAATTTTTGAAGCTCTACTTGATGGATATATGCCGTCTACTGGCGAGTCTATTGAAAATAATTTAATTATAAATGATAGATTAGTAGTTAGATCACTTCAGTCGGCCATATTTAGGCTACAAGACAAAATCAATAAAAAAGATAAAGCAGAACTTTATAAGAATGAGGTTAATAATTTACCAATAATAAAAAATATTAATGATAATTCTCAAATATTAGAAGCTAGAAAAAAAAATTTAAGAGCATATGAGCCCTGGATTGAGAAAGAAGATAGTATTTTGGAAGGCTTAGTGAAATTGAATTTTTCAATTAAGCAGATTTCTGAAATTTTAGAAAGAGGTCAAGGAGCTATTAAATCAAGAATAATTAAACAAGAATTTAAAACAGAGGCATTATCCACAAATAACTTAAAAGAGGCAGAAGAGACTTTTGAAGTTAATAGTATTAAAATTACAAATGTGGACAAAGTAAAATTCAATCAATTAGATAATCAAAATAAAGTTGATAATGGATTATCCACTACAAATTCATCTGAAGGTTCTAATAAATTAGTAACATGTATATATTGCAAAGACTCTTTTCCAATTGAACGTCTGAGACTTGGATATAATTATTGTGTCAGATGTTCTTCTGAAAACTCAAAAACATTTGTAGATAAAGGTTTCCAAACGAGAGAGGGGCATAAGATAATGAATAGTAAAGGTTATAGAAACTCAAAAAATAAATAAATTTAAACTGTAGGCATATCCTTTAAAGGATACCAATTTTTAATGTATTCTTGTCTATTCTTTCAAATCTCTTACAACAATCTTTTCTAAAAAGACAACAAAAACAGGCCCTTTTTTGTAAGTAGTACCCAAAGAGGTTTGTTATTTTTACTTCAACAAAACAATATCCATGCAAGTAACCTTTCCTATTCTATTAGCTAAGAAAATATGTACTACCAAAAAAGAATTTTTCTTGTATGAGCTAAATGCCTCACAGGAAGTAATCCAATACACCTTTACCAATGATGTAGCTAGGCATGAAAAAAAATACTCCAACCCTGCCTGTTTGGTAAAAGAGCTGCAAGCAAAAATAGATGCGCAACTGTATCTCGATTTTTCTGAGGAAAATACCCCTACTTTTGTGATTGAGTACTAACAAATTTAAAAAATGGCACAACGCATCAAACACTGCAACCTCTGCAAGGAAGATTTTTCTACCATGTACAGGATACAATACAAAAACCCAAAAGAATGGGTGTTTGTCTGTGAAGACTGCTTACTTAAAGTTAAAGCCAATAACAGCGCTTATAAATACGGTGGTACTTGGAAAAGATAAACAAAATACCTCCTCTTACTTTAAGGTATAAAAGCATCTAATAGCCAACTCCTTTTTAACTCATCGTTTTTTTATATATTAGTGGCCCTAAACAACTAAATATGAAAAAAATACTCTTATTATTACTCGTGGCAGTGTATTCTTGCCAAAGCCCAAACGGAACGGTAACTACCAATGATGAACGCTCTGAAATTATTAAAACCCTTTTTAAAAACGTAAGTGAAGAAAATATAGACTACCTAAAAGAGGTATTCTCTGATGACATGACGTTTGTAGACGCTAGAAACAACACAAAAGACAAAGCAGGTTTTATTGCGGGGATTGAAGGACTTTTTGAGATGTTTGACGAGATTAGCTTTGAAGATGTAGACGGAGATGCAACCGGTTCTGAAATAGAAACAACAGTTTATGACAATGGAATAGTTTGGACTAATGTCTGGAATACCTTTAGCGCCACTGGTAAATACACCGGGCAAAAAGTAAGTTTCCCTTTTCATATTTCTTACAAATGGGATGGACTTAAAATAAGCAGAGAAGTACAGTTTTTTGACAATGCTGTTTTTGATAAAGAACTCAATGCCATGCAAGCGGCCAACAATGTTTCTGAGAAATTAGTGATTTTATTAGAACTTAAAGTAACCAAAGGAAACACTAAAGAAGATGTGCAAACATTGGTTAAAAAGTTAAATGATTTTGTAAGAGCTAATGAGCCCAACACCTACGACTATACCTACTTTATTTCTGAAAATGGAAAACGTGTATTTTTAGTAGAGAAATATCTAACCTCTGCAGACATGGTATTGCATGCAAATAACTTTGAAGGTGGGCCAAACTTTGCTCCATTTATGAAGATGTTTGAAATAGATAAATTTATTATTGCCGGAAACGCAACTAAAGAATTAAAAGACCTCTTAAAGGCATATCCAATTGAATACAGAACCGCTGTTGGTGGTTGGATTTACTAATTAAAAAAATCCTCTTAAAAACACTAAAACAAGTATTAATTAAATTATTAAAAAAATGAAAAACCTATTTAAAGTAGTAGTGATGGCAGTTTTAGTAACTGCTTGCTCAACAGGAAATCATGCTGATTTTGAAAAAAACACAGCAGCAGCAAAAAAATATTTTGAACTACATCAAGCAGAAAAATCTGCAGAAATGTTTGAAATGATACATGATGATCTAGAATGGCATATGCCAGTATATGGTTCTGAAATGGCCGATGCACAAGGATTAAAAGACGCTCTTGTAAATTATCAAAAAGAGTTTGACAACATGAATTTTACAGCAGACTACTGGTTACCTGGCGTAGATGAAACTACTGGATTACTAGATGGTAGCACACGAGTATATGGTACTTGGACGGCAGATCATGTGGCTTCTGGGAAGTCTGTTAAATTAACCTCATACCATGCTTTTGCATTTACAGATGGTAAAATATCTGGCGGTGGAGATTGGTTTGATTTTGGAGGAATGATGAATTCTTTGGCAGCTGATACTGAAGCAGCTACAGAAGAGTAATCTTACTGTTTACAAAGACACAAAAGCCTTCTTTTAGAAGGCTTTTTTTTGGTGTATATTTAAAAAATCTATGAAGATCATTAGAACAGATTATCTAAACCCTGCATTTCAAGAGCTTGTAAAACAATTAAATACAGACCTAGCCAACAGAGATGGCAAAGACCACCCTTTATCTCAGTTTAATGAAATTACACATCTAAAGCATGTTGTATTGGCATATCATGAAGGTAAAGCTGTTGGTTGTGGTGCCATTGCTAAGACCGATTTTTCTGCTATGGAGATTAAACGAATGTATGTAATTCCAACACATAGGGGCCAACAACTAGGTGAAAACATACTCATAGAATTAGAAAATTGGACCAAAGAATTAGGTCTTAGCAAATGCATTTTGTTTATGGGAGTACATCAACCGGAAGCCATGAAACTGTATTTAAAAAACAACTTTTCTGTGATAGAAAACTATGGCAAACTAAAAGACATTCCAGATAGTATTTGTCTTGCTAAAACGTTACTCTAAGCCAACAAATAGATAGAAATGCTTGATAGTAATACCTTATATTTGTGTACTATTTAATAAATAACCATCATGAAAAATTTATTACTCTTTAGTTTTGTAGCAATCCTGCTTACAGGATGTGAAAATTCAGAAAATTTACCTGCACCAAATTATACTATAGAGGGTAAGTGGTTAATAGAAGGAACTATTCCAGTGGGAAACACGATGTATCTCTATGAGGATGGAGTCCGTTATACCTATTACTGTGTGGCAGACGATTGTACTGCTTTGTACAATTCATACGAAGCAAATGATGGAAATCATATCCCAGGAACAAATAATTATACCGTTGAAGATAATATTCTAACGGTTGATTTGAATTTTGGAAATGAATTAGTTACTCCAATTATATTTGAATGTGATGGTGGAGAGGTAATATTTGAAACACCTGAATATAGTTTATTCCGGTTAAATTCTGATTGTAATTAGACAGCAATATTGAGTAAAGCTTGGAACCATATTCTGGATAACTTTTATAGATTTACTGCAGGTATATGTATCTGTTTTATGATTATTTGTTGCGAAAATGATCCAGAAATTATAAATGAAACCAACCCTGTTGATGAAACCGATCCCATTGCATTAGACCTTGATTTGGTACGCTACTTAGCCATTGGTGATAGTTATACTGTAGGAGAAGGCATTGAAATAACACAGAGTTGGCCATCCCAATTAAAAAGAAAATTACTAGAAGAAGGAGTTGAAGAGGTAGAAGTAACTGTGGTTGCCGCAACAGGATACACCACCCGAGAAGTTACTCAGTTGGTAAACACAACAACATTTGACAAACCCTTTGATATTATTTCTATTCAAATAGGGGTAAATAACCAATATAGAGGTGAAAGTTTAGTGCAATTTGGCGAAGAGTTAGAAGACCTGTTTGAAACAATTGCTTCTAATTATTATTTAAAAGATGCCAAACAATTTGTTGTGTCTATACCAGACTGGGGAGCCACACCTTTTGGTAGTTCTTATGATAGAGTGCAAATTGCCATAGAGATTAACCAATTTAATGGCTTAAAAAGAAATGCTTCTGAGGCAAGATCTACACCATTTATAAATATTACAGACATTTCTAGAACCAACCCAGATGCTCCAGAATTGGTTGCTTCAGACGGATTGCATCCAAGTGAGTTGATGTATAGTTATTGGATTGAAAGAATATTTCCTATTGTAAAACAACAGCTACAGATCTAAATCTGCAGTGTTAGCCATTAAAAGGGACTTGATAGAAAAGGTGAATAGATTTCACCTGCTTGGGTAATAATTTTTTGATTACTTTTAAAACATCCTAAAAAGTAACACAAGAACTTTCTCTAATACATAATGAGTTCTTCGAGAAAAAACAAGCATGAATAATCTTAGAAAAAATGTTTTCTACCCACCATTATTGCTTATTCTCTGTACAATTCTATTCAGTCAAATTAACAATGATTTATTTTCTTCAAGCATCACAGGATTGAATACTTGGATATTAGAAAACGTTGGTTTTTTATTTTCTTGGAGTAGCTTTTTCTTTCTAGTTCTTTTACTAATCACGTACTTTTCTCCAATTGCTAATGTGAAGATTGGTGGCAAAAATGCGCAACCTCTATTAAGCAAATCTAAGTGGTTTGCCATAAGTACTTGTACTACTATAGCTACAGGCATTCTTTTTTGGGGATGTGCAGAACCTCTTTTTCATTATACAAACCCACCCATTTCATCAATAAGCCCTGTTTCTGATGCGTCTAAGAGTTTTTCTATGTCTACCATGTTTATGCATTGGTCTTTTACCCCCTATGCAATTTACTGTCTAGCTGGATTGGTTTTTGCGTTATCATTCTATAATTTAAAAAGAAAATTTAGCGTGGCTTCTCTTATTCCATTAAAACAAGGAAGCACCAATAAAATGCTTAAAAGTATTATTGATGTAATTTGTCTTTACAGTATTGTGTTAGGAATGTCTGCATCTCTAGGAGCGGGTATTTATTCAATAACGGGAGGGCTAGATGAAATATTTAATATTCCAAAATCTAACTTATTAATTGGTTGTGTGGGTGCCTTTGTTATTGCTAGCTTTATTCTTTCTGCTATAAGTGGTTTACAAAAAGGGATAAAATGGCTCTCAACCATTAACATCGTTGGGTTCATACTTCTTGCAATTTTTATTTTCTTAGTTAGTTTTCCTATTGATATTTTGAAAATTGCCTTCTCCGGATTAACAGAATACATCGTTACTTTCCCTCAAAGAAGTCTAAATATTGGTTCAGAAATAACAGATTCGTGGAGATATGATTGGAGTATTTTCTATTGGGCAAATTGGTTTGCCTGGGCGCCAGTTGCAGCCCTATTCTTGGGAAAAATATCAAGAGGTTATACGGTTAGACAATACATTAATTACAACTTAATTCTTCCGTCTATATTTGCTATTGTCTGGATTTCAATTTTTAGTGGAGCTACACTTCATGCAAATTTAATTAGTGACAACCTGCTCTTTGAAACCATGGAATTAAAAGGAGAAGAATCTGTTATGTATGGCATGCTTCATAAAATAGGATTTAGTAAGATTACCATTCCAATTTCATTGATTTTAATATACATTTCTTATGTAACCGCTGCAGACTCAAATATTTCTGCAATGAGTGCGATGTCTGAGAAAGAAAAAAACAATCCAAACCAAGAAGCTTCAATTTATATAAAAATTATTTGGGGGCTTATTATTGGAAGTTTAACCTATATCATGCTATCAACAAAAGGATTAGACGGCATAAGAATTCTATCATTACTTGGAGGTTTTCCCGCTCTTTTCATCATCATTTTTGCAAGTATTTCACTTCTAAGGTTTCTATTTAACAAAAAGCTATTGAAGTTAGAAGATTAAAAAAACTTCTCTTTTAGAAACAAACTACTGCAAAAAATTAACCCCTATTTAAAATACATGATTCTAAAAAAACGCTTATTTTAGAGTCTTTTATCTTATAAGATTGTCATCTATGAAAACAAATCATTGGTACGAACGAATTCCGCATGCAGTAACCATGTTGTTTATGATCATTGTTTTTGTAACCTTATTAACCTATATCATCCCTGCAGGTGAATTTAAACGTGTGTTAATAGAGGGTAGAAATAGAGTTATTCCAGGGTCTTATAGTAGTATTCCCAGCACACCTATTGGTTTTTTACAAATGTTTAAAGCCATCCCTTTAGGATTTAAAGCGGCAATAGAAGTTATGTTTGTGGTGTTTTCTGGGGGAATTATGTTTGGTGTTATGGAAGAAACCAAAGCAATAGAAAATGCTGTGGGAACTTTTGTTCATACAATTGGAAGAGAAAAAAAATACTTAGCAGTTGTACTCATGACTTTTATTTACGGTGCTTTGGGTGTTTTTGTTGGATATGAACACAACATTGCTTTAATTCCTATTGCAGCTGTAGTTAGCTTAGCTCTAGGTGGTGACTTGGTATTGGCTGCAGGAATATCTGTTGGTGCGGTCACCATTGGTTTTGGGCTTTCTCCCATAAACCCATACACGGTTGGCATAGGTCATAAAATTGCTGAATTACCATTGTTTTCTGGGGCTTTATTGCGAAGTATCTTATGTTTTTCTGCCCTAAGTTTTTTAGCCTTTTACAATGTTAGATACCTAAAGAAAATTTCTAAGAATCCTGAGAGTAGACTTGGAAAAGGGTTAAATGAGGATGGGATAGAACTTTCTAAACCGTTAAAAGAGTATTCAATTTCAATAAATAATTGGCTGGTCATCGGTGCTTTTATTGTGGGCTTGGGGGCTATTTTATATGGTGTTTTTAATCTAAATTGGTATATCAACGAAATATCTGCTATCTTTTTAATGGTTACCATAGCTACTGGAATCATAGCAGGGATGAAAGGAACTAGAATAAGTGAAACCGTTTTAAAATCTGTTGCCTACGTAGCCCCTGGAGCATTTATGGTTGGTTTTGCAACCACCATTAAAGTATTGATGGAAATGGGTCATATTAGCGATACCATTTCTTTTCATTTATCTGAGGTATTAAAAACATTGCCCTTGTATTTATCTGCTGTTGGAATGTCTATTTCTCAAAGCATCATCAACTTTTTTATTCCTTCTGGTAGTGGCCAGGCATTAGCTACCCTTCCAGTGATGCTCCCTCTTGGAGAAGTTATTGGGCTTACAAGACAAACCACTATTTTAGCGTTTCAAATTGGTGATGGAATTTCTAACCTTATAAACCCCACTCTAGGGGGGTTAATTGCCATGTTAAGCATGTGTAGAGTGCCATTAGATAAATGGTTCCGATTCATTTTTCCGGTAGCAATAATTGTATTTTTGCTTTCGGCCATCACATTAATTATAGCAGTAACTATTGGCTATCAATAATATGAATGTAGAAGATATTTTAGCAAAACTGGTTCATTTTCCTGTTTTAGGAGGAGATAGCAATCTCAGCATTATCCATTGGATAAAAGAGTATATTGAATCCTTTGGGGTAGCAACTACCTTAGTTCCAAATAAAGAGGAAACTAAAGCCTCTTTGCATTGTAGAATTGGCCCGGCGGTAGACGGTGGTGTTATAT
>Ga0209833_1002365_pt1 | contig 11416 bp, 10 predicted proteins | sample COGITO_mtgs_1105_3_FD_184797 | JGI IMG/M metagenome (GOLD analysis project Ga0209833, IMG submission 184797) | Pelagic marine microbial communities from North Sea - COGITO_mtgs_110506 (SPAdes) (version 2) | ecosystem: Environmental > Aquatic > Marine > Epipelagic ... | reverse complement strand
TAAAAGCCTGTGAATATCGGTTATTTGCAGGCTTTTTTGTGTTCTAAGCCAACGGGAATTGTACAATAGCTAGTCCACCTCCAAAAAAAAGTGCTCTAAAGCTCAAAGCACATAAAGCGCTGACCTAGCAGAATGCCTGAGTCCCGATGCTGGTGACGCTCAGATCCGCTATCGTATCTGGGATTACAAGGGCGCCCTCCACAGTTGTCGGATAATCCGTAATCGTCACCGACGCGCCGTCGGGATTGACCGCATAACTATACGAGCCAAACGTAGCAGCACCCGCATTGCCTAAAAGTGCGATCGATAGGAAGATGGTGGCCACGCCTAGGGATGGGACTCACGTAGGTGTGTGTGTTAACGGCTTGGTACGATGCATTACACAGGCATTTACACAGGCATTTACACAGGCATTTACGCAGGCATTTACGCAGGCATTTACGCAGGCTCAGAAGATCTGCACGAACTCACTGATTCGCACCAGAGGCGATAGTTGAGACGGCTGGTGATGGGGTCTATCCTGATGTGTGCGTGAATCTATAGCCCTGTGTTATTTGCAGAGATTAGGATCTGCTTCGACTTTCTTCTGGATTGCTTGGATTTCAGCTGTCTGGTCAGAATCGTAGCCGACTTACCTGCTTGAAACCTTACGCTTAACGTAGATTGCACCTCGATACTGCTGCTTTACCCTCTCGACCAACTGCGCCTTAGTTAGTCCTTTATATTGTCCTTCTTGGTAGCCGGCTACAGTTGCAGGGTAATACTTGCCGTAACTGGTGTAGGCGTTTCTATCATGACCATAACTATATCTGCCAGCGCTTGCTTTGGATTTGTCCAGATAGGCTTTAAATTCCGGAGTATACTGGCTCGTAGTTATCCATTTTTCTTCAGCTTTTGCAATTAGCTTTTGCCGTTCCTTTTCTCTCTCAATATCCCTTTTTTCGTTGCGGATCGAACGTTCGTTTTCCAGTTGTTTTTTTGCAGTTAATGATTTGTCGATCGAGTAGCCGTATTTCTCACGAATTTCCTCTGGAAGTTCCTCAAATGGAATTTGAGTAACACCCTTTTTGTGTAGGATGACGATGTGTGATGCATCGACTTTTGTAACTTTTACCTTGTAATACTCATTACCGTGGAGGGTGACGAGTTTATCGTAAGCGCCCCCAGCGTTCACTTTCCTAATCGACAATTCGATCTTTTCGTCAGACGAAGTGTCGATGGTTGCCTTTTCGCATCCAGCGAGTAGCAGCATAATGTAAATTCCGAGTATTGTTATTTTATTCATGATTTACGTCTGTAGGATTAATGAAAAGCATTTATGCCTAGTTTTGTCAATTGCGAGTCAATGCAAAAGAAGACAAGTTAGTCCTTTGAGACTAGTTTGGCATACGCTTGCGCACGACAGCATTTTTACAAGTCAAAAGTCGCGGAATTAGATTAGCGTCCTGATAGCGTGACAGGGTCTGGAAATCTGAAATGGTTTTTTTCGAGACCGAAGAACGCATAGGAGTAACTGCACACACGCACATTGCTTATCCCCCGCCTCCCCGTCCTTGGCTGCTGTGGACCTACTGCTGTGTCCCTGCCTGCTGTGGCTAGTCCGTATTACTGACAGTATGCTGTGTATTTGGGACGTTCTTCGATTAAAAAGTAGTCAACTTCTAGTCAACAGCCATCTAGCGTCCACTCACATTGGCATGACAGCCAACGACCTAAGCCGTTGACCATCAACCAAATACCCGAGGCCGGACTCGAACCGGCACGCCATTACTGGCAAGGGATTTTAAGTCCCCAGTGTCTACCATTCCACCACCCGGGCACAGGTTGTGTCGTTGGACAAGCGCAGAAAAAAACAAGCCGTCTAAGCCATGGCAAGACTCTATACAATCGAATCGTTTAAAACACATCGATTCCACGCATGATTACAGACAGAATTGAGTTATTAGCTCCATCAACATCTTAACAGACGCCAGTCTTCTCAACTAAATCGATAGATCGTAAATAGCATATCCCGCAAATAGATTTGGCAGGCATTTGCATTCACCACTCCAATTCCCTCCGAGATACACGCGGTTCTCGATGTTGATTGCTCGTGCGGCGCAGAAAGCATCAAACTCACTCACTGAAAATGGGTTTGAGCGCAGAGTCTCATACCACTGCCGCGGATACACCTCATTGACGGTGCGCTGCCCTTTCAGTAAAAAGTTAAACCGATTCAGCCAGAACCCGTGATTCACAAAGCCAACCGTCACTCGTTTACCGACGCGCAAGCCTTCGGCCAGGATGGCATCTGGGTCGTCCAACAGCTCAACTGATCGACTAAAAATCACGCGATCAAACGCGTTGTCACCAAAAGTCGCCAAGAGTGCCTGAACATCACCATGATAAGCTGGCACGCCACGCTTCACACAGCTTAGGATGCCTTCAAAGCTAATATCTACACCGACGCCGTAGACTGACTTTTTCTGCTTTAAATACTCCAATAAAACACCACGACCACAGCCGAGATCTAACACACGATCCCCCTCATCCACCCAGCGGGCGATGATTTGAAAATCAACTTGTCGTCTCTTTTTATTGTGAGTCATACCTTCAATTACCGATCAAGAAAGGTGCGGATCAAATCGTACAGTTCGGGGGAACGCACAAGGAACGAATCGTGGCCAAAGTCCATCGACAGCTCTGCATACGTCGCATCCTTACCTAGACGTAGCAGCGCTTCCGCAACTTCACGATTTCCTTGCGGCGGATAGAGCCAATCAGATGTAAACCCAACCACCAGCCCAGGCGCTGTGACAGTCGAAAGCGTCTCATCCAAGGAAACTGGTCCATGTAAATCGAAGCGATCGAGAGCCTTAGTCAAATACAGATAGGTATTGGCATCAAAGCGGCCAACAAAGCTCTGACCTTGATAGCGTAAGTAGCTCTCCACCTCAAATTCGACGTCAAAATGCTCCTTTCCCGCATCCTCAGTGGGCCGCTTGCGGCCAAACTTTGCTTCCATCCCAGCATCAGAAAGATAAGTAATGTGCGCCATCATCCGAGCCACCGCTAGGCCATGCCCTGGCGGTTGGTCTGGATCGTAATTACCATTGTCCCAAATCGGGTCACGCATGATAGCCTGACGACCGGTATCATTAAAGGCGATGGCCTGCGCGTTGTGGCGCGCGCAACAAGCCATGGCGATATAGCGCCCCACCCGCTGCGGGAAATCAATAGCCCATTGCAGTGTTTGCATCCCGCCCATACTACCACCAACGACCGCATGTAAGCGATCCACACCCAAAGAATCGAGTAACAGAGCCTGCGCTTTGACCATATCATGCACGGTCAACTTTGGAAAATCTAATCGATAGCGCTCGCCAGTTTCTGGGTTGATTGAATATGGACCAGACGAGCCAGAACAGCCACCCAGTGAATTCGAACAAATAACAAAATAGCGTGACGTATCAATCGGCTTGCCCGGACCAACGGCGAAATTCCACCAGCCCGACTTGCGCTCATCAATACTGCGCACACCAGCACAATGATGATTTCCACTGAGCGCATGGCAGATGAGAATCGCATTATCCTTAGCCGCATTGAGATGCCCATAAGTCTCATAACGTAAAGTCAGTCCAGGGATAATTCCCCCCGACTCGAAGTGAAACGGCTCCTGAGAAACGAAATCTTGATACTCGACAATGCCAACGTCTCCCTCTTCGGGGCAAACATGCGGCGCTGTTTCGGAATCATTCATAGCTCAATAGTCAAAGTGGATGCTCCAATTAGAGCCAGTGTAAATGTAGCTCCTGATATGCAAGTGACACTCAGAGAAACTAAAATCCTTTAATTTTGAAGAGTCCAGTCACACTGGCGTTATCATGGATACGCTTAATGCCTTCACCCAGCAAGGCCGCAACACTGAGGACTGTAATAGGCACACCATCACGCTGCTCAACAGGAGTCGTATCCGTCGTAATCAACCGATCTAATAGACCATTGGCAATACGCTTATAGCCCATATCATTGAGCACACCGTGACTGACCGCAGCCATCACGCTTTTCGCACCATTCTTTTTGAGCAACTCGGCAGCTGCACACAAAGTGCCCGCAGTCTCAGTCATATCATCGATCAGAAGAATGTCGCGCCCGTTCACATCTCCCACCAGTGAAACTGCTTCCACCGTCTCGGCAGAAGTACGACGTTTCGCGATGAAGCCAAGGGGTACATTGAGCATCCCTGCATAAGCAGATGCCATCTTCATACCACCCACATCAGGTGAAAAAAGCGTTAAATTACTGGTATCGATATCCTTCAGATACTCGAACAGTACCGGCGATGCGTAAAGATGATCAACGGGGATATCGAAGAAACCCTGAATCTGCTGAGCATGAAGATCGACTGTCAAGACGCGGGTCGCACCCGCGGAGACCAATAAATTGGCCACCAGCTTCGAGGTAATCGGTACACGCGGCTGATCCTTACGATCCTGACGAGCATACCCATAAAAAGGAATTACCGCGGTGATGCTGTTGGCCGAAGCTCGACGAGCCGCATCAATCATGATGAAGAGCTCCATAAGGTGCTGATTGGCCGGATTACAAGTGGACTGAATAATGAAAATATCCGCCCCACGAATGTTTTCATTAATACGAACGAAGCTCTCCCCGTCAGGGAAACTCATTACCGTGGCATCGCCGAGAGGCACATCCAAGTAATCGCAAATATCTTTTGCTAGTTTCGGGTTGGAATTCCCGCAGAAGATTTTCAATGAGTTTTCTTTCATATTAATTATTCACTTGTGCCACGTTCAGACAGAGACTCGACACTTTTTTCTAATTTATCGAATCTTTTGAAGAGATCAGGGAGACGGCGCTGTAAAACGGCAACCCGATTATAGAGCATAATCGGTTCAGCAGTGGGTCCACGCACTTTCTCTTTGGGTTCAAGCGAGCGCGACACGCTGGTGCCACCCGCAACTACTGCACCGGAGCCAACCGACAAATGCCCAGCAATTCCAGTCTGCCCAGCGAGTAAGACGCCATCTCCCAATACCGTACTACCAGCGATGCCGCTCTGAGCAATCACTATACAGTGCTTACCGATTCGCACATTGTGCGCGATTTGCACCTGATTATCGAGCTTTGTGCCAGTGCCAATGATCGTGGACCCAAAACGAGCCCGATCAATCGCGGTATTCGCACCAACATCGACATCCGCTTCCGTCACGACATTTCCAATCTGGGGAATACGCTGATGCGCGCCGTCAATAAATTCGTAGCCATAGCCATCGGAACCAATGACACAGCCGGATTGGAGCCGATTACGCTCCCCTATGACACAGTAATCGCCGATGACCACCTGTGAGAACAGATGCGACTCATCCCCCACTTTGGCATATTTACCGACACAGACATGCGCTTCGAGCACTGCAGCACCAACAACCGCACCTTTGCCGATTACGCAAAACGGACCAATAGATGCGGAAGGCGAGACAATGGCATCGCCATCAATGAAAGCAGTCGGATGCACGCCGGGCGCAGGCAGCGGCTGTAAGCTTTTTTCCATATCGCGGCACAACAGCGCGAGCGCATACGATGGATTATCCAGCTTGATGTGTAGCTGCCCCGACTTCGGTTTTTCCGTATAATCACGGGGCAGTAGCAGTACTGACGCAGCCGAGGAAGCGACTGCATCGCGATACTTGGAGTTACCCAAAAAGGACAAGTCGCCTGCTATCGCTTCAGCGAGTGAGGCGATTCCAGCAATTTCACCTTGATATTCACCAGAAAATTCCACGTCGTCACCGACGATTTCCAAGATACGTTGAGTGGTGTATGCAAATGACATATTAAAGAGAAAACAAAAAACCCCGTCCTTAGCGAGAACAGGGTTTTTGAAAATTGAAATTTTTTACGAACTTATTCGCTAGCATTCAATACTGCGATAACCGCGTCGGAGATCTCAAGATCTTCCGAAGCAAATACCACTGTATTGATCGGCACAACTAAGTCGATGCCCTTGTCCATAGCCACCTGTTTCACTGCTTCCACTGCCTTCTGCTGCAATGGAGCAAGCTCTTCTTGTTGCCCTTGCTGGGCGAGTTGCTGTGCCTGCTGGCGGAACTGCTGAAACTCACCTTGAGCAGCTTGAAGTTGAGCCTGCAGACCTACGATTTCCGCTTGTGCTTCTGCCTTTGCTTCGTCGCCAAGTGCAGGGTTCTTTACCTTTGCTTCAGCCTCACGACCTTTTGTCGCGATCGATTCGATGTTAGCCTGCATTTTCTTCATCTCCTCCTCAACTGGAGCAACAGAGCCTTTAACCTTCTCGACCGCTACCTGAAAAGCAGTGTAATCATTCAAGATACGCTGCACGTTGACCGTACCGACGACTGGAGTCTTCTGAGCGAAAAGGCCGACTGCACAGAAAGCAGACGCAAGAAATAGAGTAGTTATTTTTTTCATAGATAATCAGTTTGTGGGTTTTTATGAGATAATGCAAGCAACACTAGAAGCGTGTGCCAAAAGAAAAGTTAAACTGTGCGCCGTTGTCTTCTGCGTCATCAGGAACTGTGAGTGGAAAACCTAGATCGAGCTTCAAAGGAGAACCCATCAGGATGATACGTGCACCGACACCCCAATTAGAAGCATAATTTGAAGGGCTAAAATCATAATCGGATTCGTTAACAAAGCCCCAATCATAGAAAGCAACTAGCCCTAAAGGTTCCGCTAGCCGGAAACCATATTCAAAAGAAAGCATACCATAGGAGTTTCCGCCTGCGGCTTCGTCTTCATCATCTAAATCACGAGGGCCTACATCACGGTACTCGAAACCACGCAAACTATCAGGGCCACCTAGATAAAAACGGTCATAGAACGGCACATCATCGCTATCCCCATAAGGCGAAACGGACCCTATACGGCCAATAATAGAGAGCGTCTGGTCGTATTTATCAAAGGTTGGGATGAATTGTGCCGTGCGCGCTTCTAGCATGAGATAATTCACATCACCACCTATCCCAGCCAGCTCAGAGGAGAGCGTGGTGCGATTACCACTACGCGTGAACATCAGTGAATTTCGAGTGTCACGAAGCAGCGATAAGCCGACCTTCGAGACGATGTCTGTCTCATCATCGGCAGCCTGATAGACATCAGCGATACCGTCGCCTGGTCGCGAGCCATCTGGATTATCGTTACCCAAATCAGGCCCAAAATCTACATCGAAAATTTCAACCATTTCAAAGCGATAAGACAGACGTGCTTCGACTAACTCGAAGAGACGACGCCGCAGGTAGAGTTCAAAGCCGGTGCGCAACTCATTATAGTCGCTACTATTATAATCGGACTCTGTGCGGAACAGCTCGACTCCAAAGGCCAAACGCTGCTCGAACAACCAAGGCTCCTCGAAAGCAATCAAGATCTCATTACTCGTGCTGCCCAAGGACGCTCGAAAACGGAATTTCTGACCATCTCCACGGAATCCAGAGCGATAGTTGAACAAGTCAAAATTTCCCTGCGTCAGCTCGAAATAAACCACCGCGCTCTCAACGGAACCAAAGCCGGCACCGAAAGTGAAGTTACCCGTACGACCTTCGCTGACTGTGACACTCAGATCACGACGCCCAGGGACATTCGTCGCCTCGGGGTTCATGCGCACATCACCAAAGTAGCGCGTATTGCGCAAACGGTTCTCACTGGTTTTCATACGCTTCAAGTCAAAGACATCGCCTGGGCGTAAGGCCAACTCGCGAATGATAACACGGGTCTTGGTGATTGTGTTACCCTCCACTTTAATCGATTCGACATAGAACTTTTCGCTCTCGCGCACACGAAAGACCACGTCAATCGCACGCGTATCCATGTTCGGCACCCGCTCGGCACGCACGCCTGCATCTAAATAACCTCTTGATGTGTAATACTCACGAACAGCCGACGCCGCTGCATCAACTTTTTCAGGAGAAAACGGATCGTTGGACACAGTCTTGACCGCTCCAAGCAACTCACCGGTGGTAAAAATCGTGGCATTGTCGATCGATAGTTCTCCGACAGTGTATAACTCTCCTTCTGTTACAGGAATGGTGATATAGAGCTGCTGATCGGTCTTAAAGTCGAGCACGACATCGTCCGCATCAATAACAACATCCAAATATCCCTGATTGCGGTAATAGGAGCGCAATAGCTCTAAGTCTTCCTTAAACTTAACCTCATCAAACCGGCCAGATCCAGTCAGCCACGATAGCCAATCGGTCTGCTGCGTCTCAAGCACTTTGGCCAATTTCTTATCCTCGACCACGGAGTTCCCCTCGAACTGAATACCTTTGATTTTAACATTCGTGCCTTCATCGATATCAAACAGCACAACCGCATAGCCAGTATCTTCATCGCGTTGAATACGATAATCCACCGTCACATCAGGATAGCCCTTTTTCACATAGTAGGCCTCAATCTTGTCAGCTGCTTCGCTGACTTGATATTCATCCAACGGCACCCCGGCCTCTAGTTCTCCCTTCGAGGACAAGCGACCTCCTTTATATTTCTGATTCCCGGAATAAGTAATTCGCTCGATCGTATACTTAGGGATCACCTCGAAGATTACATTCACAGAACCATCATCCGAATTCTCAACTTTCACTTCGACGAACTCAAAATGGCCTGTTCCGTACAGCGTGCGAATCGATTGATCAACCAACGCAGTGTTATAATTCATGCCTGTGCGCAGCTGCACATTGCTGAAAACGAACTCTTCACTTACAGACTTAAAGCCATCGAACTCAACTCGCACTTCATTTACCTTCGGATACTCTTGGGCAGACAAAGCTGTAAAACTAAAAAAGGCGGTGCAGTAAATAACAGCACAAAAAAAGGTCTTAATAAATAGCATTTGTAGGTATCTAAAAATATGATTGAAGAACTAGCGATGAAAATTTTCGTAGCGAGTGTAGCGACGAACGAATGTTAAATCAATTTCTCCTATCGGACCATTACGTTGCTTCGCAATGACTAATTTAATGTGTTCCTCAGCAGAGGGCAAGCCGCCATCCTGCACACCCTCGTCATCGTCATCTCGCCTCTTCGGTCGATTCAATAGCAAGACCACGTCGGCATCCTGCTCGATCGATCCAGATTCACGCAGGTCAGAGATGCGTGGATCACGGTTTTCCTTCTCAGATTCACGGTTCAGCTGACTGAGTACCACAACTGGAATACCCAACTCTTTCGCCATCCCCTTCATGCCACGAGAAATGTCCGCGATCTGTTGTTCACGCGGCATGCGCGGATCGGAACCTCGAATTAACTGTAAGTAGTCGACGACGACTAAGCCTAGAGGGCTCTTCGTGTGGAGCCGGCGCGCTTTCGCACGGATATCTAAAATAGTTGAGCTAGCATTATCATCGATCCACAATGGTGAGCTCTTCAGTTCTTTCGCCGTGGTAACTATGTCCTCCATGTCTCCCTTTGAGGCGACACGATCGCGAATACGCTTCATATCGACGCGTGAGCGACAGCAAATCAACCGCATCGCCAAATCTTCAGAGGTCATCTCCAGGCTAAAGACCAGTACCCCTGAGGGCTTACGACCTTCCGCGGGCAACATTGCGTTCTCAGCGAAATTCATCGCCAAAGAGGTCTTACCCACCGAAGGGCGAGCCGCCAACACAATCATTTGCCCAGGGTGGAAACCATACGTCATACCATCCAAGTCGCGAAAGCCAGATAGCACCCCGCTAATATCAGCCTTACCGCTCAATAGCCCTTGAATATTAGAAACTGCTCCATCTACTGCCTCACGAATCGGCGTCGCACCTTCTGTAACGCGACCACTACTGATATCGAAAATGTCCTGCTCGATCTTTTCGATGAAGGTCGACATGTCTTCCTGCTGCTCATAACAAGCCTCAATCGTCTCGCGAGAGGTGCGGATCAAGCGACGCAACAGATACTTCTCGTGAACAATTCGTGTAAAGAAGCGTGCGTGGGCTGGGGTTTCGATTCGATTTTGAATCGCATAAATCGCGGCAATACCGCCGACCTCTTCTTCCATGCCGTTCTTACGAAGATAATCCAAGAGAAGAATCTCATCAATCGGGTCACCTGTCTCATACAAAGAAAGAAGCGCTCGAAAGAGCTCTTGGTGAGAGGTCTTAAAAAAATAGTCCGGTGTCAGCTTCGCTTCAATACACTCGGTCAAAATTTCGCGCCCGCCGTCAATCAAGCAGGCAGCCAGCAGGCCTTCTTCGGCCTCAACATTATGCGGTTGCACGCGTATCTCATTCCGCGCGTCATCCGGCTTACGAGTATCACCAAACTTACGGCCGCTTTGGTTGCCGCTGCGAGGAGAATTCTTTTGTTCAGGCGGCATGGGACGAACTAGTGGCTAATCAACCGCACCGAATGGCTTAATCTTCGTTTTCGTCAGAAGCTTCTTCAGCAGTCGCTTCTTCGATTGGATTTTCAGAAACCACTTCAAATTTCAGTTCAACTTCAACACCAGTATGTAGCTTGATGCCAGCAGTGTGTGAGCCGAGAGCCTTGATTGGCTGACCTAAGCCGAGTTGCTTCTTCACTAGCTCGATGCCTTCCTCTTTAAGGCGCTCGATCAAATCATTAGCTGTCACCGCGCCGAACATCTTGCCGCCTTCGCCAGTCTTCACTGCGATTGCAATGCTGGTCTGCTCGATTTGTTCGCCAAGGGTGCGTGCTGATTCGAACTCTTTCTGCTCACGTGTTTCGCGCGCTTTGAGCAGTGACTCGACGTGCTTCTTATTCGCCTGAGTGATAGGCAAAGCTTGCTTGCGCGGAAGCAGGAAATTGCGCGCGTAACCTGCACGCACTGTTACTGTGTCACCCTCGGCGCCGAGGCCTTTGATGGGTTGGAGGAGGAGAACTTCAGAGTTAGCCATGATACGTATAATTTAAACTGTAATGTAAAGAGAGGAGAAAGGATATTTAAAACGGCACGTCCTCATCAAGCGTGTCGTTGTCATTAGAGAAATTTGCTGCTGGAGTTGCTGGAGCGGATGCTGCTGAAGCCGAACGCGCCGGAGGCGAGCTCTTTTCGTAGCCACCACCAGAAGAGCCATCGTCATTATCATCGCGACTGCCGAGAAACTGAAAGTTTTCGAGTACGACGCTCAACTTACTGCGCTTTTGGCCATCAGATTCCCACTGATCGAGCTTCAAACGACCTTCGACCATAATCGGGCGGCCCTTACGCATATATTTGTTAATCACCTCGGCTTGCTTACCGAATGCATCGATATCGACGAAAGTAGTCTCTTCACGCCGCTCACCGTCTTTGGTAGAGTAAACACGCGAAGTCGCCAAACCTAGTTTACAGATCGAATTGCCATTGGCCGTCACGCGCAACTCGGGGTCGCGGGTCAGATTTCCCATTAGGATGACTTTATTAAATGAGGCCATGGCGTTTCAGTTG
>Ga0209833_1002348_pt1 | contig 11472 bp, 8 predicted proteins | sample COGITO_mtgs_1105_3_FD_184797 | JGI IMG/M metagenome (GOLD analysis project Ga0209833, IMG submission 184797) | Pelagic marine microbial communities from North Sea - COGITO_mtgs_110506 (SPAdes) (version 2) | ecosystem: Environmental > Aquatic > Marine > Epipelagic ... | reverse complement strand
TGCCGGTGACGCTATGGGTGATCGATAAGAAAACCGAAAGGCTGCGGCATTTCGCGGAGTAGTCGGGCTAGGTAATTGTCTGTCCAACGGCCGTACCGTATGAGTGCCACGGCAGTGCGGACGACACGGAGGTCATCCCTCCCGCGCTGCAAAAGGGGAGGGGGGAGATGCCGATGAGCTCATCAAAGTCCTTCCGTGCGAGCAGTTTAGTTACACTTCTGCTAAAAAAGGCATTGCAGCAACTAAATGCTATTCTATTCGTTAGGAATGAAACTTTTTATTTTTTTACTGCTAAGCTCCACTTTGTTTTGCTCAGGCGCTGAAATTGACGACTTAAGAAAGACTGCTGAACAAGGGTTAGCGGTGTCTCAATTTAACTTAGGCGTAATGTATCATCTTGGGCAGGGCGTCCCTCCAAATGATGCATTAGCCATTAAGTGGTATCGAAAGGCTGCCAAGCAGGGTTACGCCAGTGCTCAATGCAATCTAGGGAATATGTATTACAATGGCGAGGGCGTAGCTAAGGATCACGCTGAGGCCGTGAAATGGTATCGTAAGGCTGCTGAGCAGGGAGACGCAGATGCTCAATACAATCTAGGTTTCATGTATGCTAATGGACAGGGTGTAGTAAAGAGTGAGGCTGAAGCGGTGAAGCGGTATCAACAGGCAATTGAACAGGGGCACACGCGAGCGATAGAATCTCTTCGCTTAATATCTACTGCCCATGAGTTGGCTAAAGTTGAGCAGGATGACCCAGAGGACTTGATCAAACTAGGCTGTAAATACTATAATGGCGAAGGCGTTGAAAAAGATTATAGCGAAGCATTCAAATTTTTCCGCAAAGCCGCTGAGCAGGGACACGCTATTGCTCAGTGCAATCTAGGGTTTATGTATGCCGCTGGTGTTGGTGCTGAAAAGGATCACGCTGAGGCCGTGAAATGGTATAGCAAAGCTGCTGCGCAGGGAGATGCTAATGCACAATATAATTTAGGGAATGTATATTACAATGGCGTTGGCGTAGCTAAGGATCGCGTCGCGGCAGTGAAATGGTATCGCAATGCTGCAGAGCAGGGAAACGCGAAGGCTCAATATAATCTAGGAAATATGTATTATAGTGGCGATGGTGTGGTTGAGGATAATGTCGCGGCAGTAAAATGGTATCGCAAGGCTGCCGAGCAGGAATATGCGAAGGCTCAATACAATCTAGGGAATATGTATTACAATGGTGAAGGTGTTGCTGAGGAATATTTGACGGCATATATGTGGTGGGATCTGGCTGTTGCGCAAGGCGAAGAGGGTGCCAAGAAAAACAAAGGCATTCTCTCCGCAAGAATGACCAAAGAACAAATCGCCGCAGCCCAGGAGCTGTCCCGTGAGTGGCTGGCGAAACGCTCGAAATAACCGCGCATGTGGCTGAGCATCTGGCGTGACCAGGTAATTGCCTAGCCAAGGTACGCGCCACGGCAGTGCGGACGACACGGAGGTCGTCCCTCCCGCGCTGCAAACGGGGAGGGTCCGCCTCCGCGCGGACCGCCGTGCATGAGCACCACGGCAGTGCGGACGACACGGAGGTCATCCCTCCCGCGCTGCAAAAGGGGAGGGTCCGCCTCCGCGCGGACCGCATTGCATGAGCACCACGGCAGTGCGGACGACACGGAGGTCATCCCTCCCGCGCTGCAAACGGGGAGGGTCCGCCTCCGCGCGGACCGCAGTGCATGAGCGCCGCGGCAGTGCGGACGACACGGAGGTCATCCCTCCCGCGGATCATGCGGACGAAGATTGCTTGGCGGGACTGTTAAGGATTTGAGGTTTGCAGGATATAAGTTCGGGTTGTATCTAGACATACAAGCTCTGCTTACTCCTGCTTTAACTACTTTCACCTCACTGCATGCATCATTCATTCACCGGCCTAGCTGTTGCCATCTTTGCCCTTCTCACTGCTGTCGTGGTGGCACCTGCGCTTCACGCCGATGTTGCCGAGGCGCCACCTAATATTGTGCTGATCATTAGCGATGATCACGGCTTTCCCGACTACGGCTTCATGGGCCATCCTGATATCCAGACTCCGCATTTGGATCGCTTAGCTTCAGAAAGTCATGTCTACACCCGTGGTTATGTCAGCACGCCGCTCTGCTGCCCCTCGCTGACCACCATGCAGACCGGCCTGTATGCTTACCAGCACGGTTATACGGGGAATGATCCAGCAGCGCGTGGCGATCGTCAGCCTTGGGTCGATCACTACAAGAGCTTGCCGCAATTACCACTGATGCTGCAAGAAAAGGGCTACCTCAGCCTGCACACTGGCAAGTTTTGGCAAAAGGATCCTGCGATTGCAGGCTTCACGCACACTATGGGTGAGACTGGCCGACATGGCTCAAAAGAATCACTGGGCATTGGCCGTAATGGTATGCAGCCCGTCTATGACTTTATTGATGAAGCTCAAGACCAGCAAAAGCCATTCCTAGTCTGGTATGCGCCGTTCCTGCCACACACACCGCACAATCCACCCGAGCGCTTGCTAAGTAAATACAAGCACCTCGGCCACAGTGCCAAATATTATGCCATGGTCGAATGGCTCGATGAGACCTGTGGCGAGCTGCTCGGCACCCTCAAGTCTAAGGGACTCGAAGAGAATACCGTGGTGCTGTTTGTTTCTGACAATGGCTGGCCCGGTAATGACAAAGTCTATCCTTCTGAACTGGGCATGCGCACCCCGATTACTATCAAGTGGCCGGGCAAGGTAGCACCGAAGATGGATGTATCGAACATGGCGAGTAACATTGATCTCGCACCCACCATTTTGAGCATCGCAGGCTTAGCTGCGCACCCGATGATGCCTGGCATTGATTTATTAGACTTCGATGTGGTCGAGAAGCGCAAGTATGTCTTCGGTGATAATTACCACCACGACATGCTGCAGGTAGATCGCCCCGAAGCGTCACTGCGAGGCCGCGTGCTTGTTAGTAAGCAGTGGAAGCTGATCGTCTGGCAAGCGAAGCAACCGGAGCTACGCGAAATCCCATGGCTTACCAAGCCACCATCTGATCAAGTGGAGTTGTTCAACCTGCAGCTCGACCCCTTCGAACAAAGTAACCTTGCCATAGCTCGCCCAGATATTGTCAAAGCGCTGCGCGCCGAGCTTGACGCATGGTGGACGCCGAGAGAATTGTGATAGAAATTTGCTTTTTGCGGGCGCACTGTTGATGTGCCAAGGCATCGCGTTTTTTTATCCATCTCCAACTTTTTAATTGATTCAAGCTATGAGTACATCAGCCACACCAACTGAAGACGGTATTGATGCTATCCCTCAAGCAATTCTCGACCGCCTAACCCGTGTCGATATGCCTGCTGTGCGCGGGATTGATGCAGCCGAGCAAAGCATGCAAGTCGCGGGTGTGACTGTGCCGGTGTATAGTTGTGATGCATTGGTGCTTGGCAGTGGCGCGGCGGGCATGCGTGCGGCAGTCGAGTTGAAGCGTCGTGGTGTCGATGTGTTGGTGGCGAGCACTGGTTTGTTTGCCGGCACGTCGGCGTGTTCGGGGTCGGACAAGCAGACGCTTTACACGGCGAGTACGGACTACAAGGGCGACAATTTCGTGAAATACGCGCAAAGTCTCTGTAGTGGCGGGGCGATGGATTTTTCGACTGCGTATGTGGAAGCGGTCGGATCGATCGATGCGATGGGTAGTTTGCAGTATATGGGCTTACCTTTGCCGCACGATAATCAGGGCGCGATTTTGCGTTACAAGACCGACCATGATGAGGCGGGACGTGCGACCAGTTGCGGCCCGCGCACTTCGAAGTTAATGGTCAAGGTGTTGTTTGAAGAAGCGCTCACACTGGGTGTGCATATCCTGCCGAGCTGTAGTGGTATTCAGATTGTCAAACAAACCGTCGATGGCGAAGAGCGTGTCTGCGGTGTGATCGCCTTGCATCGCGAGGAAAAGCGTAATGCTTATGGTCTGGTCTTTATCCGCTGCGAGGATCTGGTGATCGCAACGGGTGGCCCAGGTGAACTCTATCGCGACAGTGTGTATCCGCATCATTGCCACGGCGGTTTGGGGCTCGCCCTAGAAGCGGGTGTGGAGCTGTGCAACGTCACTGAGAGTCAATTCGGTATCGGCACACCGCGCACGACTTTTCCATGGAATTTGTCTGGCACCTATGTGCAGGTCATGCCGCGCATTTATTCCGTGGATGCGGAGGGCAATGAGATCCACTTTCTGGAGCGCTTCTATCGCACCACGCGCGAGATGGTTTCCAATACCTTCCGCAAAGGCTACCAATGGCCGTATCACTCCACACGTATGTTGGACTACGGTTCCAGTCTGCTTGATTTGGCAGTGTTTATAGAGCAGCAAGCAGGGCGTAAGGTCTATCTCGATTTCCTTCGCAACCCAGAGCCTGTGAATGCGGGCGATACATTCTCGCTGGATAATCTCGATCCCGATGTGCGCGAATATCTGGAAAACAATGATGCGCTGCAAGATCTGCCGATTGACCGTCTGCGCCGGATGAACCCACTGGCGATCGAACTCTATCGAATGCACGGCACTGATCTCGCGTCCGAGCCGTTGGAATTCGCGATGAACAATCAGCACATGAACGGCGGTATTTTGATCGACGATTGGGGCCGCACCAACCTCGGCGGTTGCTATGCGATTGGCGAAGCGGCTGGCAGCCACGGTGTAACACGTCCGGGTGGTGCCGCGCTTAACTCTGGTCAAGTCTTTGGTAAGCGTGTGGCGCTTGCGATCAAGCGCTCGCGTAATGATAAAACGGATACGGCTGTGGATCAGGGCGCAGTGTCCTCTGCACTTGCCGGTGCGCTGCGAGATGCCGATGGCTTTGTGAGTGGTAGTGGGCGCAAGCCGAAGGACGTAAAGGCGGAAGTTCAGGCACGCATGAGTGACTACGCGGGGATTATTTGTACTGCAGATGAGGTGCAGTCCGCGCTGCAATCCGCCACGGCATTACGCCGCGAGGTCGAATCGAATGGCTTAGAGGCCAGCTCCGCAGCGATGGTGGGGCAGGCGTTCCGCTGGCGGCACATGGTGTGGGTTTCAGAGGCAGTGCTCACAGCGCTGGATCACTATATTTGCGCAGGCGGCGGTAGTCGCGGTGCCCGTGCTATCTGCTCGGAGGCGGGCACGCGGTGTCCCGATGCGTCGATTGAAGACTTGAGCCATTTCCGCTTTATTGAAGAGCAAGCGAACGACAAAGAGGCCAAGCTCATCGTTCATCGATCCGCAGGCGGCATCACAATTCGCTCACAACCAGTGAATCGTGACCCGCAGGTGCACCGTGAATTCTTCGAAAAAGGCTGGGGCAGCTACCTGATAGAGGAAGGCTAGTTGCGGCGATTCAGCTTGCTACGGATAGTCGAAAACAACCATCATTCACCACTACAATTAGTCATTTTCACATGGAATACAGGAACGTTCGAGAACAGGTTACCGATCAAATACGAGCTGAGCTACTGTTAGGGAAGTTTGAGGTAGGCGAAGCGATGCGGGAGATCCCATTGGCTGAGCGTTTTAATGTCAGTCGTGGCCCGATTCGCGATGCGCTCTTACAGTTGTCTCAAGAAGGCTTGCTGGAATTTACGCCAAACCGCGGCTCTCGTGTCGGCAAGGAGTGGGATGGAAAATTGATTACGGTGATGGTCGATCTGCGCTATAAGATGGAGAGTTTCGCAATGAGCGAAATCATCGCTCATCCTGCCGAGGACTTTACCTCCAAGATCCGTAAGAATTTACGCCTCTTCAAACTCGCTTGTGAAGACGCTGATATGGCTGCGGTGGTGCAACTGGATCTTGAGTTCCACCGTTTGTTCCTGCGCCACTGTGGACACAGTGGCTTGGAGTCTGTTTGGCTACCGATGATGGGCGGCGTGCGTCTGCCATATTCTAGACATGAAATGCTGACGGATAGCTATGAAGAGCATAAGCAAATCGTCGATGCAGTTGAAGCGGGCGACCGTAAAGCGGCATTAAAGGCTTTGAAGACCAATATTCTTAAGCCGTTTAAGGTATCATAGCCACATATTGATTGAATTAGTATTTTCTATTCGCACTTCAAGTTGTTAACAATATACATAATTGCATTTAACTATGAAAATCCCTGAAACACCCAAGAGATTCGATCTCTGGATCGATGGCGCTTTTACACCGTCGACCAGTGCGAGCTATATGACGCGCCAGAGTCCCGCGCACGACTGTCCCGTTACGGCAATCGCTGCAGGCACGGCTGCCGATGTAGACCGAGCGGTTGCCTCTGCGCTGCAGACGTTCGAGTCTGGCGTGTGGGCAAATACCTCGGGTGCTGAGCGTTCTGCGATCTTGTATGCGGTGGCGGAGCGGCTCATTGAGCGGAAGCAAGAGCTCGCGCTGTTGGAAACGTTGGAAAGCGGAAAGCCACTTGCGCAGGCTGACTCCGAAGTCGAATGGGCTGCCGGAATCTGGAAGCATGCTGCGGCGCTGTGTCGCCACCTCTATGGACAGAGCTGCAATACTTTAGGCGCAAGCACCGTATCAATGACATTGCGCGAACCAATCGGTGTCGTTGGATTAATTACACCGTGGAATTTCCCTTTATTGATCGCGAGTCAGAAGGTGCCTTATGCCTTAGCTGCGGGCTGCTCGGCGGTGATCAAACCGTCCGAATTGACTTCTGCGACCACGCTGATCCTCGCCGAAATCCTAAAAGAATGTGGGCTGCCGGATGGCGTGCTCAATGTGGTGACTGGTTATGGCGATCCGGTTGGCCAGGCCTTGTGCGAGCATAAGGACATCGAGATGATTTCCTTCACTGGATCGACCACTGTCGGTAAAGCGATTGCCGCGACTGCCGCATGTAATTTGAAAAAGGTCTGCTTGGAGCTCGGCGGTAAGAATGCGATGATCGTGATGGATGACGCGGACTTAGATGCCGTGGTCGATGCCGCTCGCTTGGGCGCATTTTTCAACATGGGTGAATGTTGTAATGCGAGTAGCCGTATCTTAGTGCACGAAGGTATTGCCGATCAATTTGTCGAACGCCTGACGGCCTTTGCCAAAGAACTATCAGTGTGTGATCCACTCGATGAGACTTCAAAGTTGGGTGCGATTATTAATGAGACGCAGGAGCAAAAGATCCTAGGCTATATCGCCGCAGGTCAAAAAGATGGCGCCACTATTTGTTTGGGCGGCGGTAAGGTTGAGACTGAGAAGGGCCGTTACCTCGAAGCCACGATTCTAGATCATGTGCCTGCGGACTCCGCGACTGCCACTGAAGAAGTCTTTGGGCCAGTGCTTTCAATTGTTCGAATTAAGACACTCGACGAAGCGATCTCGATTGCCAATCGCACCGCTTACGGTTTGTCCGCCGGTATCTTTACCAATGATTACAATCAAGCGATGAAGGCATCGCGCGCACTTCGTGCTGGCACTGTGTGGGTCAATACATGGCTGGAAGGACATCCTGAGTTGTCCTTTGGCGGCTACAAACAGAGCGGACTCGGTCGTGAATTGGGCAGTAAAGCAGTCGAAGAATATACTGAAGAAAAGACCGTCCTCTTCAGCCTCGGCAAACGTCAGCCATGGTGGTGATCGGCAGGTTGCTACAGGACTAGAGTCGGACCACAAGGCAACTTGAACTTATAAATATGAAAACACATATTGAATGCGAAGTTGCTGGGGAGGTCGCGACGATCCTGCTCTCGTCTCCTGAAGGCAAGCCAGCGACGCTCGATACAGACGTCCTTAACGAACTTGAGCAAGCAATCCAGCAGGTGCGTGCGCAGCAGTCGCGCATTGTGTTGCTGCGTAGTACGTCTGAGCGCTTTTTTTGTGTCGGCGCAAATATCAATGTGCTTAAAGAAACCAATGCGGCGACGATCGTGCCTTGGGTGATGCAGGGGCACCGTGTGCTCAATATGCTTGAAGACTTGCCGATGCCCGTTGTTGCAGTGGTGGAGGGGTATGCAATGGGCGGAGGCCTAGAACTGGCAATGGCTTGCGACCTTATTTTCAGCTCCGACAGTGGCCGTTTTTCGCAATCTGAAGCGAGCCTTGGTTTTATACCAGGTTGGGGAGGTACGCGTCGCTTCGCGCGTCGTATTGGCGTGTCGAAAGCGAAGTATTACTTTTATAGCGGTCAAATGATAGAGGCGAAACAAGCCGCAGACATCGGGCTGATTGATTTTGTCGGCGACAAAGATGCGCTGACCAACGAACTGAACGACTTCACTGTATCCGTGCTTGGGAATAATAAAAATGCAATGAGCCAGTTTAAAACGATATTAAACCAACAAGAGCAAGTTGCGCGCGACGAAAATGCCACAGTGGAGGCTTGTCGTTCGATTAGTTGCTTACAAGACGCTGATGCTAAGCAGCGTTTGAGCGACTTTCTTAATAAGAAGAAAACGATATAAGATGATGACTAAAGAAGCATTAGGCGGTATCCGCATTCTAGATTTTAGCCACGTGTATCAGGGGCCAGTAGGCACTCAGTTGCTCGCGGATTACGGTGCCGATGTGATTAAAGTCGAACGTCCGGGCAGTGGTGATTGGAGTCGTTCGTGGGGACCTTTCGTCAAAGATGTGTCGTTGCCATTCGCTAATTTGAATCGGAACAAACGTTCTATCACTGTAGACTTAAAGCATGAGGATGGTCGGGAGATTATCCGCAAGCTCGTCAAAGAGTCTGATGTGGTGGTGCATAACTTTAGGCAAGGAGTCATGGCGAAACTAGGCTTTGGCTATGAGGACTTGAAGGAGATCAACCCAGCACTAATTTACGCGACTTCGAGTGGTTGGGGCGATTCCGGGCCGTATGCCGAGCGCGGCCGCGCAGGTCACGATATGATGGCACGCGCGGAAGGTGGATGGTTTGTTTCTTATGATGAGTCGAAGCCGCCGATTCCCGGTGGCATCAGTATCGACTATGCGGCGGGGCTTAATTTGATGGTCGGTATACTGACCGCTCTGGTGCACCGCCTCAAGACGGGGGAGGGGCAGTTTGTTTCGACTGATTTACTCAGTGTTGCCTTCCATGGCCATGCTTGGGATGCGGCATCGCGCTTGAATGCTGATCGTATTGACCGGCCTGCAGCAGTTGGTGGTACCGAGGCTGCAATCAATAAAGCGTTTCAAACTGCAGACGGTTTTATCGAAATTTCACCCGTTTTTTCGGACAATGCACTACGCGACATTTCAACGGCACTGGGCTTAGGCGATTTGTCCTTGCAGGCTGAATTCAGTACAGAGGGCTTACAGATCGAAAATAAGAATCAGTTGAATGCCGCTTTGGCGAAAGCTTTCCTGATGAAGTCGACGGACGTTTGGATGGTTGAGTTGGAGGAGCGGGGCGTGTTGTGCGCGCGCGTGAACAGCTTTGAGCAAGCGGCTCGAGATCCGCAAGTGTTGCACAACAATATGATTGTATCGATGGAGGATCCTGTTGCCGGTAAGCTTAAATTGTTGGGTAATCCGATACGGCTCAAAGGAACGCCGCCTAAGCTGGAGAAGTTTCCCCCGACGCTCGGTCAGCATAACGTGGAAGTCGCCCAACAGCTGGGCTACTCGGAGCAGGCAATTGTTGAGATGATGGAAGACGGAGTCTTTGGTGAATCTAGTTTAGTTAAGTGATTCATGTTTTCCATAGCGCGACCAAAGAACTATAAAATATTCTAGAAAATCTATAATCTAACTTCTTTACCCTTATGAATAAAAAACTATTTTTCTGGTCACTTACCTCAGCACTGTCGGGGTTTCTATTTGGTTTTGATACCGTAGTCATTTCTGGCGCCGAGCAAGCAGTGCAAGAGCTTTGGGGGCTTAGTGATGCGATGCATGGTTGGGTTCTGAGTGCCGCGTTGTGGGGCACCGTAATTGGCGCGATGTTTGGTAGTTGGCCCTCTGACAAGATCGGTCGCAAGAAAACGCTGATGTGGATCGGCGCGCTTTACTTTATCTCTGCGCTCGGTTCGGCGATCGCACCTGACCCGACTATTTTGATGATCGCTCGCTTTATTGGTGGTGTCGGAATCGGTGTCTCGACCGTAGCAGGTCCGCTTTATATTTCTGAGATGGCGCCGCCTAAGCATCGTGGTCGACTGACTGGTTTGTATCAGTTTAACTTGGTTTTCGCGATCCTCGTAGCATTCATCTCCAATGCACTGCTCAGTGGAATCGGGGATGGCGCGTGGCGCTGGATGCTAGGTGTTGAGGCATTTCCAGCCTTAATCTATACTGTATTGTGCCTAACTATTCCTGAAAGCCCGCGCTGGTTGATTTTGAATAAGGGCGACAAGGCCGCGGGCAAGGAAGTGTTGGGTAAGATCAATACGGAGATGAGTGAAGCAGAGTTAGATGCCCTGGTGGATGAGATCGCCGAGTCCGGTAGTCATAAAGTCAGTCAGCACGGTTTCTTTAATAAGAAGTTGGCGAAGCCTATGTTGTTGGTGTTTTTCCTCTCCGCCTTCAATCAATTGTCGGGGATCAACGCGGTGCTTTACTTTGCACCGCGCATCTTCGAAATGGGCGGGCTAGGCGAGAAGTCTGCTTTGTTGCAATCCATCGGTATCGGGGTGACGAATGTGATCTTCACCTTCATTGGTCTCTACCTAATTGATAAGGCCGGTCGACGTATCCTACTGCTAATTGGTTCGGTTGGTTATATCACGTCATTAGGCTTGTGCGCGTGGTCGTTTGCGACTGAGAGCTTTACCTATATGCCATACTTCATTTTCGCCTTTATTGGTTCTCACGGAATCGGCCAAGGCGCAGTCATTTGGGTGTATATATCAGAAATCTTTCCTGCCCGTCACCGTGCCCATGGCACGTCGTTTGGAGTATCGGTTCACTGGGTGTTTGCCGCGGTCATAACGTTGATTTTTCCAGTCATGGTCGGTAAGTTTGATACTCAGTATATCTTCGGGTTCTTCTGCGCGATGATGGTGCTGCAATTACTTTGGGTTATCTTTATCGTTCCAGAAACGAAGGGCCGCAGCTTGGAGCATATGGAAGAAACTTTGGATATTACTTAAGGTCACACCCCCTAGCCGCGCGTCCTAGACGCGGATGTGCGTTTGCCCCCTTTTTTATCCTCTACTTATCCCAATGGCTGGACCCAACCGCCACCGTTTCACCATAACTGTGATTGCGAGATTCTGGTGCAGGCTAAATGAGCCCTGCAGCCCGTGACGCTGTTGGTCATCGATAAGCAGAGCGAAGAGCTGACCCTGATGGCGTCATATGTGCCGGCATTAAGTGATTCACCTACGCGTATAGCCAGTTTGTTGTGAGTGACTGAAAAATAGACTATTCATAGACACTGATCATTTCTGACTTCTAGGGATGCGAACACAGAAAAGCCCTAAGCGCTTGATGCTTAGGGCTTTAAAAGTGGAGCCACCTGTCAGAGTCGAACTGACGACCTGATGATTACAAATCAACTGCTCTACCAACTGAGCTAAGGTGGCCTACTTAC
>Ga0209833_1002341_pt1 | contig 11499 bp, 10 predicted proteins | sample COGITO_mtgs_1105_3_FD_184797 | JGI IMG/M metagenome (GOLD analysis project Ga0209833, IMG submission 184797) | Pelagic marine microbial communities from North Sea - COGITO_mtgs_110506 (SPAdes) (version 2) | ecosystem: Environmental > Aquatic > Marine > Epipelagic ... | reverse complement strand
GTTAATGAAATTATTCATTTAAGCCTAGCATTTCGTTTCAAATGTAGTAGCTTCTGGTAAGAACAGCTGCTTTGACGTACTAGGGGAACCAAAATATGCGCTATTCGGACTATCTGAATGCGGTGTCCTTCCATCACAAAACCGTCAGCTACAATGTGCTTGCGCCAAAAATTGATCCGAGTGCGCCCAAGGTCGACAAACGCCTCGATATCACATTGCAGCAATCCTTGGCCTTGATTGGCCCTTATTGCTACACCCGTATTATGGATCAAGTCAAAGCCGTGGTGCCGCTTGCGGCTTACTTGATCCTATTTCAGATTCTGATTTTGAGGCATCCCATTGATTCAGCGCTGATGTTGGGGGGCGGTTTGGTGGCCGTGATTGTGGGTTTGGCGATTTTCATGGAAGGCCTTAATACAGGTCTCATGCCATTCGGCACCATCATTGGTGATAACCTGCCTAAAAAAGCCTCTATGACCGTGGTGCTGATCATTATTGGGATGTTGGGGGTCGGCGTCACGTTCGCGGAGCCCGCAATTGGTGCGCTGCAGGCCTTTGGATCCTCTGTTGATGTCAATTCGGCGCCGTATCTCTATGAACTGCTCAATAATTGGACCCTGCCTTTGGTGCTCATGGTGGGTGCAGGCGTTGGTTTGGCGGCGATCCTCGGAACCGTTCGCTTTGTTCGCGGTTGGTCGCTCAAACCCATGATTTACTGCGCATTGGTGCCGGTTATGATTCTAACGGGTTACGCCTGGCTTGATCCAAACCTGCGCTCGGTCCTCGGGCTTGCGTGGGATTGCGGCGCGGTGACCACGGGGCCGGTGACGGTGCCTTTGGTTTTGTCCTTAGGGATTGGGATCGCCAATGCAGCGGGCAAGGGGCAATCCTCGCTCTCTGGTTTTGGGGTCGTAACCCTTGCCTCCTTATTTCCAATTTTAGCGGTACTGATCCTCGCGATTTTCATGTCTCTGACCGTCACGCCTGATGAGATTCGTGAGGCTGCGCAATTGGCCTCGGATGCGGTTGCTGTGGTCCCCACAGTGTGGGATCAAACGCCTTTGATTGAGATCGTCACTGGGGTTCGGGCCATCTTACCGCTGGTGTTGTTCTTAATGTTCGTCTTGTTCATTGTGTTGCGGTCTAAGCTACCCAATCGAATGGTGACGTTTTATGGACTCACCCTCAGCATTGTCGGCATGTGCATCTTTAACGTGGGCTTGACGTACGGCCTGGGCGCGATTGGTTCGCAGACGGGCAGTGTCCTACCCGCGGCTTTTATGGAACTCCCGATTAGCCAGTTCTCACCGATTTACCCTGAACTTGTTGGCATTTGTATTGTGATTGTTTTTGCGTTTCTCATGGGGTTTGGTGCGACCCTGGCTGAGCCCGCGCTCAATGCGCTCGGCTTAACGGTGCAGAATTTAACCAATGGTGCCTTCAAGAAATCAATGCTGATGTACAGCGTCGCAACCGGTGTTGCCGTCGGAATCGCCTTGGGCATTGCGAAATTGGTGATTGGCTTTGACCTGATGACGGTCTTGATCCCGCTGTATTTACTGGGCGTCTTTCTAACCATATTTTCAACCGAAGAGTTCGTCAATGTGGCCTGGGACAGTGCTGGCGTTACGACGGGTCCGGTAACTGTGCCGTTGGTCTTGGCCATGGGCTTAGGGCTGGGCTCGGCCGTCTCCGCGGTTGAAGGCTTCGGCATTTTATCCCTGGCCAGTATTTGCCCGATCTTGGCGGTGCTCACGATGGGATTGGGCATTCAATATTTAAATCGAACGAAGTCGTCTGAAAAGCATACCGTAACGGAGGCGTTGCTATGAACGAACGAAGCATTACTTATTTATCGGATGCATTTTTGATTACCTGTGTCTTGCAGAAAGAGTTAGCCGAAGACGTACTCGCGGCGGCTAAAAATATTGGCGCACAAGGCGCAACCATTAGTTATGCGCGTGGGACCGGTATTCGAGAACGGATGGGACTGCTGGGTGTGACCATTGATGAGCAGAAAGAAGTCATCCGGATTATTGTCTCTGAAGAACAAGCCAACCTGGTTTTTGAGGCCATGTATCTTGCTGGCAAGTTAGACACACCCGGCATGGGGATCATGTACATGGTCAAGCTGGATCGGGTGGCGACCTATGTGCCGGACGCGATTTTAAACGCAGCCAAATAAAAAGGGGGCCTTATGCAAGTAGAAATTGGTGCATTAGTCCATAAAGATTGCGGGCCAGACGTGCTGGAAGCCATGCGAGAGACCGAAGGCGTGGCGGTAGCGATGATTGAAACCGGTCGTTCTAACGATCTGTTTTCGGATCGTCAATTTGGTGAGTACGGCGAAGCGGCAATCATTACGATTATTGCCGATGAAGCCCATAAAGGCGCGGTGTTCGATAGGCTCTTTGAAGCCTGTAATCTGTTTGATCAATCTAAAGGCCTTATTTACATGACTGAGCCGGTGGTTCGGACAAGTTTATAGATCGTGACAGAACAACAACATGGTGCCGATTCATGCCTTGTAGGAGAGGCTGGAGATCGATACCCGGTAGGGGGTAATGAGTCCGCTCGTGGGCGCCATAGGTCAGATGCGGCCACTTAAGGGTGCAGACTGGTTGCAGCGCTGGCTTAGTGCCGCGACGCCTCAGACCGCCTCCTCAGACGGTATTTTATTGCTCTTCTTGCCGGTGCTGATGTTCGAGGCCGTTCTGTCGCTGGTCGCCCGCCGTCTAATAAACGGTCAAATTGACCAGCTGCTTAGATTACTTTGATTGCGCCGGTGCGTGATCGGCCTTGGTCGGTCACCTGGGGGCGTTTAGGCCTTAAGGGTAAAGCCGTGGCGGTCCAGAGGAAACTGTCGAATTCTTTTGCCGGTCGCGTGAAATAGGGCATTTGCCACCGCGGGTGCGATCGGCGTCGTTGCTTGCTCACCCACCCCGGTGGGCGGCGCATCACTTTGCATAATGTGAACTTCCACGGCGGGCATCTGATTAAATCGTAATGCCCGAACGTCATGAAAGTTGCTTTGCTGAACCTGGCCATCTACCAAATCGATCCCGCCGTAAGCCACCGCGTTGAGTCCCAGCATGACGCCGCCTTGAATTTGAGCCTCGATCCCTAGGGGATTGACGGCAAAGCCGCAATCGACCACGCAGACCACGCGATCAACGGTGAAGGTGCCATCAAGGGCGACCGTCACTTCGACCGCCTGTGCGATGGGGGACACAGAATAGACCCTAGCTGCCATGCCGCGCCCCCGTCCGGCTGCCAAGGGTTGATCCCAGTCCGCGGCTTCTTTGAGTCGTAAGAGCAATTGATGCATTCGGTCGTTATCTCGGGTCAAATGCAGTCGAAGCGCTAACGGGTCTTTATCACCGAGGTGGGCTAGCTCGTCTAAAAAGCATTCATAGGCGACCCCCGTGTGCGTGTGTCCCACGGCTCGCCATTCATGGGGCCGTACGCCGATCTTTGGCGGGTTGTGACTTTCGACACGGTGATTGGGTATTTGGTAGGCGGTGCCATAGGGGAAGACGCCGAAGGGTTCCTGCAAGCAGCCATCGACAGAATAAATATCGATGCCTCGAACCATATACGTTGGATCATGTTTGGTGTGCTGCATGATGGATTGGCCCACCAGGGTTTGATGCCAAGAGGCGGGGTAACCCTCGGCATCGACGGTGCCACGTAGGCGATGTACAAATAACGGTCGATAGTGCCCGCCGCGAATATCTTCCTCACGGGACCAAATAATTTGCACGGGGACCGTTTCTCCCTGAGCCGCTTGTACGGCATCGGTAATAAAGTCGGCGGTTTTGCTGGCTCGGCGACCGAAGGTGCCGCCCATCAAGGTGCGATTGATGACAACGCTTGTTTCCGGTAATCCCAGCATCTTGGCAACAACCGTCCGGTCATTACCCTGGTTTTGGGTGCCGACCCAAATTTCGCAGCGGTCGTCAAAGACCTGCGCTGTACAATTCATGGGCTCCATGGTGGCGTGGGCTAAATAGGGCATCTCGTAGACCGCTTCATGAACGGCGCTTGCGGCTTCGTGAACCGCCTTGGCATCGCCGATGTCCTCAGCGAGTAGACCATCGGTTTTGCTCAATGCTCGATATTCTTCGGTAAAGGATGCCGTCGAGAGATGACCGAGCCCCAGATCATCCCATTGGACTGTGAGTGCTTTGGCGCCTTTGCTTGCCGTCCAGTAGTCTTTGGCCAGGACCACAACGCCAGCATCGATGGCCTTAACCTTCAAGACCCCCGGTATGGCGCGAGCCGCTTTGTCATCAAAGGCGATCACTCGGCTGCCGTAGACTGGTGGTCTTGCGACGGCGCCATAAATCATGCCGGGTCGTTTGATGTCGATGCCAAAGAGGGCGCGGCCGGTTACTTTCTCCGGCGCTTCAATACGTTTTTTGGGGAAACCCAGCACGCGAAAGGCGGATGCGGGTTTCAAGTCAACGGTTTTAGGGGGCTCAAGGTTATGGTCTTGGATGACGTTAATCAGCCCCCCGTAGGACACGCGTCGCCCGTCCGCGTGCGCAATCCAGCCGGCATCGGTGGATAATTGGTTTGCATCAGTCTGCCAGAGTAGGCTGGCAGCCTGAAGTAGCAGGGCCTTGGTTTTCGCACCGGCCGTGCGCATGGGTATAAAAGCCCCGGCGGTTGATACGCTGCCAGCGGTCAAATATTCTCCGAAAATTGGACTGTAATAACGGGGTTCGGTCGGCGCCGCCTCCCAGCGCAGTCGCTGCCAATCGATATCCAGCTCTTCCGCCACCATCATGGCAAGACTCGTATAGACCCCATTACCAAATTCAGCATGATTCATAAGGACGGTAATGGTGTTATCGCGATCAATACGGATAAAGGCATCGGCCATCAGCGAGGCGGCGCTGCTTGCTTTGGGGGCTGAAGCCAAACTATAAGGCAGCTCGAACCCGACCAGTAAGCTACCGGTTGCGAGCATGCTGGAGGATTTTAAAAAAGTTCTGCGGCTGGGATCTGCAGGCAAACGGCTCATGCTTGGGACCCTCCGCTCTCGGTTACGTTTGCAGCGCGATGAATCGCGGCTCGAATTTTTTGGTAGGTTCCACAACGACAAATGTGGCCCGCCATGGCAGCGTCGATTTCTGCATCGCTCGGAGATGGATTGTTGTTCAATAGCGCAGTCGCCGCCATAATTTGGCCGGACTGACAATAACCGCACTGGGCCACGTCTTCGTCCAGCCAGGCGCTTTGAACCGCGTTGTAATCACCGCCCACTGCAAGATGCTCAATGGTTTCGACGCGCTGGTCTGCTACTGCTGCCAGTGGCAGGGTGCAGGATCTCACAGCCTCACCGTTGAGATGGACCGTACAGGCCCCACACAGGCTAATCCCGCAGCCATATTTCGTGCCGGTTAGGTGAAGATGGTCCCGCAAAACCCACAGGAGCGGCGTGTCAGGGCTCGCTGACACGGTCCGCGCTTCATCATTAACAATTATCGTCACCATGGGCGGCCTCTTTGATGGGTTCAGGTCCTAGCAAAAACACTAGCAGCAGTATCACGGTTGGATCAAGCACCAATCCTTGGATTTTCGCTGCACCTCTGTGTCGGCGGATGCGATAAATTTTAAAGGAAGGCTCAATTGGTTGATAAGCCTAGGGCGCTCTTCCAGGGGATTTTAAGGTGGCCAAAGCAAGGCATAATCCTAGGCGTAGCATCTGGGTAAATGATCCGGTAACTTTGTGTGGCATTCGCTAAAAGATAACCCATTGGAGACCCCTATGACCCTACGAGCAATCGTGACCGGCGGCGGCCAAGGCATTGGCGCCGAGATCGTCAGAGGACTTGTGACAGCAGGCTACTGGGTTGGCGTTTTGGATCAAAATGCGGCTGCGGCGGAAAGTTTAGTGGCGGAGCTGGGTGCGAGTGAGGTATTACCGGTTGATGTTTCTGATCAGGTGGCCGTTGCCAATGCCATTCAGCGCTTTGGCGCATTGGATCTCTTGGTAAACAATGCGGGGATTGTGCGCTTTGGTCCGCTACTGGATCAGTCCGCTGATGATATTGCATCGGTCATTGGGGTTAATTTGATCGGGACGATCAACTGCGCGCAATCTGCGGCGCAAGCGATGGCCGCGCAAAGTGGTGGCGTTATTATCAACATGAGTTCGGTCAATGCGGTCCACCCCGCGCCGAACGTTGGAATCTATGCTGCGACCAAAGCAGCAATCACCAGTCTGACGCAACTGCAGGCGCTTGAGTGGGGGCCTTTGGGTATCCGGGTCAATGCGGTGGCGCCCGGATTTATCGATGCGGGCATGTCAGCACCGATATTTTTAGATGACAAAGTGCGGGCAAAGCGCAGTGGTGGCGTGCCGCTCAAGCGTCTTGGTACGGCGGAGGATGTCGTTCAGGCGGTTTTGTTTTTGGCATCCGATGCGAGTGGTTATATTCATGGTCATGAGTTGGTTGTTGACGGTGGCGTCATCCAAAGCGTGCTCGCGCATCTGCCGAGATCGTGACCTACGCGTGTCCAAAACAGGCTTGCACGCAAACGGACCCCATTGGCGTGAGAAGATCGTTATAAACTCGGCAGGGGCAAGGCTTGAAGTTGCCCGACTGGGGCGGCTGGGTTTTTGCGGCCCGATGAGAAAAGACTTGGAGGTTACATCGTGAAAGGTCAGTCCTATCTCGTCACGGGCGGCGGCTCGGGTATTGGTGAAGCGGCGGCGGAACAGTTGGTTGCGCTTGGTGCACAGGTCACGATCTGCGGCCGGCGTGCCGAGAAAATTAATGCGGTTGCGGCTCGGCTTGGCGATCGGTGTCTGGCTGTCGCGGCAGACGTCACCCAAGCGGGAGACCGAGCGGAATTGCTTCGTCAAGCGTTGGCCCATGGCGGGGGACTAGACGGGTTGGTAAGTAACGCTGGGAACATGTACCGCGCGTCAATCGCCGAGTTTGACCAAGAACGACTGCTCGACATCTTTAATCAAAATGTCATCTCCGGCATGATGCTCTCGCAACTTGCAGCGCCTGCGCTGGCGGCTCGGCAAGGCGCGATTATTTTCTTGGGTTCGATTCATACTCGTCGGGCTTTTCCGGGGGCGGCACCTTATGCTGCAACCAAAGCGGCGCTGCAAACGTTGACCCAGGTGATGGCGGCGGAACTTGGCGCCCAGAAAGTTCGGGTAAACTGCGTGATACCAGGTGCCGTGATGACGGAAATCAATGAGCGGGCAGGATTAGGTTCCCCTGAAGACGTAACGACAAGGATGACGGCGCTCGCGGCGTTGCATGCCCTAGGCCGAATTGGCCAGCCGATGGAAGTGGCCGAGGCCATTGTGTTTCTGCTGCAGTCAAAATGGACAACGGGCGCGTTACTGGATGTTGACGGCGGGCTGGGCCTCGGCCTGACGCCGCTGTGAAGGATTCGATCTAGCCAGCGGGCACATCCAGGGCCGCAGCATTCGGTAGCTCAAAGTAAGAGACGACAAAGCGCAATGAAAGGAAGTCAAACAATGGCATTAGTCGCGGTAGGCAAAACGAAACAAGCAGGTTACCCAGACGGCTCACCGCGAGCCCTTTCGGTTTATCCGTTACGGGTAGTCCTGAAAGCCGTTTTGAGTTTGTTGACGCTCATCGGGGCGCCGCTCGTCGTCGCCGATTGGCCCTTGCATGGCGCGGATACGTTTGAGCAGCGGCAGTCGCCGCTGACCCAAATTCATCCCGATAATATCCAAGACCTCGGCCTCGCCTGGTCTTTCGACACGGGTACGCGTCGAGGGCTTGAAGCCTCACCGATTGTCATTCAGGGCACCCTTTACACGACCGGCTCCTGGAGCAAGGTCTATGCACTGGATGCCGTAACCGGCGCGCAGCGCTGGTTTTTTGATCCAGAAGTGCCCAAGGCTTGGGGCGCCAATGCCTGCTGTGATGTCGTTAACCGAGGGGTTGCGGTCTTGGGGGATCGGCTCTTTGTCGGCACCCTCGACGGCCGCTTGATTGCGCTGGATCGGCATACCGGGGAAGTGATCTGGTCTGTCTTGACCATCGATCAGTCCAAACCGTACACGATTACCGGGGCGCCAAGATTGGTGGGGGATCAAGTGGTCATTGGTAATGGCGGTGCTGAATATGGCGTTCGCGGCTACATCTCGGCCTATGATTCACAAACCGGCGCGCTGAATTGGCGGTTTTTCACGGTGCCGGGCGACCCGAGCCAGCCTCAGGCTCAGCCCGAGTTGGAGGCCGCCAAAGTAACCTGGAGCGGCGATGATTATTGGCGATATGGCGGCGGCGGTACGGTTTGGGATTCGATGGTGTACGACCCGGATTTGGATTTATTATTCATCGGCGTCGGGAATGGCTCGCCTTGGAATCGGGAGATTCGCAGCCCAGGCGGTGGCGACAATCTGTTTTTATCGTCGATTGTCGCGCTCGACGGCACGACCGGCGCCTATCGCTGGCACTATCAAACAACGCCGGCCGATAATTGGGATTACACCGCGACCCAGCACATGATTTTGGCTGATTTAAAAATTGAGGGTGAAGACCGGCAGGTCATCATGCAAGCCCCAAAAAATGGGTTCTTTTATGTCTTGGATCGCGTATCGGGAGAACTGATCTCGGCTGAGCCGTATGTGCCCGTGAATTGGGCGAGTCATATTGATCTCGAGACCGGCCGCCCGGTTGAAACAGAGATTGCAAGCTACCTTAAAACCGAACAAATCGTCCGGCCAGCGCCGTTTGGTGGCCATAACTGGCAGCCCATGGCGTTTAACGCGGATGCAGGTTTGGTGTACATACCTGCGATGCAAAATCTGTCGGTTTACAACCATCCCGAGACGTATGAGCATCAAGCGGGGCCGCATTGGAATACCGGGCAAAATGACCAAGCGGTCCAGGATAATCCGCTGGCGAGTCTTGACCCGAATTATCTTGCGCCGGTTTTAAAGCATTTGATGCGAGGACAGTTGATCGCCTGGGACCCGGTCCTGCAGCAGCCGGCCTGGCAGGTCGCACTACCGAGTATGTGGAATGGTGGTGTGCTCACCACCCGCACAGGTCTTGTCTTTCAGGGGCGGGGCACAGGGGATCTGGTTGCGTATCAAAGCAAAACGGGTGAGCCAATCTGGTCCTTCCCGACGGGATCTGGACTGATCGCGCCCCCGATTGCCTATGAGGTGGCTGGCGAGCAATACATTGCGATTATGGCGGGATGGGGCGGCGCTGTCGGGCTTGTGCTGTCGCAACCGGAGGTTCAGCACAGTGCACCGGGACGGGTGCTCGTGTTCAAGTTAGGGGGGCAGGCTAAGTTGCCTGATTCGTCGCCACAGCCTTTGGTAATCGATCCGCCAGACTTGGTTGCGGGCGACGCCGAGATCAGCGCGGGTCTCGGCTTGTATAACCAGCATTGCATGCGTTGCCATGGCGTGGGCGCAGTGAGTCAAGGCTTAGTGCCAGACCTGCGGGCAATGACCCGAACGACTCATGATATTTTTGACGCCATTGTCCTTGAGGGTGTTTTAGCCCCCGTCGGGATGATTGGGTTTAAGGATGTGCTCACCCCGGGAGAATCGGAGATGATTCGGCAGTACCTCATTCAAACAGCGCACAAACAGCAGGACCTGGACAATGAATCGAGCACCTGGCGGGCATTTCGAACCTGGTGGTTTGATCAGTTTGGCTGGCTGGCTGCAAAGATGATTTAGCGCCTTAGCTAACTTAAGATCCAGGTTTTAAGGCCGTCAGCTTGGGTTTGTCAGGCCCCTAGCAGCGTGATACAAACTGAGTCTTAGTTTAAAAAAAGAGCGCCTATGTATCCTGGATCCTATGCCCAAAAGCACCCGCAACGCCCCGCGGTCATTATGGCCGCAACCGGCGCGGTTCAAACCTATGCTGAGTTGGAGGCGCGTGCGAACCAGCTGGCCCATGCGCTGAGGGCGTTCGGATTAAAGCGGCTCGATCACTATGCGATCTTTATGGAAAACAATGCAGCCTACATCGAGACCTGCGCGGCGGGCGAGCGAGCAGGGTTGTTTTATACCTGTATTAATTCCTATCTTACGTCTGAAGAGATGGCCTATATCGTGACCAACTCCGAGTCAAAGGTGCTCATTACCTCCTCCTCAAAGCTGGCATTGGTTCAGGCGGCAGTAAAGGACTGTCCAGCACTTGAGCAGATCCTGGTGGTGGACAGCGAGGGGCTTGCGGTTGAGGCCATGGATGGGCCCGCCTTTAGCGATTACGACGCGGTCATTTCACAATATTCGGGCGCGCCAATTCAGGATGAGTCCCTAGGCACTTCGATGCTCTATTCCTCGGGCACAACGGGTCGTCCTAAAGGGATTATTCGGCCGCTGCCAGAGCAGGCGCCGGATGAGCCGCTCCCGCTTTATAGCTTTTTATCAAAGCTTTGGCTTTACCGGGAGGACATGGTGTATCTGTCACCAGCCCCCTTGTATCACTCCGCACCACAAGCCGCGGTGAATTTAACCCTGCGGCAAGGCGGCACGGTCGTGGTGATGGAGAAGTTCGAACCACTGGCGTACTTGGGACATATCGCCCAGTACCAGGTGAGCCACTCGCAACTGGTGCCCACGATGTTCTCTCGGATGCTAAAGCTTGACGAAGCAACTCGCCGGTCCTTCGATTTGTCGACACTGGAAGTCGCCATCCACGCGGCGGCGCCGTGTCCTCAGATGGTTAAGCGGCAAATGATCGAATGGTGGGGTCCAATCATCCATGAGTATTATGGTGCAACCGAAGGCCTTGGGTTTGCAGCCTGTAATACCGAAGAGTGGCTAGCGCATCCCGGGACGGTCGGGAAAATTGTTTTGGGTGATTTACACGTGTTGGATGACGAGGGCGCGCCCTTGCCTTCTGGTGAGGCGGGCACCCTGTGGTTTAAAACGGCAACGGAGTTTCAGTACCACAATGATGCTGAAAAAACGGCAGAGTCGACCTCAAAAGACGGCAGCATGACGACGGTGGGGGATGTTGGTTATGTTGATGATTCCGGGTTTTTATATCTGACAGATCGAGCAACCTTCATGATTATCTCTGGGGGCGTGAACATCTACCCCCAAGAGTGCGAAGACCTATTGATCAGTCATCCGAAAGTAGAGGATGCCGCAGTCTTTGGGGTGCCAAATGAGGATTTAGGTGAGGCGGTGAAGGCCGTGGTGCAACCCATTGACGGGCTCATGGGGGACGAGGCGCTAACCGAAGAACTTTTAAGATACCTGGCTGAGCACTTGTCTCGCCAAAAAATCCCGCGCTCGATTGATTATGACGCTGCGTTGCCGAGACTGCCAACGGGCAAGTTGTATAAGCGCTTGTTGAGAGATCGGTATTGGGGCGAGGGTCGCTCGAAAATTGTTTAACCCCCGTAAGCGAAGGTTCACACAGGGCGTTTTGGATGCGCTGACGCACCCTCGTTTTATTCGTTCATAAGTAAAAAGGAAAACCACATGTTTGACACGGTTATTAGAGGTGCACAGAT
>Ga0209833_1002300_pt1 | contig 11627 bp, 12 predicted proteins | sample COGITO_mtgs_1105_3_FD_184797 | JGI IMG/M metagenome (GOLD analysis project Ga0209833, IMG submission 184797) | Pelagic marine microbial communities from North Sea - COGITO_mtgs_110506 (SPAdes) (version 2) | ecosystem: Environmental > Aquatic > Marine > Epipelagic ... | reverse complement strand
AAACAAAGCACAACAATGGCTATAAGTAATTGCTTAGCTGGTTAAGAGAAGTGTAATTCCTACAAATCAACACTAACAATTACATCTGAAAAAAACGTAACTTTAAAAACGCAACTAATCATAGCCTAAACGTTGTGTATCATTACCTAAAATGCAAAAAAAAACTGAATTTGATAAGTATTTAAAATATGCTGAAAAGTTGTTTACCGAAATAATAGACAATACGGATAACCCAAAAGCTGCTGTAATATATAAAATTGAAATAGGAAATATTCAAAGTTCTGATTACAAGTTTTATATTGGAAAAGCTTCTAAAGGAATTCTAAGACCAATGAAGCATTACCAAAAATTTGTAAGTAATTATGAAAATAAAGTTTATCGAAAAACATACAAAAATGGTGAAGTTATCGGAGAACGTAAAAGCTGGAGAAAGAAAGTCCATATCCCGTTATCTGAAGCTAGAAAAAAAGGAAAGAATATAAGATTAACTATGATTAACGTTGAATTAACTGAACTAGATAAAACTGAACAGAAAATGATTAAAGAGAATATTCAGAAATATGGAATTGAAAACACCTTAAATTCCGTCAGTTTAAAATAATAAATAAAATTAAAAAAATGTCTAAAACGTACACCATAACCTTTGATGAAAAGAAAAAACGCTATCGATTAACTCCAGAAACAGGTAGAGCAATATTAGTTAGAGCAGATCATAAGAAATTTGAATGGCTAAAAAGTCAAGAAAAAGGTAAAATAGTAAAGATTAGTGAATCTGGAAGATGGACTTCCTCAAAAGATTATGATGGCTTGTATGATGCAGTAAAAATCTTATCTAAAGAGAAAATAATAGATAATACGTCCTCCACTAAAGTTATAAAAGCTAAATCTGCAAAAAACAAAGGAGATATAAAAAAATCTGAAGGCCGATTCACGGATATAATCCGTTGTGACGAAATAGAATACCTTGTTTGGAAATGGCGACCATCAGGAGAAGAAAATAGTACGAAAAAGGAAAACGCAATAAGATACGGAAGTAGCTTAAGAGTTAAAGATGGAGAGCTTGCCGTTTTTGTTTACAAACAAAAAAATGGAGAAAACCAAGATTTTATTATTGGACCTCATGATCAAACTATAAAATCTGAAAACTTTCCAATTCTAACAAGTATTGTTGGAACTGCTTTTGGTGGAGAATCTCCTTTTCAAGCAGAAATCTATTTTATTAACTTATCAGATTACATTCGAATTCGTTTTGATATTCCATTTTTTGATGTATTTGATTCCCGTTTTGCGGATCTTCCCCTTCCATTGGCAGTAAAAGGATCTTATATCCTGCAAATAACAGACTACCAAGGTTTTGTAAAATTAAACCCTCTAAAAAATTTAGAATACGAAGATTTTAAAAAGACAGTAAAAAAGACGGTAACGAAACACATCAAGACTGTTCTTGTAAACTTCAATGCTACCTATGAAGGTATCCCCATTCTCCAAATAGAAAGAAAAATTTTACAAATTAATGATGAAGCTGTTGCTATCCTAAGGAATTTGTTAGCTGAAGATGTTGGTATAAACCTGAAAGCACTTGATATTAGCTCACTTAAATTTGATAAAGATTGTGATAATTATAAAGAAGTAAAAGCATTGTACATTCCTGCAAAAGAGAAACCAAATAATGATGCCGAGGCAGAATCAGATGAACTTTTTGAAAAACTTCCTTGGGCAAAAAAATGGAGAGATAATCCAAAAGAAGCTTCAGAAAGAGCCAAATCTATTTTAGGGTATCATGAATTAAATCCTGTTACGTTGCAAGCAAGAATTGACAGATATGTAGAAGCAGATTTGACTGGTGAAAATATTGACCAAAATATTGATCCTAAAAGTGATAAATGGCCACTTATTGAAAAAAAATCTTGTTTAAATTGCAATGAAACGGGTAAGGTAATTTCATTCAGTACTGAAAGTACCGGATTCTTGAATTTAATCAAGAAGGAGGTCCGCACCGAGTCAGTTTGTAGTAACTGTAATGGAGCTGGTTTCATAGAAAAAGAGCACTATCCTTACCGTCTAGAAGGAGGAGAAGAAAAGTACTATAAAATCAAATGTGATATGAATCTTGATTTGGTGGTGAAAGTAATTTTGGATAAGTTTATTACAATGGGTGAATTTACAAAATCAGAATTATTGAAAGCAATAAGTCGTCCTTTTTGCCATTCAATAGTATGGCCAAAATTTAAAGAAAAATACCTTCATAATCTCTGGTCTATGGGTGTTAACGATAAGGTAGATAATGAAAAAATAGACTGGTCATTTATTAAACATAGGTATAGTGAAATGGAAGATTGGCCTCCTTTTCTGTACATAACCGATGATGATATAGAAGACTGGTTCATACCATTATTATTTAAAGAAGAAATTATCGATAACGGCACCAAAAGGCGTCCAAAAAAAGATGATACTATTTATTACAAGTTTACCAACAAATCAAAAAATATATATAAAGACTTATGATCAGTAATAATTTTAGATTCGGAACGAATAATTTATTAAAACAGACACACAACAATGTGTATAGTTCATAGCACCCTTCGGGATGCTACGACACCATACACTGAACGTTGGCAGTAATTTGAGAAAATGAAATACATACTTATACTTTTTTTAATAATCTCTTGTAAACTTTTTTCACAAGAAAAAAAGGTTGTTTATCTAAATGAAAATTATCAAGAAATTGATAAAAGTGAATTTATAAAAGGAGAAAGCTCAAGAGAATATCTTGATTTATATTTTGAAAATGATTCTTTAATTCAAGGTTTGTTGGTAAGGAGAAGACCAATTGGAAAGCTAAATGAAAATCAACTAAACGAATTAAAACGGAATTTATCAATTCCAAAGGAAATTAATGATGAATTAATTGTAATAATTTATTATCCTGGAAAAGACAGATGTAATGGTATGGAAAGAAACTCTACGTGGAATATATTCGATAGAGATTACTTAAAAAAGTTAAAAAAAATCAGCGATGTGAATCACCATTGGATTTATAAAGATGATGAAAATTTAAAATATTATTATCAAGATAAGATAGGATGGAAAAAAGATAATAATCAATTAATTGAAAATTTTTTTTTCAAATACCATTATCCTTGCTTTAGTTGTGTAGTAATTGATTCTAAAGGAAATTTTATTGCAAATTATGGGGAATTCGGAAAACAAACTGTTTGGGAAATTTCGAAAGAATTAAAAAAAATTAAATAAAAACTACTGCCAACAATGGCTATAAGTAATTGCTTGTTCTCGCCTACTTCTGAAAATCCTCGCGGATTTTCAATTTGGTGTGTACTTGCAAAGTTAAGTGCTAAACCACGCAATTACTCATAGCCCAGACCGTTAGCACCAATTAAAAGAAAAACGAAATGATAAGAAATCTAACCATCTTAATTGTAATTCTGCTTACTTCATTAACTGTTTATGGACAGAATTTATTCTTCATTGGAGAAAAGAGCTATCAATGTACTGAATCTATTACTTTACAATCTAACTCAGATGACACAGAGGATTTAAATGTTTTATTTGCAAAGGATAATAATGCATATTTCGTAGTTCAAACAAAACCAAATTTGAATTCAAATTTTAGCGGAAAACTAATAATTTATCTAGACGATGGAACGGTTATAACTTGTAATGATTTTATTGTATCTGATAATGTAGATAATATCGCTAAAGCAGTTTACTCATTGACTGAAGAACAATTGAACAAAATGAAAAATAGCAATATAAATACAGTTAGATATACTTTAAATGTGTTAAATGTTAAAGAAGTAAATAAATCAGCATCAAATAAAAGAAATTCAACCAAAACAAATTTTCCGAATTTAATTAACGAATTTTTTAAAGAATAACTGGTGCTAACAATGTGTATAATTCATTGCTAGTTATAGCCTACTTACGAAAGTCCTCGCGGACTTTCTATTCGGTTTGTATTTGCTAAATTAGGTGCTTAAAACACGCAACTAATCTTACACAAAACCGTTGTGCGCAAGTTGGAGAACTGCTAGATTAATGTGAACTAACTACACAAAATTCCATTAAGTTAATTCTAAATGAAAAAAAATCGTCAAAGTACAACATCAGAGTTTATTGAAAAAGCTAGGAAAGTACATGGTGATAAATTTGACTATTCAAAAGTAGAATATAAAGGTAGCCATACTAAAATATGCATAATATGTTCTGAACATGGAGAATTTTATCAGCAACCAACTAATCACCTCTCAGGGAATGGATGTAAAAAATGTGCCTATCAATACAGTCATGGAAAATATAGACTGACTTCTTTCGAAAAATTCCTTTCTCAAGCTAAAGAAATACATGGTGAAAAATATAATTATTCTAAAGTAGAATGGAAAAACACCAGAACTAAAATAACAATTTTATGTCCTATTCATGGGGAATTTGAGCAAGTGCCACAAAATCATATCAGACTTAAATGTGGATGCAGAAAATGTGGTAGAGAAATAGCTAAGTCCAAAGTAAATAAATACAGTACTAGATATTTCATAAAAAATGCTAAAGAGGTCCATGGAGATAAGTATGACTATTCTGCGACCCAATGTTTTAATGCTACAGATAAACTAGAGATAAATTGTCTTACTCATGGAATCTTTAAACAAAGCGCAGTTCAGCATTTAAAGGGTCGTGGTTGTCCTAAATGTCATTTTGACCAAATGGCAAAAGACAGAGCAATGGGTAAAGAGCTATTCATTAATAAAGCAAAAGAGTTGTTTGGAGATAAGTTTAACTACTCAAAAGTTAAATACGTAAATGGACAGACGAATGTTCGTCTTATTTGCCCTGAACATAGCGAATTTGAGGTTACACCGAATAATCATTTATCCAAGAAAAGTGGTTGTCCAATATGCAATGAATCTAAATTAGAAAGAGAACTCGCATCAATATTGGATGAACAAAAAATAACATATCAAAGACAGAAAAGATTCAAATGGTTAGGTAGGCAATCGTTAGACTTTTATCTTCCAGATTATAACATAGCTATTGAATGTCAAGGAGTTCAACATTATAAACCAGTCGATTTTGGTGGCAAAGGAGAAAAATCTGCTAATCAATTATTTGAAAAGAATAAAAAAAGGGATGAAAGGAAACTCAAAAAATGTTTAGCTCATAACATAAAAATGACTTACGTAATTGACAATGAAGAATTTCTTGAAAACAAGTATCACTTTGATACTGTAGAACCGTTTTCAGAAAATGTAAGTTATAAAATTTTAAACATTAGTCATTTCAAGAATTATATAATCCATTTGATTGATACATCTCGTCTTTTAGGCATATATAAAGAAAAAATCTAATGAAATAATTAAAAAACCAGCGCACAACAATGTGTATAATTCATTGCTAGTAATAGCCTACTTACGAAAGTCCTCGCGGACTTTCTATCTGTGATTTATTTGCTAACTTTATTGCTTAACCACGCAACGAAATCATACACTAGACCGTTGGCAAACATTAAAAAATGAAAATACGATACAAAAAAAAACAAGTAAAGTTGAATTTAATTATGGGGATATTTTGGCTCATATATGGAATAGTACTAGTTGTTTTCAATGAAGATATGAATTGGTTTGATTATGGTTGGTTTGTTTTTTCAGGAATTTATTTAATAATTTATTTCTATCAAAAAAAAGAAAAATATTTAACTCTTGAAAACGGATTTATAAAGCAAAATTGGCCTTTTGGAAAAAAAATGAATTTAAATGAAATAAAACGAATTAGACATTTTGCTGGAGATTATATTCTGAAATCGGAAAATAAAGAACTGACAATAAATATTCAATTAATAGATGAGGAATCACTGTTGGAATTGAAATCGGAATTGAAAAAGCTGAATGCTGAATGGAATTAAAAAAAACGATTTGCCAACACCGTATAAAATTAATTGCTAGTTCTAGCATATTTACGAAAGTCCTCGCGGACTTTCTATCTGTGAATTATTTGCTAACTTTAGTACTTAAAACACGCAACTAATCTTATACAACAACGTTAACCTTAATTAAAAGCATGAAATATAACTGCCTTATACTTTGGCTGCTAATTCTCTTAATTAGTTGCAGTAACAAAAATAATCAAGAGCAAAGTAACCATATCAAGGAGCAAAGTAACCATATCAAAGAGTTAGAGATCAGAATTCAAGAGTTAGAGAATAATATTGCAAGAATTGAAAAGGACAAAAATAAAGTAATAGATGTCATTCAAGTTATAACAGAACTTGCATCTGATGGTCTGACTATGTTAAATGACGGCACCTTCGAAATACCCACTGATGATCTTGAAACCGTCTATACACGTTTCAGGTTTGATTTTCAAGTTTTAGAATTAATTCCAATTTCTCAAAAAAAATATTCGCTTTCTGGAGAAGAACATTCAAATGGCAGCACAAAATTTCCAAATGTTGAAAAGGCTAAGGTGATTTGTAAATGGTGTAATAAAAAGATTTCACTGAAAGAAGCATTCGCATTCTATATAGACTATAATGGTAAATTGCAAGACGATATTAGAGCAAATTTAGACAAAGCATCTTGGTTAAAATGGTATACTGAGTTAGAAAGACAAAATGCGATCGGAATTAATCATCAAGACTGGTATTGTTCACGCCAGTGTGGTAGTCATCTTGATAATTAAAAGGTTAACAAAACCTAAACTACATTAAAACGCAGTTTAGCCAAACCGTTAGGCACAATTAAAAATTTAGAAAATGAGAACATTATTATACATCTTTTTATTCTTTCCTACACTTGGTTTTTCACAAAACTTGACATCAACAACAAATATTAATATAACTAAATCTTGGTCTCAAGAACCAAGTGGATATAACTATCCAATTAATATAAGAGTTCCAATAGGAACCGTACCTCCAAACGGATTTCCCGTCTGCATATTACTTCATGGAAATGGCGGAAATGGTGGAGGTATGATTAATCAATTCGCGAATTTATTGGAATGTCATGCTCTAGTGGCACCAACAGGCTATTTAAATAGTTGGAATATTTGTGCAGAGAATAGTGATGCTCCTGATATTGAAATGATAAAAGACCTTGTCAATCTTTTACAAGGCTATTCCAATATTGATTCAAATAAAATTAGAATTATCGGCTCTTCTAATGGGGCGGGATTAGCAAATAATATTTTTATAGAAAATAGCAACACAGGAATTGATATTGTATGTGCGATTGTATCTCATTTAAATGAGCCACAATATCATTTAGGAAATTTTTATAAACCAAGCGCTTTAACCGACCCTTTAAGTTCTTTCTGCGGTTATGATAATGTGGTTAATCCTTTAGCCACCAGAAAATACTTAAGCATAAGTAATGTTAATGACCTAGTCATCCCATATGCAGGTGGTACATCTGTTGTTGGAGTTGACTTTTTACCCGCTGAAACAGCGGCCTTCTATATAGCTCAAAATAATGGTTTTACAGGGAGTCAGTTAACGTCTGGAACAACAATGGGTAGCCCACAAGTCACTGAATATTCTTATTTATCGGGAGCCGTGGTTCATATTAAAGGTGATGCCGGTCATTCTGCCAATGTTACTCAAAGAGAGTATATAAAAAGCTATTTTTCAGATTGCGAAGCTACTTTGGGCATAAATGATTATAAACCTAATAAAGTTAAAGTGTATCCAAATCCCACTAACTCCATAATTACAGTAACAGAATTTTCTGATCAAGTTAATCAATATTCTGTTTTCAATATCCTTGGACAACAGGTTTTGAGCGGTTCTATTACATCGAAAATTACACATATTGACTTGTCTGAATTAGTGTCAAATATTTATTTTTTAAAAATCAATGATCAAGTAATTAAAATTATAAGGAAATAATAAAAGTGCCTAACAATCTATATAATAAATGGCTATAAATGGTAAAAGTAAAGTGCTTTTGTATAAAGTTTATTGTTATAGAAAATTACATCGATATAACACGCCACTAATCATATAGTTAACGTTGTGCGTCAGCGGTGGCAAAACGGAAATAACAAAATAATTAAAATATGAATTTGAGGAATATTATATTAATATCTTTTCTAACTCTAACTACTTTTTATTCCTACAGACAAATAGAACAAGACAGTATAGTAACAATAAAAGAAGTCGAAAAGCAGGTCGAAAAAAAACCTGAAATTAAACAGTTGGAAGTTCCCATTTACAAATTATTCCCGACCGAAAATACTTGGGCTTTAATTAAATTGAACACCCGAAATGGAAAAATATGGCAAGTACATTATTCAATATCCAATGACTTCGAAGGTGAATTACCCATAAATAGATATTCACTTGTACTACCTGAAGAAGAAATTAATGGCAGATTTACCCTTTATCCTACACCAAATATGTATAATTTCATATTACTTGACCAAATAGACGGCTCAACTTGGAAAGTGCAATGGAATAACGAACGAGATAAAAGATTTATGAGGCGAATTGACTAAATCTGATTTATTAAATGAATAAAACGCCGAACGCACAACAATGTATAACCGCAATTACGGCGGATTCGACTACGTCCGAATCCACTCGGAATTGCTAACGTCTGTGCTTAACGGAAAAATTTGCGTACTTTAACCCGTAACTGACGGTTATACAAGACCGTTGGCGGTAATAAAAAAAATGAAAACTTACTTAACAGACATTATTCCTAAAATTCAACGTTTCTCGAAAAGACTCGATGACTTAACAATTTTGACAAATCAGCATTGGGTCGTTGTTGATGAATTGATGGGTTCTAAAAGCATTTACATTTTCCGCTCGAATAATGAACTATTGATTACGCTAAATGGTAGAGTTGAAAAAGCAAAATGGGAATACTTAGGTAATAGTAGCTTATTAATTGATAAAAAAGATGAAAGCTACCTTTTCAAGCATGGTTTCTTAGACGAAAACATTCTGGCACTAAAGGTTGACAGCAAAGATGAATATGCTTTTTTGGTAAACGAAAACAAGTATGAAGGTGAGATTAACTCATTTTCAAATATCATTGACTTTCTCACCAAAAAATATTTAGATAAACAAAGAATTAATCCTTTATCCGAAAAGGTAAGTCCTTCTTATGAGTTAAAAGAAGTGCCTAGAAAGTTTGAGCCAAGAACCGTAAGATTAAAGACAAATAAGGGTGAATTGGAAATAATTACCAACCTCCCAAGTGGTTATACAAAAGGGGATGAAGCTCGTCTAAATGGGAAACCAGCGCCAGATGGAAGATACTCAACCGGTTGGCCTTCATGGTTTGACTATTTGACAGTAGAAAATGGAAAAATTAAAAGTTTATAAACTACCGCCAACAAAACCTAAACTGCATTAAAACGCAGTTTAGCCAAAACGTTACCACACATTTGAAAAATGATGATAATAAGAAAAACATACTTCACAATAATTATCTTGATTGTGTCCTGTAATTTGACTTTTGGACAATGGCCAATGTCAAACGACACAGATTTTAATTTTGATATTGAAAAACCAACATACGAAAAAGATGAAGGTCCAAAAATTCTATTAGATGGTGCTCACCATAACTTTTTTATCCAATGGGATTTTATAAAACCATTTTCTGATTTGGCCAATGCTGATGGATATCAGACAATAGTCGATAGTTTAAAATTCACACCTGAATATTTAAAACGCTTTGATATTGTAATGATTATAACGGCTCTTCCATTCCACTTCACCACTAAAAATGAGGTAACAGATGAATCTACATTCTCTAAAGACGAGATAAATAGCTTGTATGATTGGGTTAATAATGGTGGTTCACTTTTAGTTTTTAGTGAACACGCACCATTTGACCAAGCAATTAATCCACTTTTAAATCGGTTTGGAATTGAATCAAGTGTTGGAACAACAATTGACAGTTTGAACTATAACAAAGAAATTGGAAGAAAAGGATGGATAGAATTTAACAAGGATAACGGACTTCTAAACAATGGACATCCAATAATTAAAGGAAGAACATCAACAAATCAAATTAATCGATTGCTGACTTTTGGAGGTAGTGGACTTAATGGAAAGAATTATACCAACCTGTTAAGGTTGTCTGAATCATCAGAAAACGTAGTTCATAGTACAGGAGTTGGACCAATTGGAAAAGGTGACTCACAAGCGTTGGCAGGAAATGTTGGTAAAGGAAAAGTAGTTGCTCTTGGAGATTCGAACGGATTTACAGCAATGGTTTTTGACCAAAGGGATGGAACAAAACAAAAAGCTGGTATGAATTTAGAAAATTACGATTGGAAACAATTTGTATTGAATACATTATACTGGTTATCCAACGAATAAAAAACGTGTGGTAACACCGTGTATAATTCATTGCTTCTGAATTTCCTAATCGGAAATTCCTCGCACTTTTACTATCTTGGTTTCTTAATCTGAAAATCCTCGCGGATTTTCACGCAACGAAACCATACACAAACACGTTGCCAGTAATTAAACCTTGAGTATTTTATAGAGTCTAAACAGTATGAGAAAAGTAATTGTATTTTATTCGCTAATAGCCATGCTATTGATTATTGCATGCTCTAAATCAGAGAATGAGCAAATAACACCCAATGTTCCAACAGGAAAAATGATAAAGGAACTCACAGTAAATGGGATTACCAGAGAATATATTATTTATGTCCCTGAAAATTATAATGTAACTACTGCATTCCCTCTGTTATTATCATTTCATGGGTTGACTAGCAATATGGAATTTAACTATAGCTATACAAGTTTTGATGAACTAGCAGAACTTGAAAACTTTATTGTTGTTCATCCAAATGGAATTTCAAACACGTGGACTGTATCTGCCAATGATGACACAGATATTGATTTTATAGTTTCTTTATTGAATCAATTAGAAGAGGATTACAATATAGAATCTAACCGTATATATAGCACAGGGATGTCAATGGGCGGTTTTTTTAGTTTTAGCTTAGCTTGCAGACTATCTGACAGAATTGCTGCTGTCGCTTCGGTAACTGGGTCAATGTATCAGCCTGCAATCAATAATTGTTCACCTGTAAAACCGATGCCTATTCTTCAAATTCATGGGACTGAAGATGTCATTGTACAATACTCAAGCGTAGCAGGTTTGCTAGATTTTTGGACTAGCCATAATAATACAGATGCTTTACCAATTATATCTAATATACCAGATAGTGATACAGGAGATGGGAGCACCGTAGAACGATATGAGTATTTAAATGGTGATAATGACGTAGAAGTACAGCATTTAAAAATTACAGGTGGTGGTCATGAATGGCCAGGTTTTCAAGGTAATATGGATATTAATGCTTCTGAGGAAGTTTGGAGTTTCGTGAAAGCCTTTGACCTAAATGGTAAAATTGAATAATAAAAACTACTGGCAACAAAGTGTATAATTCATTGCTAGAACTCGCCTACTTTGGAAAATCCTCGCGGATTTTCTATTTGGTATGTATTTGCTAAATTAGGTGCTAAAATACGCAACGAAATCATACACAAGAACGTTAGCCAACATTTCCAAAAAACTGAATAAAATCTAATCTTTAGTATTATAAAATTTGATTTCTCTTGCAAAGTAAACTTTTTCTTTTTCATCTGG
>Ga0209833_1002273_pt1 | contig 11727 bp, 7 predicted proteins | sample COGITO_mtgs_1105_3_FD_184797 | JGI IMG/M metagenome (GOLD analysis project Ga0209833, IMG submission 184797) | Pelagic marine microbial communities from North Sea - COGITO_mtgs_110506 (SPAdes) (version 2) | ecosystem: Environmental > Aquatic > Marine > Epipelagic ... | reverse complement strand
CTTTATCTGGTGATGGTGGTCAGCTTATGGGTGCGTGGAGACTTGATGATTTGGCTTAGGTCCTTGTTTGCGTGGATCTTGGTGTCCGCTGCTGTGTGGTTCATTGGCTTACAGTTGATTGTCATGCAGATCATATGCCCCTATTGCATGGTCGTTCACGGATTGGGCGTTTCCATAGGGCTCGTGGTCCTTTTAACTCAGCCTAGAGGCAAAACAAAGGGCTGCGGATTGTCGGTGACTTTGTTGCCAGCTGCCCTGCTAGTCGCAGCTTTAGCACTGACACAGCATTATGGCCCAGCTCCTGAAACCCACCGCCTAGCTCATTCTTCGGCAGGGCAGTTACATATAGAGCAAGAGCGGCAAGGGGAGGAGATTATCCATGCAGCGGGAGATGGCCGTTTGGTATTTTTCATGGATAAGAAAAAATCTTATCGAGTAGAGCAATTGCCACATCTAGGTGAAGTAGATGCCGATCACGTATTGGTGAAGTACTTTGATTACACCTGCGAGGCCTGCTTCACTACCCACAAATATTTGGATGATCTTATGGTGAAGTATTCGGGGCAGTTGGCGGTGATTGTCTTGCCTGTGCCATTGGAAAGAGCGTGTAACCCGCACCTTCTAGCCGGTCTGAAAGATCATCCCAATGCCTGCAAGTTTGCCGAGCTCTCGCTCAGGGTTTGGAGAGCTCATCCAGAGATGTTTGCAGAATTTCATCGTTCCCTTTTTGAATGTCGTGAGCAGCCTTATGAAGTGGCCGAGGCGATGGCCTATAGCCTAGTGGATCCAGACAAACTTGATGCTGTTGATGATGTTTGGATTAAGGATTTGTTGCAGCAAAACATCACTGACTATGCGTCTTTTGTCGCTGATACACCAGTGATGCCAAAGCTGCTGATTAAAGATTCTCTTATCGTGCATGGAAAAACGAAAGACGGAGAAACGCTTGAAACGCTGCTGCAAAAGCATTTGAGGATTAGTCGATAAGCTCGACAATCGAGCTGTGACGGTCAATTCCTCAGCCTGTCTGGAAATCATGGGGCTTCGTTTCTAAGAGATGAAACACTTTATTTTTTGAGTGGGATTGTTTATTTCAGTGGCTAGCTTGTTCCCATGGCTGAATTGTTTGCACTGACAGATTACCTTGATCATGAGCTCAGGCTTAAGGAAATTTCTGACTACCCCGGAGCTATGAATGGTTTGCAGATAGAGAACCAAGGGGAGGTCACAAAAGTAGGCGCTGCGGTAGACGCTTCACTGCCTGTTTTTGAGAAGGCGGTGGCGGAGGGCGTAAATTTGCTACTAGTTCATCACGGCATGTTCTGGCAGGGGGCCCAACCTTTGACCGGGGCTTTTTACCAAAAGACAAAACTAGCTTTTGAGGCCGGGATGGCGCTCTACAGCGCACATATCCCTCTGGATGTTCACCCTGTGTGGGGCAATAACAAGCAGTTGGCTAATGCCATAGGAATGGATGACGCGGAGCCATTTTTCGATTGGAAAGGCATACAGCTCGGCATGTGCCAAAAAATGGACCTCAGCCTCGCGGATTTAACATCCTCCATTGAGCATGCAGTGGGAGGGCCTGTGCATGTGTGTGCCGGAGGAACTGATCAAGCGGGCAAGGTCGGCATTATTACAGGGGGAGCTGGTTCTGAGGTCGCGGCAGTTGCTGCGTCCGGTATTGATACATTCATTACCGGTGAGGGCCCCCATTGGAGCTTTCCCATGGCAGAGGAATTGGGCATTAATCTTATTTATGCAGGTCACTATGCCACCGAAACATTCGGGGTGAGAGTCTTAGCGGAACATTTAGAGCAGAAATTCGGTACTAATGTCTGTTTTTTAGATCATCCCACAGGCCTCTGATTATCATGTAAAACACTCATTTTTAGTCACTTGTGATATGTCCCATAGGATGCATAAGACACTTGATTAACTTGAATTAACTATAAATAAGCTCATACATTTATAATTGATTGCCTATTTTTTAAAGAAACGGCTCTAAGCACCATTTAATACTTGCTAGATACCCTTTTGTAATATTTAATAATGACTCCTGAGCGGGTATAGCTTAATGGTAAAGCTCCAGCCTTCCAAGCTGATCATGCGGGTTCGATTCCCGCTACCCGCTTATCCAGACGGGCTGCATGTAATTTCATCGCAGCTCAAATCTGATTCAAACAACCCCAAAAAGTCATCGAGATTGTTTCTTCTCAAGTGGCTCAAAATGATTCCGCCGCCTGCGAAATAGTAAAGGCGGCCATCGTGGCATCCCATGCAGACAAAGACCTTGTTGCTGAGATTGTGCAAGCTGCTACAGAAGCCGCACCTGACAAGATCCGTATCATTGGTCAATGCGCAGTTGCTGTGGCACCCGACGCTATCGCAGAAGTTCAAACAGTCATCACTAAATTTGCCGCTGCAGGTGGTGGTGGTGCATACGTGCTTACGGCACCTCCAGTTGCTCCCATCAACTCAGCCCCCGTCAATCCGCTGGACTTTCCCGGCCAAGGTGCAGTAGGCCCCACTCCAGGAGGACCTGGTGGTTTCCCGCTTTTCCCTCCAGGCCTTCAGCCTCCCACGGTTTCGTCGATTGAAAATACTTCCGTACAGTCTACTGTCGAAACTACTCAAAACTAGATGCCGGCAAATACCCAATTGCTACGCTTAAAAAGATATACCTGAATATTTTATGCCCGCATTTTACGCGGGCTTAAAAATCCAGTCAATTTCCAGCACCCATTATATCATGAAAAAATTGCTTCTATCAGCACCACTCATACTTGTCGTCACGGGCATGGTCAACGGACAGGGTCTTTATGACATCGCTCCAAACGATGACGCCCTAGAAAGCTCGCCAATCACATGGTCGGCTGGTTTATCCTACAATTTCGACGATAACGTGACTCCCACAGCTGCCGCTGGTTCCTCGGGATTTGAAGATGAGGTATCATCCATTAGTGCCTATGTTGGGGCTTCCCTTGTTAGCATCACGCCGCAAACTACATGGGATGTCTTTGCTCGTCTTGGTGGCAACCTTTACCTTGATTCTCCGGGAGCAAGCGAAGTAGATGATGCATACGGACAAGCTCGCCTTGGTCTAAATTGGGCGCACCGTGTAAGCAAGCGTCTCCGTTTGAGCAGCAGAAACTATGCTGCCTATGAAATGGAGCCTGACTACAGTTATGGCTTCTCAACAGACCGCCAGATTGAAGAATATTTGCACTACCAAACGGACAATGCGGTCGGGTATCGGTGGAATAAGCGTTTCGCCACCTACAGCGGCATGAAAGTGCGTGGCGTTGATTATGCGGACTCTGAGTCAGCTAATGACCGAATGATATACAGCCTCTACAATCAGTTCCGTTATCGTTCATCTGACCAAACAGTGTGGACTCTCGATTATCGTTACAGTGAGACCGATTCCAGCGGAACCGCAGGTGACTCTACCAATCAATATGTTCTTCTTGGCACTGAATACCGCTTCAGCCCAAATTCTGTCATTGCCGTCAAGGCTGGTATGCAAATGCGCGATGTCGATGGAGGTACTGATGAAGACTCGCCCTTTTTTGAAGGAGCCATCAGAACCCGAGTGAATAGTGAGCTCAGTATCCGTTCGTTTGCTCGCTACAGTGTAGAGGACTACGGAACAAGTTTCGATGGGTTTACTTTTGACACTAATAGCACACTTCGTGTGGGTGTCTCTGCGGACTATGTTATCTCACCTCAGCTCACATTGCAGGCTGGAGCTAACGTCATCATGATGGATATGGAAGATGGTCGAAATGTCCCAGGACCAGGTGCTGTCGATGATGCAGACACCGATTTGCTCAACCTCTACCTTGGTTTGTCATACAAAATCAATGATGGGCTTTATGTTACAGGCTCATATAACTGGACCGACAGTGATTCGGATCTGCAAAACCGCAGCTATGAGCGCAATCGATTTGCCATCGGCCTAAGAACCGAGTTCTAATATAAGGTATTTGTCGCCCCATATTTCAACCGCTAAATGTTATGCATTGGGCGGTTTTTTATTTACAAAGTTATATTTTTAAGTAAGGTTAATTATAATTTCTTCTTAAGGTGTTACAGTGGCTTGCAATGGGCGTGCAGACATATTGCAATACTCTAATATAAGCTATTTTCTAAATTTACTAAGATGCAAGATACCAACCAAAGTGAAACAGCGCGACAAGCGATCGATTATTGGCAGATTCTCAAGAATCGCTACGGAGTGCTGTTGCTAACTTTTCTTCTCGTTTTTCTGACTGCTGCGGTAATCACCTATGTAATGCCCAAAAAATATGAGAGTATTGCTTTGGTTGAAGTGAAGCAAATTGTTGATATTGATCCCACAATGGGAGGAGTGAAGGGCGGCATGGGAGCCCAGATGTCTAGGCAATTTATTAATACTCAGTTTGAAATCATTGTTGCACCCGAGACCCTTGGTTTGGCAATTGATAAAATTCAACTTGAGGCTAGGTGGGGTCAAGATCGCAAAGCAGTGCTTGCTCAATTGAGGGGAATAGTGCGCACCAGTCAAAGGCGAGGCACGGACCTTATTAAATATCAGTGAGGCACGGTAAAAAGGCCGAGGCTCAAGCTATTGCCAAAGCCGTTTATGAGGCATATAAAGACCGCCGAAATAATCTCGAAAGTAGCGTGAGAAGTGACCAGTTGAAGGCTCTCAAAATTGAGCTGACAAATCAAAACGATCGCATCACATTACTGCGTAAGCGGGTTGAGGATCTTGCTGAAAAACACGGTCTTATTTTTGTTGAAGATGAGAGGGGAGGAAAAACGATTGGTAGCACTTTGCCGTTGAAGGAAAAGGCAGATAATGATCTCTACGAAGCTAACCGTAAAAGAGATGCGGTGGCTGTGCAAATCAACAAGCTCTTAGCTGTAGATCAAGCTGACTTGATCGCGGTAGCGGCAGAGCTTCCTGATGTTGGATTTAAGGAAGATTTTGTAAAATACGAGGATGCTAAAAGAGATCTTGAGAGGATGCTGGCGTCAGGGTTGGGAAAAAAACATCCCGATATTTTCATGCATCAAAATCGAATTTCTAGCCTAGAGGACAGTTTGACCAGAAAAGCCAAATACGCAAAGAAGGCCCTCAAACACAACCTTGATATTCTGGATAGGAAAGTAGAGGGCTTGAAAGCTGTGGTTGAAGCCTACCAAAGCGAAGGAACAGAGAAATCAAGGGGCTACTCTGAATATAATATGGCACGACATGAGTATGATAAAGCTCTTGAGCTGAAAGAGGGCCTGGAGCGAACCTACAACTCTGAGAAAACTAAAACTAAATTGAATCCTACCAATATCATTGTTCATGCGGTGCCGCAAATTAATGATAACCCCGTCAGTCCGAACGTTCCGATGAACCTTGCATTGGGTGCCGCTGTGGGATTGATTTTTGGTGCGGGTATCGCCTTCTTCTTAGAACACATGGACACTTCAGTGAAGAGCCTCGAAGATGTTGAGCGATTCTTGAACGTTTCAGTGCTGGCGGTTATTCCAAGAGATGTAGGGGTACTACATAAGCAAAGTGGCCTAAGCCCAGATGCGGAGGCATACCGTATTTTGCGCACCAATATTGAGTTTAATCGAAAGAACCCTGAAGATAATGCCATCACTGTTGTTTCAGGTGGTGCTGGTGAAGGTAAGTCGACGACACTTGTCAACCTAGCTTATGTTTGTGCGCAAGGAGGCTATACAACTCTGATGATTGATGCGGATTTACGCCGCCCTCGTTTACATACCTTTTTTGATATTAGTAACTCGGTTGGATTGACTAACTACTTGACCACGGACCTTCTTTTGGAGGATGTGATTCTCCAAACACCCGTTGACAACCTCTACTTTATGCCTTCCGGAATTCTTCCAGCAGACGCAGCAGGTATACTCAACTCCCGCCGTATGTCGGAGCTTATCCAGGATGTTAAACAGCGCTTTGATTTGGTGTTAATTGACTCACCTCCGATTCTTGGCGTTAGTGATGCATCTGTATTAGCTAGTGAGGTAGACCTCACGATGATTGTTGTTCAGCACCGTAAATTGCCTCGTAACATGTTGGTTAGAGTAAAGCAGGCAGTTGAAAACGTAGGAGGTCAAGTTGTTGGTGTTGTATTAAATAACGTGGATGTACGAAGTGACAACCAGTATCAATATTACACTAGTTACTATACGTATTATGCCCCCACAACAGGGGAAGAGCTTCCCAAGGAGAGCCCCAAAAAATCATCAGCCCAGGTAGCAGTTAGCCAAGAAGCGGATGAGGATCTATATTAGTACGCTGGTAGTATGAAATTATGCCAATCATCTCCAAGAATCATCTCTCAGCGATAACCAGAATTAATAATAAACGCCGACCTTAAATATGAAACGATCCACGAAAATAACGACTGCGGTTTTAACGCTGTTTGCGACCTTAATCACGGCAGTATTTGCATCACCCGAAATTTCACCGAACACAACTCTTAGCATCAGGATCTATGGTGTGGAAAATCAAGAACAATCAAAATTTGATGGGTCTTACACAGTCGATTCTAATGGTTTTATATTTTTGCCATTACTTAATAATGGACTTAAGGCCAGTGGTGTTTCGAGTTCCAAATTGGCTCGGAAGATTGAAGAAGCATACAGGGAAGCAGAGATTTATACGAATCCACGCATTAATGTGATTTCCAACAAAGATGAGGAGGCGCAAAAAATTGATGCGCAGATTATCACAGTTGGTGGATTTGTGAGCAGGCCTGGTCCAGTTCAGTTTACTCGTGGCATGACTCTTTTTGAGGCTGTTGCCGCTGCCGGAGGCGCTGATACCTTTGGTTCTGACAAAAGAGTGGAGCTGCACCGGAGTGGGGCAAAAAAAGGAATCTATAATATTCGATTGGCGAAAGATATGAAAATTCCAGTCTATCCTGGAGACACAATCAAAGTGCCGCAAAAAACGGTCTTTGGTAACTAAACAATAGCTTTAGAGGCCGGCGGCTGAAGAGGCTCTAGTGGGGGTTGCATTTATGGAGATTGCATTTCTGCTTGCTGAAGTTTTTTAGCATTGGCGGGCTTTTTTGAATGGGGGTTGAGCGATTGGCATCTTTGTCACATCGAAGAAGTGTTCATGGGGCCATAAAAACCTGCACAGGCACTTGACCGCACCCAGTGTCTTGCTATGTTGCGCGCTCTTATTTTATGAAAGTAAGCACTATCTGTGCTGTAACTTTCTACCAACAAACAAACCGTAATATCACAAGATGGCTACTGCTAAACGCAAGACCGCAAAGAAAGCTGCCCCCAAGGCAACCGCTAAGAAGCCCGCCGCCAAGAAGCCTGCCTCTAAGAAGGCAGTAAGAAAGGCTCCCGCATCTAAGGGCAAAAAAAATGTCTACTTCTTCGGAGGGGGCAAAGCCGATGGAGACGGCTCCCAGAAAAACCTCCTTGGAGGTAAGGGCGCCAACCTCGCTGAGATGGGGCTCATTGGAATTCCTGTTCCTGCTGGCTTCACGATCACGACTGAAGTTTGTAACTACTATTACGATAACGCTAAGTCATACCCGAAGACGCTCATCGCAGAGATCGAAGCGAACATTGCTAAGGTTGAAGCAGCCATGGGCAAGAAGTTCGGTGACCTCGAGAACCCACTTCTTCTTTCCGTTCGCTCGGGCGCACGTGAGTCGATGCCAGGCATGATGGACACCATCCTGAACCTCGGCATCAACGACCAAGTTGTTGAAGCTCTTGCTAAGAAAACAGGCAATGCCAAGTTCGCTTGGGATTCCTACCGTCGCTTCCTCCAGATGTATGGTAGTGTTGTGATGGAAGTAGAAGCTGAAGCTGGTGAGCACCATGACCCCTACGAGGTCATCCTCGATGCAGCTAAGGCTAAAGCCAAAGTCAAAGACGACTCCGGCCTCTCCGCTAAACAACTTCAGGAAGTTGTAGCCGAATTCAAAGCTCTGATCAAAAAGCGTTCAGGTAAGAATTTCCCAGAAGACCCTCGCGATCAGCTCCTCGGAGCTGTAAACGCCGTGTTTAACTCATGGCAGAATGATCGCGCGATCGTTTACCGCCAGAAGTATGGTATCCCAGCCGCATGGGGCACCGCTGTTAGCGTTCAGGCCATGGTCTTCGGTAACACAGGTAAGTCATCCGGAACGGGTGTTGCCTTCACACGTGACCCCGCCACCGGCGAAAATGTCTTCTACGGTGAGTATCTCATCGATGCTCAGGGCGAGGACGTTGTAGCAGGTGTTCGCACACCGAAGCCAATCGCTAAGATGGCCAAAGACCTTCCTAAGTCTCACAAAGAGCTTCTTGTTATCCGCAAGAAACTTGAGAAGCACTTCCGCGATGTGCAGGACGTTGAGTTCACCATCGAAGAAGGAAAACTCTGGATGCTCCAGACCCGTAACGGTAAGCGCACAGGTTTCGCTGCTGTGAACATCGCTCTCGACATGGTTAAGGAGCGTCTCATCAAGAAAGAAGAGGCCATCCTCCGCATTCCTGCTGATGACCTCAGCCACCTTCTTGCGCCTATCTTCGATACCGCTGGTGAGAAAGCTGCCAAGAAAGTGGGTAACGGTCTCCCCGCTGGTCCTGGTGCCGCATCTGGTAAGATCTACTTCTCTGCTGAAGCGTCTGTTGCCGCTGCTGCCAAGGGCGAGCAAGTCATCCTTGTCCGTCAGGCGACTTCTCCGGAAGACCTGCGCGGAATGATCGCTGCTGATGGTATCCTCACCACAGAAGGTGGAGCCTCTTCACACGCTGCTCTCGTTGCCCGTCAGATGGGTAAAGTTTGCGTCTGTGGTGCTCACAACATGACCATCGATTACTCGAAGGGCACTCTCGTAGGAAACGGCGTCACTCTCAAGCAAGGCGACACGCTCTCCCTGAACGGTTTCGTTGGAAACGTTTACAAAGGTGAGATCAAGTCATCACCATCACAGGTGATTCAAGGCCTTATCGAGAACAAAGCTGCTGCTAAGAAGTCAGCTACTTACAAGAAGTTCATTGAACTTATGAAGTGGACCGACAAGCATCGTAAGCTGGGTATCCGTACTAACTCCGACACACCAGAGCAGGTCGAGCAGGCCATCAAGTTCGGTGCTGAAGGCATTGGTCTTACCCGTGCAGAGCACATGTTCTTTGAGGGTAACCGCATCGACTCTGTCCGTGAGATGATTCTCGCTGACGACGACGCAGGTCGCGCCAAGGCACTCAAGAAAATCAAGGTGTTCATGAAGAAAGACTTCATCGGTATCTTCAAATCACTTGACGGTCGCCCAGCGACTATTCGTCTTCTGGATCCACCACTTCACGAGTTCATCGGAACAATGGATGCCGCTCAGAAGAAGGACCTCTCCAAGAAAATTGGAATGAGCGCCCCAGCCATCACCAAGCGTATTCACTCTCTTCACGAAGAGAACCCAATGCTCGGTCACCGTGGTTGCCGTCTCGGTATCAGCTACCCAGCTGTCACTGCGACTCAAGTTGAGGCCATCCTCGAAGCTGCCGCTGAAGTGCAGGCCAAAGGTACGAAGGTCGTGCCAGAGATCATGGTTCCACTGGTATCCTACGCCCGTGAGCTTGAGCTCCAGAAGCAGGTCATCGACGAAACTGCCACAGCCGTTCGTAAGAAGCTCGGTCTTACTAAGGCCAAGTTGAAGTACACTGTTGGAACCATGATGGAAATCCCTCGTGCATGTCTCACCGCTGCTGAAGTGGCGAAGCACGCTGAGTTCTTCTCCTTCGGAACCAACGACCTCACGCAAACTGGCCTCGGTCTTTCACGTGACGATTCCTCAAGTTTCCTACAGACCTACACGGATGCAGAAGTTCTCAACAACAACCCATTCGCTGCTCTCGACCAAGAGGGTGTTGGCAAACTTGTTGAAATGGGTGTTAAAGGTGGTCGCAAGACCAAGAAGAACCTCAAGATCGGTATCTGCGGCGAGCACGGCGGAGATCCAGCATCTGTGAAGTTCTTCCACCGCACCGGACTCAATTACGTTTCCTGTTCACCATTCCGCATCCCTGTCGCCCGCCTCGCTGCTGCTCAAGCAGCTCTCGAGGAAAAGGGTCTTGCACGTGGTGAGATCAGCTAAGCTAAGCTATTTGGTTGTTTCTCTGAAACGACCCTCATTCATCCACAAGCCCTGCCGGAGAAATCTGGCAGGGCTTTTTCTTGGGGGGACAAAAATTTGGCTGGTATGGCTAGACTGTCCCTTTAATATCCTCTGTATGTTAAAGGGAATTTCACCACTGTTGTCACCTGAGTTATTAGCCGTGATGTGCCGTATGGGTCACGGGGAAGAGCTTGTTATCGCAGATGGGCATTTTCCAGCTCACCAGTTTAATGATACCGTCGTTCGCGCGGATGGTTTGAGTGTGGCGGATATGCTGGATGCGATTTTACCTTTGTTGGAGCTCGATGCCTATGATACGGCTCCCGTGATTACCATGGAGGCGGTGGAGGGAGACTCGTTGGATCCCAAGGTGGAGGGCTCCTACGCGGCAGCCATTGAGCGTCACAGTGATTTAAACCCCAAGATTTCACGCCTTGAGCGCTTTGCCTTTTATGACCGTGTGGAAAAGGCTCATGCAGTAGTCGCCACAGGTGACCTTAATAAGTATGCGAACATCATCCTGAAAAAGGGTGTCACGCCTGTTTAGGCGGCTGAGTTACCATCAAACAGTTGCTCAACTCATGTTTTTCATGGCTTGAGTTACAGTTTTTCTCCCGCAAATGGCCTATGAATATTCTGGTCAGTTGACCTGAGATTGATAGTGTCTCCGAATGTTGATGATCCTATCAGTAAGGTATTTCTACCTGTTGATGAGTTGGGTGATTCACAATCCACAGACAAACACTGAACATTATGTCAGCCATTAAACCAAGCGCCGTCGTCGAGAAGAAATTTCTTCTCCCCTTTATTCTTGTAACCAGCCTCTTTGCACTTTGGGGTTTTGCCAATGATGTGACCAATCCATTGGTGGCCGTGTTCAAGGATGTTTTTGTCATCGATAATGCCCAGAGCACTTGGGTTCAAATGGCCTTTTACGGAGGATACGCCACGATGGCCCTTCCCGCTGCCATTTTCATCCGCAAGTTTTCCTATAAGTCGGGAATTATTGTGGGCTTAATCCTTTATGCTGTTGGCGCTCTTTTATCGATACCGGCTGCATCAGGTGCCAACTTTAACCTGTTTATCATCGCACTCTATATTTTGACATTTGGTCTCGCATTTCTCGAGACAACAGCGAATCCCTACATTCTCTCGATGGGTTCAGCAGAGACATCAACGCGCCGCTTGAACCTAGCCCAAGCATTCAATCCCATTGGTTCACTTACCGGAATGTTTATTGCGGGCACCGTGATTCTTTCTACGATCGAAGTGGAGGACTTTAAAAATGATGTGAACGGCTTTCGTGCTGAACTCAGCCCAGCATCAGAGCAGATGCAGAAGCATGAAATCCTGCCATTCCTCAAGGCTAAGGAGCGTGAGCGCGTCAATGATGCGAATGTTAAAACTTATGTGATGAATCTTGGCCCTGACGCTCAAGATGTTGGCTCAACTGCACTGGTTGATTTTAAGGAGGGTAAAATTCCTAGTTTCCAGGGTAAAACCCACACTGAGCTGCAGAAGCACGATTTGAAGATTGTTTCGATGCCATACATGATCATCGGTTTTATTGTCATTGGCGTGATGGTTA
>Ga0209833_1002269_pt1 | contig 11737 bp, 13 predicted proteins | sample COGITO_mtgs_1105_3_FD_184797 | JGI IMG/M metagenome (GOLD analysis project Ga0209833, IMG submission 184797) | Pelagic marine microbial communities from North Sea - COGITO_mtgs_110506 (SPAdes) (version 2) | ecosystem: Environmental > Aquatic > Marine > Epipelagic ... | reverse complement strand
TTCGAACCGCTGTAGAAGGTTTTGCAGACCTCTGCCTAGCCACTCGGCCAAGACGCCAAAAACGAACGCAAATTTAAGCAAATTTAAACATTACACAAGATAAAAGAAATATATCAGTAAAAACAAGTTAACTCAAACAAAAGAAAAAAAAATTGCACGCCATCACCTCAATACATTTTATTGTTAATACTATTTCTGGAAATGGAAAAAACACCTTAGACCCTGACTTAGTTTTAAGTATTTTTAGTCCTGACAGGTATAAAGTAGAAATAAAAAAAACCGTGAAGCGGTCACACGCCATTGAGCTTTCTTTAGAGTCGATTAAAAAAGGCGTTGATGTTATTGTTGCGTGTGGAGGCGATGGCACTATAAACGAAGTTGCAAGCTGTTTAATAGGCACCAACGTTACGCTTGGCGTCCTTAAACTTGGATCTGGAAATGGCTTAGCTACCACACTTAATATCCCAAAAAAATTAGAAGAAGCTTTAAGAGTGATTAAAAAAGGCATCACAACCAAAATTGATGCAGGTGAAATAAATAACCACTATTTTTTTAGTAATACTGGCATTGGGTTCGACGCAAACGTGATATATAATTATTCAAAGACAAAAAAAAGACAGTTAATTTCCTATTTGATAGCAACGCTTTCTACGTTTTTTTCTAAGCCTCCAACCTTATCTTTGGAAATAGCGATTAATTCTCAGCGAGTTTCACTGAAGCCTTTTATGGTGTTTGTTTCAAATTCTAATGAAATGGGATATGACATTTCTCTAACTCCAAAAGCATCCATCCAAGACGGCATGCTTGATGTTATCATGGTAGATTCTCTCAACAAAATAGAAATTATTTATTTTGCAATTTTATTATTGTTGAAAAACCCCCAAAAATTTAAAAAAGCCCACTATTTCTTAACTAAAAACATAGAAATAACCAATCTTCTCAGCGGAAGTGTATTAACTCAAATCGACGGAGAGTCAAAGCAAATCGACTCAAACACCCTTAAGATTCGTATTATAAAGGACGCACTTTCAGTTATTATTCCTTAAAATTAAGGGCGATTTTCATTTAAAACAATTGTCACTTTTTCGACATCTCCCCCTAATGGCGGATTGATTTTTGAAACCGAAACGGTGGTGGCTGTTACAGTGGGACACTTTTCAAATATTTGGAGAATGATTCGTTTTGCAACTGCCTCCAGCAGCTTTGCGGGAACGCTCATTTCTTCAACGACTATTGCATTTAACGTGACATAGTCAACAGTGTCTTTTAAAGCGTCTGTTATAGACGATTTCTCTAAATCAGCATCTACACTTACATCTACCCTGTAGTCACTTCCAATCGTTGTTTCCTCGCTCAGACAACCATGATATGCATACACCCGAATGTTTTCAACCTTAATTACTCCCATTTTATAGTTTTTATTTTGATAAAAATAATAATTATACCGAAGATATATCTATAAACTTTTTATTTGATTAATTTTGCTAAGTATTTATTCAAGAAATACATAGCATTATGTCAGATACTCACAAACCGCTCAACTTTTTAGAGCAAATAGTAGAAGAAGATTTAAAGAACGGCTTGCCGCAAGACAAACTGCGCTTTCGATTTCCACCAGAACCAAATGGTTACCTTCACATTGGTCACACAAAGGCGATTGGTATAAGTTTTGGATTGGGACAAACCTATAACGCACCCGTCAACTTGCGTTTTGATGACACAAACCCCACCAAGGAAGATCAGGAATATGTAGATGCCATCAAAGAAGATATCTCTTGGTTAGGGTATCAATGGGATAAGGAAGTATACTCCTCGGACTATTTTGAGCAATTACATGCTTGGGCAATAGAAATGATAAAAGAGGGTAAAGCGTATGTAGACTCACAATCTAGCGAAGCCATGGCCATTCAAAAAGGAACGCCAACGCAACCCGGAGTAGATGGGCCCTTTAGAAACCGATCTGTCGAAGAAAACTTAACACTTTTCAATCAAATGAAAAATGGCGAGTTTAAGGCTGGGACGCACGTTTTAAGAGCCAAAATAGACATGAAGCACGTTAATATGCTAATGCGCGACCCGTTAATGTATCGCATCTTACACGCGGAACATCACCGAACAGGCTCAAAGTGGTGTATATATCCAATGTATGATTGGACCCACGGCGAAAGTGATTATTTAGAACAAATTTCTCACTCCCTATGTTCGTTAGAGTTTAAGCCTCACAGAGATTTATACGATTGGTTTAAAACCATCGTCTCTAATTATACAACGAAAGAAACCCTACCCTTAATTCCAAAACAACGCGAATTTGCACGTCTAAACTTAAGCTATACCATTATGAGTAAGCGAAAGTTATTAAAATTAGTGGAGGAGAAAATTGTGAACGGCTGGGACGACCCTCGAATGCCAACGATTTCTGGATTAAGACGTCGAGGTTACACTCCCACCTCAATTCGTAAGTTTGTTGAGACCATTGGGGTTGCAAAGCGCGACAATATAATCGACGTCTCTCTTTTAGAGTTTTGTGTTCGGGAAGATCTTAACAAAAAAGCAGCTCGAATTATGGCTGTATTAGATCCCGTAAAGCTTGTGATTCTAAACTATCCAGAAGGAAAAGAGGAATGGCTTGAGGCAGAAAACAACCCAGAAGACCATAGCATGGGAACGAGAACCGTTCCCTTTTCAAAACACCTTTACATAGAACGTGACGATTTTAAGGAAGAAGCCAACAGTAAGTATTTTAGACTCTCTCTCGGTAAAGAAGTACGACTTAAAAATGCGTTTATTATCAAATCAGAAAGTGTTTTAAAAGATTCTAGTGGAAAAATTTTAGAAATTCACTGTCGTTATGACCCAAAAAGTTTAAGCGGCAGCGGAACCCCCGAAAGCCTTCGAAAAGTTAAAGGAACCTTACATTGGGTTTCTCCAGCGCACGCTGTTGAGGCAGAAGTTAGAGAATACGACCGTTTGTTTGTTCATGAAGATCCAGACAATCAACCAGAAGAGTTTTTAACATTTGTAAATCCAAAATCATTAAACGTTCGAAAAGCATTTATTGAGCCACACATAAAAAAGGCTAAGGTTGGAGAGTCATTTCAATTCCAGCGCATTGGTTATTTCAACCTAGATAAAGACACAAGTGATCACACCTTGGTGTTTAATAAGACCGTTGGATTGCGGGACACATGGGCAAAACAAGCGCCTAAACATACCGCTAACCAGTTCAAACCAAGCCCACCTCAACACTCTCAAAGAAAGCCGATTGACGTCATTAAACAACTCGGAAAAAAATACACAAATCTTCCAGAAGAGAAGCAACAAAAAGTTAAAAAGGAGATTCAATTACTCGCTAAAGAGGTTTCTTTTGAAGATTTAGAGCCGTTATTTAATACAGCTGCCAAAAAAGTAGGCACGCGCATCGCAACGGTCATTACCTTAAACGAATTATTAAAAAAAGGCTTAAAACGCAGCGAACAAATCGACTTGTTTGTAGCAACCGCCAAAGCCGACGATCATCCCTTATTAAAGGAGGAAGCGAAACGTCTTTAAATTATTTTTTTAATTTTTTAGGCGCGTTTTTCATCGCCTCTCCTATCTGATTACTCGCAGTAAAACTAGCCACCATGTCGTTTAACATGGTGCTACCTGCTTGCGGAGAATTTGGAAGTAAAATAAGATTACTATTTGTCTCTTGCCCTATTGATTGAAGAGTGTCGTAGTGTTGTGTTACCACAATTAATGCAGAGGCTTCTTGAGAGTTGATCCCCACCTTGTTTAGCACTTCAACAGATTCTTCCAGTCCACGAGCAATTTCACGACGCTGATCGGCAATACCTTGACCTTGTAAGCGTTTACTTTCTGCTTCTGCCTTTGCTTTTTCAACAATTAGAATACGCGCTGCGTCTCCTTCAAATTGTGCCGCAATTTTTTCACGTTCAGAGGCGTTAATTCGATTCATCGCTTCCTTAACCTGAGCATCGGGGTCTATGTCTGTCACCAACGTTTTTATGATATCATAACCATAATCCATCATGGCTTGGTTTAGTTCTGATTTGACAGCAATGGCAATATCATCTTTTTTAACAAAAACATCATCGAGTTTCATTTTTGGAACCTCAGCCCTCACTACATCAAACACATATGAGGTGATCTGATCGTGCGGATAATCCAACTTATAAAAGGCATCATAAACCTTCATTTTAATTACTTTGAACTGGACAGAAACCTTAAGACGTACAAATACATCATCCAACGTTTTGGTTTCAATTAACACATCTAACTGTTGGATTTTTAAACTTAAACGACCCGAAATACGATCGATTAAAGGAATTTTTAAATGAAGTCCAGATTGACGAATGCTTTGAAACTTTCCAAAACGTTCAATAATGGCGGCGGTTTGTTGTTTGACCGTAAAAAATGCGGCAAATAAAACAATCAATCCAAAAATGATAAAGGGCATTAAAAAAAACGACATAGTAGCAATATTTTAATTTGACTTAGATAGTTGTAATTTAGGATTTTATATTGAAAAACCGAAACGAACCATAAAAAAAACGCATTATCGGCTTAATTCTAATGAAATTACTGAATTTTCTTTGAGTGCCGTTGGGTGTGTAAAAACAACAACCGTTCCGTTGAGGTCAGCTTCAATCAAGTAAAATGAACCTTTATAAAAATTATATTTGACCACAGCTTTGAGTAAACTATTGTCCACTAAATTAATTTGATGCGCATAATAGTATTGACCATCAATAAAACTGTATTCACTAAAAAAGGCAGCGACCAGCGGATGCTTTGGTTTTAAGTAGATATTACTTGGTTTATCTGTGACTAAAACCGTTCCGTTGTGAATCACCATCATTTGATCGGCAAACGACAGCACATCATCTTTGTCATGACTCGCCAACACGCAGGCGATGTTATTCGTTTTTAAATACCTAAATAAATTACGCCTCAAAGATTGTTTTTTGAAGTTATCGATATGGCTAAAAGGTTCATCAAGAAGAATTACTTCAGGGCGTTTTGCAATCGCTCTCGCCAAGGCTACACGTTGCTTTTGCCCTCCACTTAAGAATTGTATTTTTGTATTTTCAAAGCCTTCTAATTCTACAACTTCAATAAGCTCTTTGATCCGTGCATTTTTTTCATCGGGATAAAAGTTTGAGAGATGATCTCCAATGTTTTCTGAAACACTCGTATAAGGCATCAAGTCAAACTCCTGAGCTACATATTTCATGAAATCATGGCCTACAACAAGTTTGTTTTTGGGCCCTAAAATAGGTTGATTGTTCCAGGATATTGTTCCGTTGTCAACATCCATCTGTCCAAAAATTAGTTTTAGAAGAGTACTTTTTCCAGAACCACTTTCTCCAACAATTGCCAAACATTCGCCGCTGCTAACTTCGGCAGAAATGGCTTTTAATACGGCGCGTTCGTTGTAACTAAAAGAAACATTTTTTATTGAAAGCATCTATTGGACTACAAAACATTTTTAACCAAATATTCTGCAATTTGAATTGCATTGGTTGCGGCTCCTTTACGTAAGTTGTCAGAAACAATCCACATATTTAAAGTATTTGGTTGGGTTTCATCTCTTCGAATGCGACCTACAAAAACATCATCTTTTCCATGTGCATAAATTGGCATTGGGTAGGTGTTTGTGTCGGTGTTATCTTGGACAGTGACTCCATCAAACTGACTTAAAAGAGTACGGACATCATTGAGTTCAAAATCGTTTTCAAATTGGACATTTACAGATTCCGAATGGCCACCTGAAGTCGGAATTCTAACGGCAGTCGCAGTAATAGAAAATGAACGATCATTTAATATTTTTTGTGGCTCTCTCGCTAATTTCATTTCTTCTTTCGTATACCCGTTTTCAAGGAATACATCACAATGTGGTAGGGCATTTCGGCCTATTGGGTAAGGGTAAGCCATTTCGCCTTTAACGCCATTTATTTCGTTTTCTAATTGCTGAACTGCTTTGACACCCGTTCCAGAAACAGATTGGTAGGTAGAAATTACCACACGTTTCATTTTATATGTGTCATGTAATGGCGACAGCGCCATGACTAATTGAATTGTAGAGCAGTTTGGATTAGCGATAATTTTATCATCAATAGTTAGTTCCGAAGCATTAATTTCCGGAACTACTAGTTTTTTTGTGGGGTCCATTCGCCATGCAGAAGAATTGTCAATCACAATCGTTCCAGCCTCCGCAAATTTTGGCGCCCATTCTAGAGAAGTGTCACCTCCGGCAGAAAAAATAGCAATATCAGCTTTCATTTCAACTGCTGTTGCTAAGCCAACAATGGTATAATCAACCCCTTTATACGTCACTTTTTTACCCACACTTCGTTCAGAAGCGACAGGAATAAGCTCTGTGATTGGAAATTGACGCTCTTCGAGTAATTTCAACATGACGGTTCCAACCATTCCGGTAGCACCTACGACTGCAATTTTCATTTTTTTCATCTTTAATTAAGGCTGTAAAATTAATAAATAAACTTAAAACAACTCCTGTAAAACAAAAAAAGACGAACCACTCGGTTCGTCTTTACGAATCTCGTTAAAAAAGGCTATTTTTTTAGTAAATCTCTAATGTCTGATAATAGTTCGTTATCAGAAGGCCCAGCAGGCGTTGCCACTTCAGCTTCTTCTTCCTTTTTGAATTTGTTAATTCCTTTTACAAGAAGGAACATAAAGAAAGCAACAATAATAAAATCAATCGTATGAGTTAAAAACTGACCCCACAACAAGGCAGATTCTCCTTCTAAAACACCTTGAGCATTTAAACTACCCTCAGATAAAATGTATTTTAAATTTTTTAGATCCGCTTTAAAGACTAATCCAACAAGCGGCGAAATAATTCCCCCTGTAAAACTAGTGACGACTTCTTTGAACGCCGCGCCCATTACAAATCCAACCGCAATATCGATGAGGCTGCCTTTCATGGCAAATTCTTTAAATTCTTTAAACATAATTAAGTAGGTTTTGAGTTAATAATGTTACTAAATTAATAAAAAAAAAGTAGTGAAAGCCCTTATTTGTGTACAATTTTACGTTTTACGCGTTGGGAGATGCTTGTAATCAGTTCATAAGAAATTGTATTAGCTGCTGTGGCGGCGATTTCAGCGGAATGTTCTGCTCCAAATATCACAACTTCATCACCCTCTTCACAGTCAATATTGGTGACGTCGACCATAATCATATCCATACATACATTCCCTACAATAGGGGCTTTTTTTCCGTGAATCATTACAAACCCAACGCCATTTCCAAAGTGACGCCCTATCCCGTCAGCATGACCAACAGGAAGTGTTGCAGTTTCAATATCAGAGGTACTTTTAAAAGCGCGATTATACCCAACACTTGCCCCTTTTTTTATATGATGAATTTGAGAAATAATAGATTTTAAACAAGCGACAGGAATCAAATTTTTAGTTTCTTTTTCAGAGTTTCCAAACCCATATAAACCAATTCCACATCGTACCATATCAAAATGAGCTTCTGGATAATTTAGCACTCCCGAAGTATTGCACAAGTGTCGAATAACAGGGTAACGTAGACCATCAATAAGGGTTTTGGAAAGGGATTCATAGCGCTTAATTTGATCTAAGGTAAATTCTTGTTCTTCAAAATCTTCACTAGCTGCTAAATGTGAAAACACAGATTTTACTTTTAGGGACGATGCTCCCTTTAAAGATTCCAGTACCAAATCAAGTTCTTCCGGTTCAAGCCCCAAGCGATTCAAACCGGTATTAAACTTTATATGAATTGGATAGTTGTTTTGATTTTGATTTTTTGCAATCCCCTCAAATTCCTGTAATAGCTTTAAGCTGTATATGCTTGGCTCCAAACAGTGTTCAATTGCTAAGCCTAGATTTTTAACTAAGGGATGCAGCACCAAAATAGGTTTTTTGACTCCAGCTTTTCGAAGCGCAACGCCTTCGGCGACATACGCAACGGCAAAATAATCGACCCCAAGTTGCTGCAAATAATTTGAAACAACGCCTGCATCACTTCCGTATGCAAACGCTTTAACGACTGCCAAAAAAAGAGTATCTGTATTTAATTTTGCTTTTAAAACCTCAAAGTTGTGTTTCAAAGCGGGGAGATTAATTTCTAAAGTTGTTTCGAACACTTTAGGCATTGGAGCTGTTTTTGTTTGCATCGACATCTATAGGATTTACGATCTCCATGTCTTGCAATTTATCTTTTGTGATGGCCTTATAATAGGCAGATCGACTCAGCGGTTCATATTCGTCAACTTCTCCTAAAAGCACTAGGTTGTCGTTTTTAGATTTACGATGACTGTACTGTGCTAAGTTTCCTGTGTGTGTACACACGGCGTGCACTTTGGTAACGTATTCTGCGGTTGCCATCAGGTTGGGCATGGGCCCAAAAGGATTTCCTTTAAAATCCATATCAAGTCCCGCGACAATCACTCGAATGCCTTTATTGGCCAAGTCATTACAAACGTTAACAATTTCATCATCAAAAAACTGTGCTTCATCGATTCCAACGACTTCACATCCATCTGCCAAAAGCGGAATGTTTGAAGCGGCGGGAACAGGTGTAGATCGAATTTCATTGGCGTCGTGTGAAACCACCATTTCGTCATCGTATCGAACGTCAATAGCGGGTTTAAAAATCTCCACTTTTTGGTTTGCAAATTGTGCCCGCCTCAACCGTCGAATCAACTCTTCTGTTTTTCCAGAAAACATAGATCCGCAGATCACTTCGATCCAACCAAATTGTTCTTTAGGGTTTACTGTATTTTCGAGAAACATTTTGTAATTTTATCACCAAACGAAATTTATATTCGTTTTTATAAAGGTCACGTAAATTTATTAAAAATCAAAAGTATAAATTTAAAAGTTATAAAAAGACATTATTATAAAGTTTGCAGTCGTCTTAAAATGGATATCAATTAATTAACAACACACAATGAAAAAGCAATTAGAGTCGGAATTAATAAGTATCGCCCATAGAATCCTTAAGTTAACGGGGAGAGAAGACCTAGAAAAAATGCAAGCCGAAATTGCGTTGTTGTATCAAAAAATAACAATCTTGAAGTTTTTAGAAAGTAATGCTGACGGAAAAATTCCTGATGTTGTTGGAATGGACGCTTCTTTTTTTGATTCTTTAGACGGTGCGTTCAACAATACGTTGACGGATGCAGTTGAAGTAGAAGAAAAAACGTTTGTAAACATAGATTCCGACGATACGGAGGCAATTATGGAACCTGCCATTGAAAAAATTAAAGATATGGTCGCTCAAATGCCTGAAGAAACATTAGAAGTCGACACAATCATAGACGCTTTAAACGAGCCAACAGAACCGATTGAGCACGACCTAAACGAACTTTCACCAAGTTATGCGGAGCTTCCAGTTTTTGATGCTGTTGCACCTGAGACTTTACAAACCTCTTTAAACGATCAGCTCAAATCACAAGGATTTCAAATTGGACTTAACGATCGGCTCGCTTTTGTGAAAAATTTATTCGAAGACAGTAATGAAGATTATGATCGTGTTTTATCACAATTGAGCACTTTAGCATCATTTGAAGAAGCCACTCATATGTTAAATACAATCATCAAACCCGATTATAATAACTGGGAAGGTCAAGAGGATATTGAAACGCGCTTTTTAGAAATTATAGAAAATAAATTTAAGTAAGCCGGGTCGCTTCCGTGTGATGAACGTATTATTTTCAGTACTTTTGAATCGCAAAATAAAATTTAAATGTCTTCAGAGTTAAAATACGCAGTTTTTGGAAGTGGAAGTTGGGCAACAGCGATTGTTAAAATGCTTTGCGAAAACCGCGACCAAGTAGGCTGGTATGTTCGCAACCCAAGTACGGTTGACTATATTCGTTCCGAACAGCACAACCCATCTTATTTAAGCGCTGTTGAATTTCAAGTGGATCAACTGTATTTAGACAGTGATATTAATAAAATGGCGGACCACGCCGATGTGTTAATTTTTGCGATTCCATCAGCGTTTATTGAAGACGAACTCGATAAATTAAATATTGATATTTCATCTAAAATAATTGTATCAGCAGTGAAGGGAATTACTCCTGCATCGGGTCTTTTGGTTGGGGAACATTTTCAACAAAAGCACGCCATTGACTTAAATAACGTTGTTGTTTTGGCGGGGCCTTGTCATGCCGAAGAAGTCGCTTTAGAACGCCTATCGTACCTAACGTTTGCTTGTGCAGATCTTGATATTGCCAATGAAGTCGCAAATCAGTTTTCGAGTGATTATATAAAGACCAGCACAAATGATGATGTTGTGGGCGCCGAATATGCGGCTATGCTAAAAAATATTTATGCGATTGCCGCTGGAATGGCACATGGTTTAGGCTATGGCGATAATTTCCAAAGTGTGTTGATGAGCAATGCAACTCGAGAGTTGAAACGATTCATCAAAAAGGCCCACAAAATGAAACGGAACATTAATGAAACCGTTTATCTAGGGGATTTATTGGTAACTTGTTATTCGTTGTTCTCTAGAAACAGAATGTTTGGAAACATGATTGGTAAAGGGTACACCGTAAAATCTGCTCAAATGGAAATGAGTATGATCGCCGAGGGTTATTACGCCACAAAAAGTGCTTATGAAATAAATCAAAGCAAAGAGTCTCCTGCCCAGACCCCAATTATCGACACGGTTTATGAGGTCTTATATTTGAATAAAAACGCCAAAAAAGCGTTTAAGAAACTAACGGAAAAATTAAGTTAGGTTTAAGATTTTAAAATGCCCTTCAAATTCATCAAAGGAATTTCTTGAAGCGCTTTTTCGTTAATCGTGTTTTTTCTGAATTCAAATGATTTTTCAAACAATTGATTCCCGTCAAAAAAAGACACATTAAATAGATTGTTTATTGCTAAAACATCTTCTAGGATCATTTCAATTTTAGCGTAGCTTTTTGCCGGAAGTGACTCAATTTTTTTCGAAAGGTAGCCGTTTTTTTGTCTTCTGAATACCCTTTTGTGACGATAATTACCATTTCCAAAGCAACGGGCTTATCGTTGATGATATACGCATTCCAGTCAAAGACTTTATAGTCGTCATTATACTCACGTACAACCGCAATATACACCTCTTTAACTTCTGGAATAAGAATGTCTTTTTTCAAACAAAACGGATTTATAGGGCACTTTTAAATTGCTCTAAAAAGCGCACATTATTTTCACTTAATAAACGGATATCACTAATTTGGTGAAGGAGTAGCGCAATTCGATCAATGCCCATCCCAAAAGCAAATCCAGAGTATTCTTTAGAGTCAATGCCACAATTTTCAAGAACATTTGGATCGACCATCCCACAGCCCATAATTTCTAACCATCCTGTTCCTTTGGTCATTTTATAATCGGTTTCAGTTTCTAAACCCCAATAGACATCCACTTCGGCACTAGGCTCTGTAAAGGGGAAGTAAGAAGGTCGAAGTCTGATTTTTGATTTTCCAAAAAGTTCGGTAGTAAAATACTGTAGCGTTTGTTTGAGGTCTGCAAAACTTACATTTTTATCAATATATAAGCCTTCTACTTGATGAAAAAAGCAGTGAGAACGCCCCGAAATAGCTTCATTTCTATACACCCTGCCTGGCGAAATGGTCCGAATAGGCGGCTGGTTGTTTTCCATATAACGTACTTGTACAGAACTAGTGTGTGTACGAAGTAAAATATCGGGATCGGTTTGTATGAAAAAGGTGTCTTGCATATCTCTT
>Ga0209833_1002259_pt1 | contig 11774 bp, 8 predicted proteins | sample COGITO_mtgs_1105_3_FD_184797 | JGI IMG/M metagenome (GOLD analysis project Ga0209833, IMG submission 184797) | Pelagic marine microbial communities from North Sea - COGITO_mtgs_110506 (SPAdes) (version 2) | ecosystem: Environmental > Aquatic > Marine > Epipelagic ... | reverse complement strand
TACTCTTTATGAGTTTTTAGAGCACCGTTTTGGTGTGGAATTAGGTGAAACCTTTGTTAACCGTAAAGAGGTTAAAACAGCAGTATTTCAAGTGCTATTTACAGATAATAGGTTTTTGGGGCAAGAGGATGCAAAAAACAAATTATGGTTTTTGTAAAAAATAACTCATTATCTTTTGCACAACCATTGCATTCAATAATTTGTATATTTGTCTAAATTATATGAAAATATTCGTTTCCATATCAATGTCTATTTTATTCTTTTTTCAAGGGATAAGCATAGATATGGACTTTTGTGGCGCAATTAAAGAAATTTCAAACGTTATTACCCATTATCAAGACCATAAAGTTAATGGAGACTCTTTCTTTGAATATGTAGCTGAAGACTACATTGGCAGCGATGCTAAAAATGAAGAGCATCATCATAACCCAGATAAGGAGAATACACCAGTCCATTCACATAATCAGTGTTGTCACCCTTTGGTATTAATTATTGCGAACAATAATTTGGCTTTAACCAATCGACTAAAATTTGAAGAGAAAAAACAGTATAATTTACATCAAGTAAACTTCACTTCTAGATATTTGGAATCACTTTTCCAACCCCCAAAAGTATAATTCAGTTTTTTTTAAGGATAGCTATATCCTAACGTGATGCTTCTCAAAGTAAGCATTGCTCTATAAAAGCGTTGCACCTATTCGCACCGCAAGTTTTCAACTGAATTAATACATTTTCTATGATTAATAAAATCATTGATTTTTCAATCAATAACAAATTCATTATTGGTTTGCTAACGCTTACCATTGTTGGAGCAGGTATTTGGAGTATGACCCAAGTACCAATAGATGCTGTTCCAGATATTACCAATAACCAAGTTCAAGTCATTACGCAAGCCCCCAATTTAGGTACAGAGGATATTGAACAATTTGTAACCTACCCTGTGGAAGTTGCAATGAGCAACCTGCCTGATGTAAAGGAAATCCGTTCCATTTCTCGTTTTGGTTTATCTGTGGTTACTATAGTTTTTGACGATGATATGGGAACGTATCTACCACGTCAATTAGTAGCAGAAAAACTAAACGAAGTCAAAGATCAAATTCCGAGTGGTTTTGGCGAGCCAACTATGGGTCCTATTTCTTCAGGTTTAGGAGAAATTTATCAATACACACTTAAAGTAAAACCAGAGTATAAAGACAAATATTCGGTTATTGATTTGCGCACAATGCAAGATTGGATTGTACAGCGTCAAATGGCTATGGTAGAAGGTGTAGTTGAGGTAAACGCCATAGGTGGAAAAATTAAGCAATACGAAGTAGCTGTAGACCCAAACGAATTAAAAGCTATTGGTTTAACAATTACCGATGTTTTTGAAGCTCTTGAAGCTAACAATCAAAATACAGGTGGAGCATATATTGAAAAGAACCATCAAGCCAATTTTATTCGTGGAGAAGGTTTGGTGCGTAGTTTAGAGGATATTAAAAAGATTACGGTTAAAAACACTAACAATATTCCAATTACCGTTGGCGACATTGCTACGGTACAATTTGGTGCCGCTATTCGTTATGGAGCTTTAACCCAAGATGGAGAAGGCGAAGTAGTTGGTGGTTTGGTTATGATGCTTAAAGGCGCTAATTCAAACGATGTCATTGAGAATGTAAAAGTGCGAATGGCTCAAATTGAAGAGTCATTACCAGAAGGTGTCATTATCGAACCTTTATTAGACCGAAGTAAATTAATAGCAGAAACGACCTCAACGGTTGCTACCAATCTAATTGAAGGGGCATTAATAGTGATATTTGTTCTTATTTTCTTATTAGGTAACTGGCGTGGTGGTTTAATAGTAGCTTCAACAATTCCATTATCTCTATTATTCGCATTTATACTAATGAATGTTTTTGATGTTTGGGCTAACCTAATGAGTTTAGGAGCAATAGATTTCGGAATTATTGTCGATGGTGCTGTGATTATTGTAGAAAGTACCGTTTTTCTAATTGCTTCGCAAGTCCTAAAGAAAAGGAAATTGACATCTAAAGAACGTGATGGTGTTGCGGCAGATGCCTCAAAAAAAATGATGAATGCTGCCTTCTTCGGTCAGCTGATTATTTTAATTGTATTTCTGCCAATACTGGCATTAGAAGGTATTGAAGGAAAAATGTTCAAACCAATGGCATTGACCTTTATTTTCGCAATGATTGGTGCAATGGTACTTTGTTTAACCTACGTTCCAATGATGTCTGCACTTATTTTAAGAGCGCCAAAGTCAGACAAAAAATCTTATGGCGATAAATTCGTGCATTGGGTAGAACGTAAATACCAACCACTATTAGAAAAAGCTTTAAAGAAAGGAAAATTAATAATTGGCGTTTCTGTTGTCTTATTTGGTATTGCAGTTTTTATGTTTACAAGAATGGGTGGCGAATTTATTCCACAACTCGATGAAGGTGACATTGCATTTCACGCCATTTTAAAACCCGGAAGCTCACTTACAGAAACGATTGAAACAACCACAAAAATTGAACAAATTGTAAAAGCAAAGTTTCCAGAAGTTGAAAAAATTGTAAGTCGAATTGGTGTTGCCGAAATTCCAACCGATCCAATGCCAATGGATTTAGCAGATGTATTTGTAATACTGAAACCAAAAGGTGAATGGACAACCGTTGAGACAAAAGATGAACTCATCGAAAAAATGAAAGAAGCAGTGGAAATAATTCCTGGTGTGAATTATGAGTTTACGCAACCAATTGAAATGCGTTTTAACGAATTGCTTGAAGGTGTTAGAGAAGATATAGCTATTAAACTTTATGGAGAAGATATAAATGTATTGTCTCAAAAAGCAGAAGAAATATCTAAAATTATTGCAGGTACAGAAGGTATTGGCGATATGAAAGCGGAAGCTACAACTGGTTTACCGCAAATGACAATTACTTATAACAGAAGTAAATTGGCACAATACGGACTTCAAATAAACACGTTAAATCAAATTGTGCAATCAGCTTTTGCAGGAGGAATAGCAGGAACTATTTTTGAAGGAGAAAAACGATTTGATTTGGTGGTTAGGTTAAGTTCTCATAATCGTAAAGACATAACAGATGTGCAAAATTTGTTTATCAACTTACCTTCTGGTGCACAGATTCCACTTCGCGAAGTAGCTGATGTAAGTTACAAAGCAGGTCCAATGCAAATAAGTAGAGATAACACCAATAGAAGAACTTATGTAGGTATTAATGTAAGAGGTCGTGATGTAAAATCGTTGGTAGGCGAAATTAAAACTAAATTAGATGCACAATTAGAACTACCTTCTGGTTATTTTATTCGTTATGGTGGTGCTTTTGAAAATTTAGAACGTGCCAGTAACCGTTTACAAACGGTTGTACCTATTGCCTTGTTGCTCATTTTTATACTGATATATTTTGCACTAAAATCGTTACCACAAACCTTAATGATTTACATCGCTATCCCAATGGCAACCATTGGTGGTGTTGTAGCATTATGGTTACGAGATATGCCTTTTAGTATTTCGGCAGGTGTTGGTTTTATTGTACTGTTTGGTGTTGCTGTTTTAAACGGATTAGTAATGATTAGTGGACTTAACGAATTAAAAGAAGAAGGAGTAACCAATCTAAAAGATAGAATAATAGAAGGTACAAAGCGAAGAATTAGACCTATTATGTTAACAGCTTTTACAGATGTTTTAGGCTTTTTACCTATGGCAATTTCAGCATCAGCTGGTGCAGAAGTTCAGCGACCTTTAGCAACTGTTGTAATTGGTGGTTTATTAACCTCTACATTATTAACATTATTCGTTTTACCTATATTATATCATTGGGTAGAAAACAAATCATTCAATCTTAGAACTGACAAAAAAGTAATAACAGTTACTGCTATGGTAGCTTTTATGTTTTTGTTGCCAATAACAGGTAACGCACAACAAATAAAAGATTCGTTACCATTTATTTCAATGCAAGAAGCAGTGAAATTGGCTAAAGAAAACTATCCAAGTCTAAAACAACGACAGCTTGAAATTGATAAGCAACAACAATTAAAAGGAACTGCTTTCGATTTTGGTACTACTCAAATTTTTACTGGTGGCGAAGAAATTAACAATGGCACAGGTATTTATACAACTATAGGTGTTGGTCAATCAAATATAGACGTGTTTGGTATTTCCCCAAAGAGAAAATTACAGGAGCAACGTATTCAGTTAGCCCAAAAAGCCTTTCAGCTTTCAGAATTAGATTTAGAATTGGAAGTTAAAAAGGCGTGGGCAAATGCCTTACAAAGTAAAAGGAAGTATAATTTATACAAAGAGTTAGATTCTATTTATGCCAATTTTGAAAAAGCAGTTGCATTAAATTATGAAGTAGAAGCTATTTCGCGGTTAGAATATTCGGCTGCCAAAAATCAAGCCTTACAAATTCAGAATAAATTTATGCAATCAAAAAGTGAATATGCTATTGCATTACAACAATTAAATCTATGGTTAGTTTCTGATGAATATTATACAGTTTCAGATGAAATTGATATAGAGAGCGAAATAAATGTAGAATCCTTTAGTTTAGAAGCACATCCGTTGTATACTATTTCTCAACTTCAAGTCACAGAAGCAGAAGCAAACTATAGAGCTGCTAAAGCTGAAAATTTACCAAAATTCAACCTTCAAGGTGGTTTACAAAAAGTAAATGGCAATTCAGGATTTTACACCTATCAAGCAGGAATTTCAATTCCGTTTTTATCAGGTTCTAGCAAAGCACAAGTTAGAAGTGCCAGAATTGATAAAGAAATAGCGGAAACCAATGTAGCGTTCAAAAAACAGGAAGTACAATCAAGGTTTGTTCAGGCTAAAGAAAATTATATGAAATGGAAAACATCTTGGGAGTTTTACAAAGACCAAGTTTTACCATTAACAAAAGAGCAAAAAACAGGTGCATTACTGGCATACAGAGAAGGCGAAATAGATTATACTGCATTTACGCAGTTGATAAAAGAAGCCATTCAATCGGAACTGGAAGCACAATCAGCATTAGTAAACTATTTAGAAAGCACATTTCAACTACAATATTTTAATCAATAAGATAATGAAAAATAAAGTATATAAAATTCTTACCGTAATGGTGTTAACCATTTTTGTTTCAGCTTGCGGAAATAAAGAAAATGATAATCATTCTCAAAGTGAAGAACAAAAAACAGAAGTTAACGAAGAGCATAATGAAAGCGAAGAAGTAATCCTTTCACAACAGCAATTCGATGATTTAAAAATGAAAATAGACACCTTGGCATTACGTAATATGAGCGGTTACGTGGAAGCAAACGGAACGTTAGAAGTACCACCGCAAAATGAAGCTGGCATCACTACAGTTATTGGTGCTAATGTTGTTTCAATTGAAGTGATTGAGGGTGATAAAGTCAATAAAGGTCAAGTAGTGGCTTATCTATCGCACCCAAATATTATAAAATTACAAACGGATTATTTAAACGCTTATAGCAATAGTAATTTTCTAAAAAAGAATTATGAACGTCAACAAAAGCTGTATGAAGCAGGCGTTGGCTCTGGTGCCAATTTTCAAAAGGCAGAAGCAGAATATGATGCTTCAAAAGCAATAGTAAATGGTCTGCAAGCACAATTAAGAATATTGAACGTCAATACAACTTCTGTTCGTAATGGCACAATTTCACAACGCATAGCATTGCGAAGTCCAATAGAGGGTTTTGTACAAAAAGTTGAAGTAAAAATAGGTCAGTATGTAGAGCCACAAACCGAATTATTTGAAATTGTAAATACGCATCACGTTCACGCAGATTTTATGGTCTTTGAAAAAGATGTCCATAAAGTACAGAAGGGTCAAAGAGTAAACTTTACGGTACAATCTATACCAGATACAGAACTTACCGCAGAAATCTATTCTGTTAGTAAAACCTTTGAGGACAACCCAAAGGCAGTCCACGTTCACGCAGAAATAGAAAACAAAAAAGGTAATTTAATTCCTGGGATGTATATTCAAGGTAAAATTCAAGTAGACAAAAATAAAACTATTGCTTTACCGGAAAGTGCCATTTTTAAAGAAGGAGATAAACATTATATATTTTCAGGAGAAAAAGAAAATGATGATTGGAGCTTTAAACCTGTTGAAGTGATTGTTAGAGAAAAAGATGGCAAATGGGTAGCAATTAAATTTACTGAAGAAATAGAAGAAAACACAAAATTCGCTTATAACAATGCCTATTATCTTATGGCAGAAATGAAAAAAGGAGAAGCGGAAGACCACGATTAATTATGGAAACAATTGAACAACTTTTAACATCAAAAAATATTCGTGTCACAGCAATGCGTTTATTGATTTATAAGTTCCTTGCAGAAAAACAAGTAGCAGCAACATTAAGTGATATAGAAAACGCTTTTGAAAAAGCGGATAGAACAACACTTTATAGAACAGTTAAAACATTTGTTGAGAAGGATATTGTACACCAAATAGATGATGGCACGGGTACAGTAAAATATGCATTATGTGAGCAAGATTGCAGCTGTGAAATTGAAACCGATTTACACTTGCATTTTCATTGCAATAATTGTAATGAAACAGTTTGTTTAACTGACCATAAAATTCCACAAATAAAAGTGCCAGATGGTTTTGTGTCAGAGAATGTAAACTTGGTTGTAAAAGGTATATGTGATAAGTGCAGTGGATAATAAATACTCTTCCATTGCACGCTTTTTAATTGCATTTTTGTAATCAAAGAATTAAGTATATATGAAAAGTAAATTAGCGATAACAAGTTTGCTTACAGCAATCACAGCTTCATTGTGTTGTATTACACCTGTTTTGGCATTAATTGCAGGAACAAGTGGTGTAGCTTCAACTTTTTCTTGGATAGAACCATTTAGACCTTACTTAATAGGGCTAACAATATTAGTTCTTCTGTTTGCTTGGTATCAAAAATTAAAACCAGAAAAAGAAATAGACTGCGAATGTGAAACGGATGAAAAACCAAAATTTATGCAGTCAAAAACTTTTTTAGGTATTGTAACAGCATTTGCAATTGTGATGTTGGCTTTCCCATACTACTCAAGTATGTTATATCCAAAAACCGAAAAACAAATCATAATAGTTAATAACTCAAATATCAAAACAACAGAGTATAAAATAAGTGGTATGACCTGTGCCAGTTGTGAAGCTCACGTAAACCACGAAGTAAATAAACTTAACGGAATTGTAAACTCAAAAACATCATACGAAAATGGTAACGCAATCATTGAGTTTGACGAAACTAAAACCAATGAATTGGAGATTGAGAAAGCAATTAATGCTACAGGTTATAAAGTAACTGATAAAAAAGAAAATTGATGCAAACCATATTAAAATCGGAAATCACTTGCCCTAACTGCGGTCATAAAAAAGTGGAAGATATGCCAACTAACGCTTGTCAATTCTTTTACGAGTGTGAGCATTGTAAAACGGTTCTAAAACCAAACGAAGGTGATTGTTGTGTGTATTGTTCTTATGGTACAGTTCCTTGTCCACCAATTCAACAAAACAAAAGTTGTTGCTAAAACAAAACTAAATGAAAAAAAAGAAAGTCAATTTAAGAGATTTAAAACCAAATTCAGAAGAACAACATTCTCACGATGATGGTCACGACCACGGAAATGGAAGTGCATTCAAAACATACATTCCTGCTATTATAAGTTTTGTTATGTTAATGGTAGGTATCGCTATAGATTATTTTGATGCGATTCCTCAATTTCAAGGATGGATTCGTATTACTTGGTACAGTTTGGCATATCTACCTGTAGGATTTCCAGTCGTAAAAGAGGGTTGGAATAGTATTAAAAAAGGTGATGTTTTTACAGAGTTCTTTTTAATGTCTATAGCAACCATTGGTGCATTTGTTATTGGTGAATATCCTGAAGGTGTGGCAGTAATGCTATTTTATGCAGTAGGAGAATTATTTCAAAACGCAGCAGTTAATAGAGCAAAAGGAAATATTAAAGCCTTATTAGATGTTCGACCAAAAGAAGCCAATGTATTTCGTGATGGTGATTATGTTAGTGTGTCGCCAGAAGCTGTAAATATTGGTGAAAAAATTCAAATTCGTGTAGGTGAAAAAATTCCATTGGATGGCATTTTATTATCCGAAAAAGCATCTCTAAACACCGCAGCGTTAACAGGCGAGAGCAAACCAGATTCCATTCAGAAAGAAGCAAAGGTTTACGCAGGTAGTATCAATTTAGAAAGCGTTATTGAAGTTGAGGTAACCAATAAGTTTGAAGACAGTTCTATTGCGAGAATATTAGACTTGGTTCAAAATGCAACAGCACGTAAATCTAAAACAGAATTATTCATCAGACAGTTTGCTCGTATCTACACACCAATTGTAGTGTTTTTAGCTATTGGTGTTACTTTTATACCTTACTTTTTTGTAGATGATTATGTGTTTAGAGATTGGTTATACAGAGCATTAATTTTCTTGGTAATATCTTGTCCTTGTGCGTTAGTGATTTCAATTCCATTAGGATATTTCGGTGGATTGGGAGCAGCTTCAAAAAATGGAATCTTATTTAAAGGTGCTTCATTTTTAGATGCAATGACCAAGATAAATACTTTGGTAATGGACAAAACAGGAACCGTTACCAAAGGTGTTTTTAAAATCAAAGAAGTAAAAGCAATCGGTTGGAATGAAACCGAATTTATGCAATACTTAATGGCGATGGAAGAACAATCCACGCATCCAATTGCTAAAGCCATTTTAGAGTACAAAGCTGAAGGAGAAGATTTTAAAGCACAAGACGTTTCTGAAATTGCAGGTAAAGGTTTAAAAGGCGTTGTTAATGGTAAAACAGTTTTAGTAGGAAATAAAGCCTTAATGACTGCGAATAATATAAATGTTCCATCTGAAACGGAATCTATTGTAGAATCGATAGTATTAGTTGCAATCGATAATCAATTTGCAGGTTATGTAGTCATAGCAGATGAATTAAAGGAAGATGCAAAAGAAACTATTACAGCATTACACAAAGTAGGCATTAAAAATATTATGATGCTTTCCGGTGATAAAGATTCCATCACGCAACAAGTCGCTAAAGAGTTGAATATCGAAAATGCTAAAGGTGGTTTACTTCCAGAAGATAAATTAAACGAAGTTGAAATTTTAAAGAAAAATCCTGAAAACAAAATAGCCTTTATAGGTGATGGTATTAACGATGCACCTGTTTTAGCAGCAAGTAACGTTGGTATTGCAATGGGTGGTTTAGGTAGTGATGTAGCTATTGAAACAGCAGACGTTATCATTCAAACCGACCAGCCTTCAAAAGTAGTTAGAGCCATTAAAATAAGTCGTTCTACAAGAAAAATTGTTTGGCAAAATATCATTTTAGCGTTTGGAGTTAAAGTTATTGTCTTGATATTAGGAGCAGGTGGTTTAGCCACAATGTGGGAAGCTGTTTTTGCAGATGTAGGAGTAGCATTATTAGCAATTTTAAATGCAGTTCGATTGCAGAAAATGAAATGGGATTAAGCAGATTAATCAATTAAACTTCTGTTAAACAAAATCAATAGTTGTTAAAATTTTTTATACCTTTGCAAATAGATATGAAGCAATTTTTCCATAAAATAATGTCTTTAGCAATGGCTTTTGTAGTGTTATTCTCTACAATGTCATTTACTGTGAATATGCATTATTGCGGAGATACGTTAGTAGAAACTGCTATTTTTCATAAAGCCAAAGGGTGCGGAATGGAAATGGAAAAGCCTTCAACCGAAGGATGTTCTATTACCAAGAAAAATTGTTGTGATGATAAACAATTAGCAATTGAAGGTCAAGACGAATTACAATTGCAAGTTGACAAAATCACATTTGAACAACAAGTATTTTTAGCTTCATTTGTTTACACTTACATTAACCTTTTTGAAGGTTTAGAAAATAACGTTTCTACTTACGAAGAATATAAACCGCCACTCGTCATAAGGCAACTCTACAAGATTGACGAAACATACTTAATTTGATTTTTAAACAATAGACTTTTTTATCCTATGACTGCAATGTCGTAAGGATAATTCGCTGTATTCGGTGTTTTCTTAATACCGAATGAATTTTAAAATGATTGATAGTGAATTTGAATTATATTTTCTTTAGATGAAATAGAAAATATAAGCATAGCCAAAGTTACGGTTCTATTTTATATTGAAATATAAAGGAAATAGAAACTAATTCAATCGATTATTTTGAAGTTTATTAGGTATCAAACCAATGTCTAACTGTTTAATAATCAAAGCCAATGCTCAATAAAAGCATCAAATTTTTAATAGAAAACAAACTCGTAGCAGTTCTGCTACTCGTCCTTTTTGTAGGATGGGGAACGGTTAATGCACCTTTCAATAGGGATACTGGTTTCTTACCAAGTAATCCAGTTGCTGTAGATGCCATACCAGATATAGGCGAAAACCAACAAATCGTTTTTACCAAATGGGATGGACGTTCGCCACAAGATATAGAAGACCAAATTACCTATCCATTAACCACATCATTATTGGGTATTCCTGGAGTAAAAACCATTCGTAGTTCCTCTATGTTTGGCTTTTCAAGTATCTATATCATTTTTGAAGAGGATATAGAATTTTACTGGAGTAGAAGTCGTATTCTCGAAAAACTTAATTCCTTACCAAGTGGTTTATTGCCCGAAGGTGTTAATCCTGCTTTGGGTCCAGATGCAACAGGATTAGGACAAATATTTTGGTACACTTTAGAAGGTCGTGACGAAAACGGAAATGTAACTGGTGGTTGGGATTTGCAAGAGTTACGCAGTATTCAGGATTACTATGTAAAATATGCTCTATCTTCTGCAAGTGGTGTTTCAGAGGTTGCTTCTATTGGTGGCTATGTTCAGGAGTATCAAGTGGACGTAAATCCAGAACTAATGCGTCAGTATAATATTGGATTGCATCACGTTGTAAAAGCGGTTAAGGAAAGTAATAAGGATATTGGTGCACAGACTTTGGAAATTAACCAAGCCGAATATTTAGTTCGTGGTTTGGGGTATGTGAAATCCATTTCAGACATCGAAAATGCAGTAGTCACTTCAGAAGATTATACTTCAATTAGGATAAAGGATATTGGTAAAGTTTCATTAGGTCCTGCAACAAGACGTGGATTATTAGATAAAGAAGGCGCAGAGGTTGTTGGTGCTGTTGTGGTAGCTCGTTATGGCGCAAACCCAATGGAAGTTATCAATAACGTAAAGGAAAAAATTAATGAATTAAGTGCTGGATTACCTTCAAAAGTATTAGCGGATGGTAGAACCTCACAAGTTACCATAGTGCCTTTTTATGACAGAACAGAACTGATACAAGAAACTTTAGGTACACTCAATGAAGCATTGACTTTAGAAATCTTAATTACCATCCTGGTAATTATCATTATGGTATTTAATCTTCGAGCTTCCATACTAATTTCTGGACTATTACCTGTTGCAGTTTTAATGGTATTTATTGCAATGAAACTCTTTGGTGTAGATGCCAACATTGTCGCTTTATCAGGTATTGCTATTGCTATCGGTACAATGGTCGATGTTGGTGTCATACTATCAGAAAATATTATTCGGCATTTAGATGAAGATGATGGAACTCAATCCATTAATACGGTAGTTTATAACGCTACAGCTGAAGTGTCTGGCGCAATCGTAACCGCAGTTATGACAACTATTATCAGTTTCATTCCTGTATTTACAATGATTGGAGCGGAAGGAAAACTATTCAGACCATTAGCCTTCACAAAGACTTTTG
>Ga0209833_1002258_pt1 | contig 11774 bp, 9 predicted proteins | sample COGITO_mtgs_1105_3_FD_184797 | JGI IMG/M metagenome (GOLD analysis project Ga0209833, IMG submission 184797) | Pelagic marine microbial communities from North Sea - COGITO_mtgs_110506 (SPAdes) (version 2) | ecosystem: Environmental > Aquatic > Marine > Epipelagic ... | reverse complement strand
ACCCTCAGGACCTCGCTGATAAGTTTGGCGGCAATCAGGGCATCTATTGGTCCTCATTAATCATGCGGTTTTTCAGGGCTGTTATCGTTGTGGCTTTGGTTGAGGAGATATTTTGGCGTGGTTTTTTGATGCGCTTCTTACTCGATAGGGACCGAGATTACTGGAAAGTGCCGTTCGGCAAACCTGCGTGGATATCTTATATCGTGGTCACCTTAGCATTTATGCTGATTCACCAGCCTGTGGATTACTTGGGAGCCTTGATTTTTGGCTCACTCATGTATTGGGTTGCCGTGCGGACAAAGAGCCTTCTGGCTTGCATTGTCATGCACGGCGTCGCCAACCTACTGATGGGCTGGTATGCCCTAGAAACAGGTAAATTCGGGCTCTGGTAGCCGGCGGCCGTGTTCTTACAGAGTATCCATTGCCAACAACTCAAGTTTCTGTGCATCTTCATTTACATCAGCACCACATAGCTGTTCATTCTTTTCGCCGTTCATATGAAGATAGGTATCGCTCAGATTAATGCCGTTGTAGGGGACTTCCCCGGCAACGCTAAACGTATTCTCGCTGCATATCGCGAATGCATTGAGAAGGGGGCGGAACTGGTCGTTACCCCTGAAATGGCATTAGTCGGCTACCCGCCCATGGACCTTCTCTTTAGGGCTGATTTTGTGCCGAAGTGCCTGCAAGCGCTCGACTACCTTGCTGATGAAATCAAAGGCATCCCCCTTGTTGTCGGCTACGTTGATCAATGCCCAGGAGATGCTATCGGCAAACCCTTTCGAAATGCGGCGGCTTTCCTCTGTAACGGGCAAATAAAACATAAAACCTGGAAGACCTTATTACCCGCCTATGACGTCTTCGATGAACGTCGCTACTTTGAGCCTGGAGATACTTTTGAGCCGATCGAGTGGCAGGGTGTCAAAATCGGAATCACCATCTGTGAAGATATCTGGACGGAAGATTACCTTCACCGGCCACTTTATAAGGATGATCCGGCCCTTGAATTGTCCAAGCATGGCATCGACGTCATGCTCAACCTAAGCGCCTCTCCCTACAGCATGGGCAAGCCGGAGGGCAGAGCTGCGATGCTGCGTAAAGTCGCTCGGGAAATAAATGCCCCACTAGTCTACTGCAATTGCATTGGCGGTAATGACCAGCTGATTTTTGATGGCAACTCTGCCGCTTTTGACGCTGAAGGACTTCCTCTCGGCTCACTAGCAGCCTTCAAGGAAGAGTGCCTCGTGGTTGACACCTCTCTGAAGGGTGATGAGTCCAGCAAGCTAAAGCCCATGGACTCGGCGGAAGAATGTTATAATGCCTTGGTCCTTGGTTTGCGTGACTACGCACAAAAATGCGGTTTTTCTAAAGCCTGCCTCGGACTCAGTGGTGGCATCGACTCAGCTTTGACCGCCGTGATCGCGGCTGAGGCGCTGGGAGCCGAAAATGTGCACGGCTTAACCATGCCCAGTGAATACTCATCCAGCGGCAGTGTGGATCACTCCATCGAACTCGCCAACAAGCTGAAGATGCGCTGCGATAGCGTGCCCATTAAGGACGCCTTCGGATCAGTGAAGGCCGCCATGAGCCCGGTCTTCGGCGACCTGCCAGAGGACCTTACTGAGGAAAACATGCAGGCACGCATCCGTGGTTTATTCCTGATGTCGTTATCCAACAAGACAGGGCGACTGCTGCTGACTACGGGTAACAAGAGTGAGCTCGCGGTGGGTTATTGCACCATGTATGGCGACATGTGTGGCGGTCTCGCCGTGATAAGCGACCTGCCCAAACTTCAGGTGTATGCGCTCTCTCGCTGGATCAACCGCAATGAGGAGATCATCCCGTGGGATACCATCGATAAGCCACCTAGTGCTGAATTACGCCACGATCAGAAAGACCAAGACACCTTGCCTCCTTATGAAGTGCTGGACGCCATTCTTGAGCTCTACGTTGAAAAGCACCTCTCAGGAGCAGCGATCATCAAGGATCATGGCTTTGATGAGAATTTAGTTCGTTGGATTCAAAGACGTGTCAACCTCAACGAGTGGAAACGCTTTCAAGCTGCTCCAGGGCTTAGGGTGAGCTCCAAGGCCTTTGGTATGGGACGTCGCATACCTCTCGCGCAGCGGTTCAGCGATTAGTAAACAGCATAACTTCACCATTCATCTCAAATGAAAAACTCAGAAGCACGTAAAACTCTAGGGCTTGCCCCTGGGGAAAAACCGAGTGCTTTTTTGTCTGATTTTGATGAAACACGGGAATACAAACAAGAGCTCATAAACAACGCACCATCAGAGGAGCTTAAATTCCGTTATCAGCAAGAGCTACTCGAGTATGAGGCCGCGCTGAGGGTTGTTGTCGGCAAACAAAAACTGCGCCCGAATACCGACTTCATCGTTGTGCTCTTGCTGATATGTTCACTGTGCACTGCAGGATGGTGGGGCTATCAATGGCATCAAAATGAGTGGTATGTGGAAATGAAGGTGAAGTCCGACATCTCTGAGCTTCGGGCTGCTGGGCTGTCTGCCGTTACCGCTCGCCAGTGGGCCAAAGCGGAACAGGCATACAAGCAGATTGAGGCGATTTCACCAGGTTCTCAATTGGCAGCAAACGGCTTTCTAGCCATTGAGGAAGGCAAAGTCGAAGAACGCAACCAGCAAATCTTTTATACCCTAGGCGAAAGTCAGGCAGCACTAGAAGCCGGGCGCTGGGATGAGGCAACAGATCTTGCCAAATCTGTGATCGCTATCGCCCCAGAGAATGAAATCGCACAGCGAAAACTACTGATCATTATCAGAGAACGCAAAAAACAAGAACTGTGGGTCATGATGTCAGCCGTATCTGATGCGATCGACTCTGGGGATTTGGCCACCGCCAAAAAAGCACTGGCGACCTTAAGGCAGCGGGACCCAAAAAATGCCAACATCTCAATTTTTACCGACAGCATCAAAAGCCAAGAATACGAAACTCGGATGCGACATGAAAAAGCAGAGGCCTTGTACCAACAAGCCCTCGAACTCGATAACGGCGAGTATTCCGCCGAGGCAGTGTTACTTCTCGAGGAGGCCAGCAGATTGCGCCCGAAATCAGCAAAAATCATGGGCACCTATAAAAAAATGGGCGCTTATGCTCGTGCGCTAAGAGTGCCACAAGACTACGCAACGATTCCCGATGCTATCGCCGCCGCCCGACCGCGTGACATCATCCGTGTAGCCCCCGGTAAATACAAATTACCTATCTACATTGATCGCCCCATTAAGCTAAGCGGCAACCCTGGGGGCGGCACCATTATCGAGTTACCAGCAGCAGAAGCCGCATTAATAACCGTCACCCCAACAGCGATAGGCACGCATATTAGCGGCTTTGAGCTTAGACACCTTGGTTTTGATCATAGCAAGGATCGCTTCTCAGGAATCACCATTCAAGCCAAGGACACCACCGTGAGTTCATGTAACATCGAATACACCGCTGGGCACGGCATCGCTGTAATGGATGGCGCTCAGGTGAAGATCATAAGCTGTAAAATTAGCGAAGCAGGATGGGATGGTATTTCTATTTACGGGCAGGGCAGCAGTGCAGAGATCATCGACAGCTGGTGCCAAGAAAACCTTCAACATGGCATTGGGTTCTGGAAGGGTGGCAGTGGCAATGTGACCAATAGCAAGGCGCTCAAAAATGGACTTTGTGGCATTGTCGCCATGGGCGTGCAGGGGATAAGCACAGCGGTGAATCTCACCTCTAACACCTGTTCGAGTAATAGAGAGGCTGGCATTTTATTGTCTGCAGGGATTTCCGCCAATATTACGGCCAACACCTGCGAAAAAAACCTGCTTAGCGGCATCGTCGCGCGCGGCCCAGAGACCGAAGTCTACCTCAACGAAAATGTTACCAACGCTAACAATGAAGCGGGGATTCTCACCCACCACGGCGTCAAGCTCACCGAGTTCAACGGCAACCGCGCCGACGGCAATGGCAGCAAACAAATTTGGCGTGATGCGCAACTTACCGGCATTCAGCAGCTTGAGGAATAAGGCGGGCGACTGACTGCTACTCGCCCAAGTCAAGCTGCATGCCCTGATAGCGTGCAACCATAACTGGAGGGCAACTCGACAGCAAAGGCAGAACAACCCTTTCTATTTTCAAAATAATACCATAATAGCCGCTCTTTAGCTCGATTTTCACTTGCAGGGTGGGGGATGATGGCTATTTTTTCGCCCCTGTCTCGGCCGCACCGCAAGCGCTGATCTTGGCACTCTTTTTTATATCCTCTTTTATATTCTCAATTCCCAATTTTTCATTCTTAATTCTCAACTCAAAAAACCATGTCTACAGCAACAGAAGAACACACGCATACATTCCAAGCCGAGGTGCGTCAGCTCCTCGATATCGTCATTCACTCACTCTATACGGACAAAGAGATCTTTGTGCGTGAGCTTGTCTCCAACGCATCTGATGCGCTTGAGAAAATGAGACTGAAGCAGCTCACCGAAAAAGATGTTTTCCAGCCAGACCGTGAGCTGGGTATTGAAATCACTACCGACGAAGAAGCGAAAACGCTGACGATCTCAGACAGTGGTATTGGCATGAACAATGAGGAGCTCATCGAGAACCTCGGCACCATTGCTCACTCAGGCACCAAGGCGTTCCTTGAGAAGATGAAGGAGCAGGGCGACTCAAACGCCGATGTCATCGGTCAGTTTGGTGTTGGTTTCTACTCAGCATTCATGGCCGCTGACAATGTAGATGTTCACACCCACTCATGGGAGAACGGCACTGAGGGCCAAACATGGACGTCCGATGGCGCCAGTGGATACAGCATTACCGACAATGCAGAGGCCCAGCGCGGCTGCAGCATCGTTGTCCACCTCAAGGAGGACATGGAGGAATTTTGCCAGGATTCACGCATCAAGGCGATCCTCGAGAAATACTCCAATTTTGTCTCTTTTCCAATCACTCTCAATGGTGAGCACATCAACAAGGTGGAAGCCCTGTGGCTGAAAAGCAAAAAGGACATCAGCGAAGATGAATACAAGGAGTTCTACAAGTTCACCTCACACGCCTTTGATGATCCGCGTTACACCATGCACTTCAGTGCTGACGCGCCGCTTTCCATCAATGCGCTGCTATTCACACCGACAGAGAACACCGAGCAGTTTGGCATGGGCCAGATGGAGCCCGGCGTTTCTCTCTACTGCCGCAAGGTGCTCATCGACGCTAAGCCCGACAAGCTCCTGCCTGAGTGGCTGCGCTTCCTGAGAGGGGTCATCGACAGCGAGGACCTACCACTCAATATCTCCCGTGAATCCATGCAGGACAGCGCGCTGGTCCAGAAGCTCAACGGCCTGATTACCAAGCGTTATCTCAAGTTCCTCGAAAAAGAGGCCAAAAACAACACCGAGTCGTACGAGGAGTTCTACAAGAAGTTCTCCCGCTTCCTCAAGGAGGGCATTGCTACGAGCTACGAGCACCAGGCCCAGCTAGCTGGTTTGTTGCGCTTTGAGACATCGCTCAATGAGCCAGGTGAGATCACCAACTTCGCACAATACATTGATCGTGCAAAAGAGGAGCAGGAGAACATCTACTATCTCACAGGCATGTCTCGAGAGGCGATCGAATCTGGGCCTTATCTAGAGGCCTTTAAAGCCAGGGGGCTTGAGGTTTGCTTCTTCACAGAGCCGGTTGACCAGTATGTCATGGAGGCACTTCCTGAGTTCAAGGGCAAGAAGCTCGTATCCGCAGATCGTGGTGAACTCGACCTCGAGGACGTTGTTACAGAGGGTGAAGAGCTAGACAGTAAAAAGCGTAAAAAACTCATCGAATTCATTGAGAATGAGTTATCTGATAAATTTGAGAAGGTTGAATCGTCAGGTCGTCTCGTTGATAGCCCAGTAGCAGCGCTGACACCCAAGGATGCTCCTAATGCTCAAATGAGATCAATGATGCAGGCTATGGGACAGGATATGCCTTCGACCAAGGCCACACTGGAGATCAATCCGCGCCACGCTGTGATACACGGCTTAAGTAACCTGATGGAATCAGATAAGGAGACTGCAGGCCTGGTTGTGCAGCAGCTAGCTGACAATGCATTGCTTTCAGCAGGACTCCTGGACAACCCGCACAAGATGACCGCGCGCATGAACGTGCTCATCGAAAAGCTGGTTAAGTAAGTCCCAGCTTAAATCTAAGCTATACAGCATATACTAGAAAACAATTACCGGAGGCCGTAGCCACAGCTAGATCAACAGATCTACTGGGTTGCGGCTTTCTTGTTTACCGCATCCTCAGTCGTTGGCAGCCCACACAGATACAGATGGATAAAGATACAGCTCGAGATCAAATATCGCATTCTCAGAGCCTTAAAATAGCCACCAAGCAATGCCACTGGCAATCAAGGGGAGCTATTTCAGTGAAATCAGGCAAAATGCCGATTATGGACACATAAACAGCCAAAAACCTATATTACAGGACCCTCATAAACAACTTCGCACAATGTATGTAATACGTGGTTGTCTTGTATGTAGTCCCATATAGGCCCCAATCCTGTCTTATTTTGCCCAGTCTCGCACTACCGAGCTCAATAGCCCCTGTTGGCTCACTGGCGGAAATGATGCCGGGATCTATACCCTGCGTCAAAACTTGATGCGCATACCAAGCCCTGGATACTTCATTCCCCAATAGATCGCGCTCAGAGACAGATTGTCGTTCAGAGACCTCGATAGAGATAAATGTGTATCGGTGCCGCTGTATTGGACTGTCAGAGAAGCTTCCTGGTGTCTCAAATGAACTCCGACCAGTGGCCTGATCTTGTCAATCTCCTCAATCCACACTGCCCCTGCGTATGGCGAAGGTGTAACACCCCAGAATTTCATATCCGGCATCGCTTTGCTTAATGTGAAGAAGTAGCTGCGTGATTCCACATCTGAGCCCTTGTAACTGAAATCATCCTCGCTGGTGCCTAGGATGACTGCCGGCCTCCAACCGAGAGGATCTTCTGAAACAGCTCGGTAAGTAGCCGTGATGCTGACATCGTCAACGAGGGGCCGGTAATCCACACCGAGACCAAGATCAGCTGTGGCCCAGTATTTGAAACTGGCAAAGATCTGCCCTGAATCCCCCTTTTCGGGAATCCACCTGCCACTCATTACAATCGGGTGACTATCTGATACGCCACTCACGGTGCCGCCTTCTCCTGGTCACATGGGTCATGTGGGAACTTCCGATACAATCGGTGATGAAGCGATCGGCGGCGTTGGGCATGATGTCTCAGCCCGAGCAAATGAATGCGAGAAGCCTAATATTGCCATGGTGAGTAAAAGCGGGATAACCTTCATTTTCGGCGCCAATCTAGACTCGATTAAAACCTATGTCAATCTGCCACCGGCTCACATGTCGGCTTTGCTTAATACAAAGGAAACTCATCTTCCCATTGCCAGTCTCGGGGGTCTTCGCTCGAGCCTTTGATGATTTCAGAGGGCAAGCTGATGAATTCCACATCCTTGGTTGTCTCAGCAGCCAGATGAAACTTCACCAGGTTACGCCCTGTGCCCTTGGTGCTCGTTATCGATACATCAGCCAATACCGTAATGTCCCCATCTTCGCGTGGATACACCTTCAACTTGCCTGGAATCTGAAATACCGCGAAAACTTTACCCGGTTCTTTCTCTGATGGTTCGAAGCTAGTCTGATAACCCAAATGCTCTTCAGGATACCAATCACTTCGTTTTGTCTTACTAGTCAGGACTTTGACTCGGTGCACGATCATGAATTGGTGTTGGTCTTTCTCACCTTCAGCTTCAACACGCCAGATAAACGGCCCATCCAAAGTGGCTGAGCCTGCCATATAAATCATGGCTGAGAAGCCGAAACCAGAGTCCCCACCCATGGGTTTCACGGAACCTGTCACCTTTGCCCCGTTGATCTCAACGGCCTGGCTCTTTTGATAGGTGTGGCTTTTAGTGATGATGTGACCACAAGCAGACAGCACAAACAAAGCGACGACTGCAGGCATCACACGGAAAAATGAACTGATCTTCATAAGAAATAACATCCTATATCATTTCCTGCATGATGAAAACATCCAATCAAGCTGGACACAGTCAGGTGTTGACTAATGAACGCAGACTCATGACATTCACGCATGGATAATCCAATTGCGATTTTTATTTTGTTGGCGCTTTTTGCACTGTGGAACCTGGACTTTATATCCTCTCTACTCAATCTCAAAGCTCTAGATCCTCAACTCCCAGACGAGTTTAAGGGCGTTTATGACGAGGATAAATACGCTAAGTCTCAGCAATATACTCGGGTTTCAGCGCGCTACGGCATTATCACCTCTACTTATAGCCTGACTGTCCTACTGGTTTTTTGGTTTGTCGGAGGATTTGGTTTGCTGGATGAGTGGCTCAGAAGCTTTGGCTGGAGCGAGACGATCACCGGCCTTGTTTTCATTGGTTCCCTTCTCATCGGCAACAGCCTGCTATCACTTCCGTTTCAGGTCTATGACACCTTTGTTATCGAAGAGCGTTTTGGCTTCAACAAAACAACGCCGAAGACATTCATCATCGATCAGCTGAAGGGTTTGCTTCTTGCTGTTATTTTAGGAGCCCCCCTACTTGCCCTCATCATTTGGATATTTGCTACGGTTGAAAACGCCTGGCTCTGGGCATGGCTCTCCTTCACGGGGTTCCAACTTCTCATGACCTACCTCGCCCCATCGGTCATCCTCCCGCTCTTTAATAAATTCGAGCCTATGGAAGACGGCGAACTGAAATCAAGCATCCAAGAAATGGCGAAGAAGTGTGATTTCCCACTCACCGAGATTCACGTCATGGATGGCTCAAAAAGATCGACCAAATCAAATGCCTTTTTTACCGGCTTTGGCAAACACAAGAAAATCGCTTTGTTTGACACGCTCATCGACAACCACAGTAATGATGAGCTGCTTGCCGTGCTTGCCCACGAGGTAGGTCATTTCAAAAAGAAACATATTATTCAGCGTATTGTTTTCTCCATCATACAGACAGCCGTGATCTTCTTTCTTCTCGGCATGGTCACGAATAAAGAGAGCGGCTTTGCGCGTAGCCTTTTTGATGCTTTTGGTGTCACTGAGATATCTACTTATGCAGGCCTTGTATTCTTCCTGTTATTATTTTCCCCAGTCAGCCGTCTGTTATCGATCGTGGGCAATGCGATAAGCCGCAAGCACGAGTTCGAGGCCGATGCTTATGCCGCAGAAATACAAACAACACCCGCGCATCTAATCACCGGATTAAAGAAGCTCTCGGCAGACAACCTCTCCAATCTGACACCGCACCCCTTCCCTGTGTTTCTTGATTATTCGCACCCCCCAACACTGACAAGAATCAAGGCGCTCAAGGCTCTCCAATAAGAGCACGATCGTTCTTTCTTGTTCTAGATCTGGCACTCATCCTAAGCCACCTCACACGCTCATTTTTATTCACTATTCACCATTGCACCGCTGCTCATTCTTTGGACAATAAGAAAAGACCAACATGAATAACCAAGAACTCTCAGATGCCATCAACCAGAATTGCCAATGGGTCCCTCTTGTAAAAGAAGAGATGGGCAAGGTCCTCGTAGGCCAAGCCGAACTCATTGATCGTCTGATTATCGGCCTTTTATGCAAAGGCCATATCCTTCTTGAGGGTGTGCCAGGTTTGGCTAAAACCCTTGCGATCAAGGCCCTTTCAGGATGCTTGCACACAAACTTTGCACGCATTCAATTCACCCCTGACCTCCTGCCCTCCGATCTAGTCGGAACTATGATTTACAGTCCTCAGGAAGGCTCTTTTTCCGCCAAGCTCGGCCCTATCTTTAGTAACATCATTCTAGCAGATGAGATCAACCGTGCTCCAGCAAAGGTTCAATCAGCGCTTCTTGAAGCCATGCAGGAGCACCAAGTCACCATCGGAGACACGACACACCCCCTGCCCGATCCGTTTCTCGTATTAGCTACCCAAAACCCAATCGACCAAGAAGGAACCTACCAGCTGCCCGAGGCTCAACTTGATCGTTTCCTACTCAAAGTAACCGTCTCCTATCCCGATCAAGAGGAAGAGCTCGTCATCCTAGATCGGATGGCAACATCTGAACCTGTTTACGAGACCACCCCTGTCGTCGATATACCTACTATCTCGCAAAGCATGAAGCTGGTGAATAACATCTATATCGATCCTGCGGTGCGTCAATATATTGTCCAGCTGGTCCAGGCGAGCCGCAACCCAGCCACGGTCGACAGCTCCCTGAAAAACTATATCCGTGTAGGAGCTTCCCCACGTGCCACCATTAACTTAGCACTATCAGCTCGTGCCAGAGCGTTCACTGCAGGTAGAGCATTCGTAACACCTCAGGACATCAAAGATCTAGCTCATGATGTCTTACGTCACCGCATCATTCCAAGCTATGAAGCTGAGGCAGAGGATATAACGACAGATACTATTGTTGACCGTTTACTGGCTCGCGTGCCGGTGCCTTAAGCTCAGCGCCTAAGACTGTACATTAAGCCTCAGAGATAATCCTCTGACGAATGCTCCCTATTTCTTTAATACCGAGCTCAACCTGATCCCCTACTGATAGGTAGTGCGGTGGATTCATTCCCATGCCGACACCGGCAGGTGTTCCTGTCGCAATGATGTCGCCAGGTAATAGTGTCATGTATTTCGAGATATAGCTGACTAGATAAGGAATGCTGAACATCATGTTTCCACTCCATCCGTTCTGCCTTTTATCTCCATTGACCTTGGTCCATAGGCACAAGCTGTGCGGGTCTGGAAGTTCATTGGTTGTCACCATACACGGCCCAAATGGAGCAAAGGTGTCTAAACTTTTACCCTTCACCCATTGGCCGCTGCGCTCTTTTTGCCAAGCTCTCTCGCTATAGTCACAAAGCACCGTATAACCGGCAACATGACTCATAGCATCCGTTTCACTTATGTGTTTTGCCGTTTGTGCAATCACCACCGCTAGCTCAACTTCATAGTCGAGTTTTTGACAATCTGCCGGAATCACAACGTCGTCATAAGGGCCAGAGCAGGCAGTGGTTGCCTTCATGAACAAGACGGGTTCTGGTGGCACCCCTCCACCAAATTCTTTTGCGTGATCGATATAATTCTTACCCACACAAATCAACTTCGACGGACGTGCAACAGGAGCTCCTCTTCTGGCATCGATATCAACGGCACCTCCTCCTGGGCAGCCATCATCGACCCAGCTCTGAAGTGACTCCAATCCCCCGCAGGCAAAAAAACCTTCGTCAAAATCCCTGAATTCAGATGAAGCATCAACCAAGCGCCCATCGTTTAAAATAACACCCGGAGACTCTCTCCCGGGATCGCCGTGTCTGATTAGTTTCATGTGTTATCGGTATTAGATAGGGTCGAAAAAAGAGCTTTGGCCTGCCCCGCTACAGGAAAAGCGCCTCCTCTCTCTTTTTTCCAAATAAGATGACCATCCTTGCGTATTTCGAATATCCCTCCACTGCTAGCGATCAGCTTCACCTCTGCGCCAGTAGCTGCTTTTATCTCAGCTGACACACGGCCAGCTTCAGGTCCGTAATTTCATTGATTACAGTACTCAATTTCAATTGCCATATGTCCATCGTACAACTCCATTGCATGTTTTGTCACGCGTTAACTCTATTCTACAGCCATAAGATACCCGAGAAGCGGGCACAAAAAAAGCCCGGCCTCATCGGTTACGATGAAGCCGGGCATAGACCTGGCAACGACCTACTCTCACAGGGCCTATCGCCCCAC
>Ga0209833_1002255_pt1 | contig 11776 bp, 9 predicted proteins | sample COGITO_mtgs_1105_3_FD_184797 | JGI IMG/M metagenome (GOLD analysis project Ga0209833, IMG submission 184797) | Pelagic marine microbial communities from North Sea - COGITO_mtgs_110506 (SPAdes) (version 2) | ecosystem: Environmental > Aquatic > Marine > Epipelagic ... | reverse complement strand
AATGACCGGCACCGGAAAAACTGACATTATTAAAGACTTACCCACGGGTATTGATCTTGAAGGCGCAGCGAATCATAAGGGTTCGAGTTTTGGTCGGCCTCTGGATTGCCAGCCGGCCCAAATCGATTTTGAAAATAAAATTGCTCTGGATCTGCTAAAAGTACAAAACCAGCACCCCGATAAAACGGTTATTTTGGAAGATGAAAGCCGCAATATCGGTGCCCGCCATCTACCCCATTATTTTTCCGATCTGATGGCACAGAGTTCCTTTGTGGTTATAGATATGGATTTTGAGGAGCGTCTGGAAAGACTGTGGCAGGAGTATGTGATTGATCGCTACAGTAGGACTATGGCGTTTTATGGTGATACTGGTGAACAGGAATTTGCCAACTATCTGACCGAAAGTTTACTGCGGGTGAAAAAGCGTTTGGGTGGTCAACGCACTAAAGAACTTTTGGCCTCCATGGAAAATGCGATTGCCGTGCAACATCAGGATAACTTTGCCAGCCACCGGCATTGGCTGACTGTGCTTACTCAGGAGTACTACGATCCTATGTACAGTTATCAGCTGGATAAGAAGAAGGAGCTGGTGGTGTTTCGGGGTAGTCGTTCTGAGGTTATTGAATATTTAAGCTGTCATTCTGAACGTATGTGAAGAATCTCTTGGTGCTGGACGGGGTCCTTCGGCTTCGCTCAGGATGACGGATTACTAAACTAAATTTTGTCAGCGTGGCTGCATCCTCACGCCACCATCCAGACGAATAGTCTCGCCATTTAGATAACTGTTCTCGGCAATCTGCACCACTAGCTGACCAAATTCACTGGGCTCACCCATACGCTTAGGAAAAGGAATATTCGCCACAATTCCATCCTGCACATTTTGCGGCATACCCAACATCAATGGTGTAGCCATTACACCGGGCGCAATCGAATTAACACGAATACCCTGACTGGCCAGATCCCGAGCCATAGGCAATGTCATACTGACAATGCCGCCTTTGGTCGATGCATAAGCACACTGGCCCATCTGTCCATCATAGGCTGCTATAGAAGCAGTATTCACAATCACTCCCCTTTCGGATTTTTCATCGGGGTTGTTGAGCGCCATAGCCGCCGCTGCACAGCGGGAAATATTAAAACTGCCAATCAGGTTAACCTCTATGACCTTGCGATAGAGATCAAGGTCATGGGGCTCGCCCTCGCGATTGATGGTCTTTGCTCCTATGGCTATGCCGGCACAGTTAACACAGATATCCACATGCCCGAGATCATCAACAATCTTGGCGAAAGCAGCCTCCGCATCCGTGCCACTGGAAACATCCAGCTTTATAAAACGCGCCTTATCCGCACCCAGCTCACTGACAGCCAGTGCACTCGCCTCGGCGTTCATATCAAAGATAACGACCATCGCACCAGCACCCACCAATGCCTGTGCCGCTGCACGACCAAGGCCAGATGCACCGCCGGTTATAACTGCAACTTTATTGTGTAAATCCACTTTTCACTCCTAACTATTCAATGTCTAGCTATACAATTTCTAACAATAGTTCACGGGCAATAATAATTCGCTGAATCTCACTGGTGCCCTCATAGATGCTGGTAATCCGCGCATCTCTCGACCAGCGCTCCAGTGGGTATTCAGCACTGTAGCCATTGCCACCGAGCATTTGCAGTGCGGAGTAACAGGCTGCATTAGCTTTTTCACTGGCAAATACCTTGGCCATCGAGGCCTCTTTGGAAAAGCTTAAACCCTGTTCTTTTCTTGAGGCGGCCTGCATTAATAACAGCCGCGCTGCCTCAAGCTCGGTATAACGGTCTGCAAGTATCCACTGCAGCCCCTGAAAGTTGGAGAGTGCCTGACCAAATTGCTGACGCTCGGTAATATATTGTCGCGCGTAATCCATTGCCGCCAGACCAATTCCCAGAGCAAATGAGCCCACACCAATACGCCCACCGGCAAGCTCACCTACAGCAATTTTAAAGCCCTGACTCTCGGCACCTAGAACTGCATCCAATGGAATCCGACAATCGGTAAAGAGTACTTCGTTAGTCGATGAGCCTTTTTGGCCCATTTTATGCTCGGCTTTGCCGATGGTTAGACCGGGGTTATTAGCCTCCACCAGAAAACAGGTGATGCCTTTGCCCTTGGGTGCCTGAGTATCGGTGACCGCCCAAACCACAAACAGGCCAGCGTATTCGGCGCTGGTGATATACAGCTTGGTGCCATTAAGCACCCAGCTATCGGCCTCTTTAACGGCGCGACATTTCATGCCCGCAGGATCAGAGCCCGCTGTCGATTCTGTCAGGCAAAAGCCCGCGGCGGAATATTCCCCGGCACAGATTTTAGGCAAGTAATGTTGTTTTTGTTGGTCGGAACCACAGGCCTGAATAACCTCGGCAACCATATTGGTGACAGATACTGTTACTGCAGTAGAGGCACAGCCACGGCCCAGCTCGGTAAGGGCAACACTAAAGGCGACAGAGCCCGCCTCAGTACCGCCGTAGTCGGCTGAGATATTGAGCCCCATAAATCCCAGTTCGGCGAGCTTTTTAAGATTGCCCAACAGCAGCTCGCGGCCCGCGCCAAGATCGAGCTGTTCTGCAACGGGCAGCAGTTCGTCTGCGGAAAAACGGCGCGCCGTATCCTGAATAAATTGTTGTTCTTCATTAAGCTGTAAATGCATGCAGCAACTCCTTTGCTAAATATAATTCCCTATACTAGATATTCTATTGACTGACCGCCTGTACCAAAATAAATGGCGGTATTACCAGTGCCCAAACTGTGGCGTTGGATTCATACCAGGCCAGTGCCTGTTGATCACTGACTTCCAGTACCACTTTTTCGTCAAGCCACTGTTGAATCTGTGCGCTGTTATCCTGGTGTAGAGCTATAGCGACCTGAATTAAATCGCCACCCTCGGCAACCGCCAGAACATTCCCTAAAGCATAGTGCTTTTGCAATTCATGCCAGCCGATTTTTGCCGTCTCGCTGTTTAGGCGCGCGACCAGCTCTTGATTATCCGGCGATTCCGACATGCTACTTAGCCGTCCCAGTTACAAAAGTTACGCAGTAACTGCAGGCCGGCGTCGGCACTTTTTTCCGGGTGGAACTGTACGGCAAAGAGATTTTTATGGCTCAACGCCGCGGCAAAGTTAACGCCGTAATCGCAGTGTCCGGCAATATAGGATTGCTCAGTGGGAGCCACATAGTAGCTGTGCACAAAGTAGAAGCGGCTGCCCTGCTCAATTCCCTGCCACAACGGATGATCAATGCTTTGCTGAACATTGTTCCAGCCCATATGGGGAACCTTGAGTTTGCCACCCTGCTGATCAACAAGATTATCACCAAAGAACTTTACCTGACCGGGCAGCAGACCCAGGCAGTCGACACCGCCATTTTCTTCACTGCTTTCCAGCAGTGCCTGCATACCGACACAGATCGCCAGCACTGGTTTGCTCTTCATTGCCTGACTGACCACATCGCCAACATTCAGGCGCTGGATTTCACCCATGCAGTCGCGTATTGCACCAACGCCGGGAAATACCACTCGGTCGGCATCTTCAACCACGGCAGGATCGGCAGTTATAGAGACTTTGGCACCGGGGCAGACAGTCTCCAGGGCTTTGGCAACGGAATGGAGATTGCCCATACCGTAATCAATAACGGCAATATGGCTGCGGAAATCACTCATAAGTATTTGTTCGTTGTTTGTCTATCTGTAAAAAAACTTCTTTTAAAAAAAGGTACTCTTAAAGAGTACCTTTTGTAGACGGCATTACACCTGCCATACGCTCATCAGCAGTTGCGGCTACGCGCAGGGCGCGGCCAAAGGCCTTAAAGATGGTCTCAACCTGGTGGTGAGCATTGGCACCGCGCAGGTTATCAATGTGCAGAGAAACCAGCGCGTGGTTTACAAAGCCCTGGAAAAACTCGCGTACCAGATCAACATCAAAACTACCGACATGACTGCGGACAAAATCCGCTTTCATAATCAAGCCGGGACGGCCAGAAAAGTCCATCACTACGCGCGACAGTGCTTCATCCAGAGGCACATAGGCATGACCATATCTGGTCAGGCCTTTCTTGTCGCCAATGGCTTTGGCAATCGCCATACCCAGAGTTATGCCAATATCCTCGACCGTGTGGTGGTCGTCGATATGGGTATCACCCTTTGCCTGAATATCCAGATCCACCAAGCCGTGGCGGGCAATCTGGTCAAGCATATGCTCCAGAAAAGGCACAGGTGTAGCAAAGTTAGCTTTACCTGTTCCATCCAGATTAACTGTCACTGTAATCTGTGATTCCAGTGTATCGCGTGTCACTGTCGCAGTGCGATCAGCCATGGTTTTCTCCAACATCAGACTATTTACAGGCGGCATTATAACCGCAAATTACCCTTTTTGACGAAACAATTAACAGCCGAAACCAGCAGCCTGAAATCCCACAGGATTAGGGAATTCCATTGCGGACCCTGAAAAAAAATTTTGCATAAAAAAATGGGTATTGAGCTGCCGAAGCCTCTCAATACCCATTTTAAGTCGGGCAGTATTCAGCGGTTAAAATTTAAGTCTGAATTTTACACCCAGGTTTCTGCCGGGCAGAGGAACCTGTTCCTTAACAAAGGAGCTGTGATTTCTGGCAACTTCATCCAGCAGGTTATTGGCAAACAGAGAAACAGTCAGACTATCAGAGCCATTGAGGTTAAAGGATTTCTTAACCTTAAGATCCAGCATACTGAAGCCCTCTGTAGCCTCTTCATCTTCAGCAACATCCGTTTGGTCATCAACATCCTTTAGCTGAAGCTCCATTTTCAGGTCATTGAAGGAGTAGCCGATGGTGTAGATATTTCTCGCCGGAACTATTCTTGGAATATTGCTTCCATCGGAAAACTCTGCGGAGACTGCATCCCTGCCAAATGACAGTGAGAGACTTCCAGTTTCCAGCTCAAAGACGCGTCCTAACTCAAACTCATAGCCACTAAAGTTGGCATCGGCCTGCATATACTCTGCCTCAATCAGACCCTCATGGAGGTGAGGATCATTGTTACCCTCATCGTGATGCTCATCCTGCAGGTAGATATAATGGTCCACATCATTTTTGAACAGGGTAACTTCAGCAAACAGGCCTTCATTTTGGTAATTAAACGTCAGGTCAATATTGTTTGAAGTCTCGGATTCTAAATTGGGGTCACCTATTTTAAATCTGCCAGTGGCCAGGTGCTCACCATGCATAAACAACTCTACTGCTGAAGGTGCTCTCTGGACTTTCGCCAGACCCAGGCTCATATCCCAAGAATCATTTATATCTCGTCCCAGGCTAAGGGCAAAGCTGGTGTTATTGAAATCCCTGTTAAAGAAATCAACGTCGTTCTCTTCCTCATGACTGACAGACCCATCTCTGCTGACGCGGTTATGACGGATACCAAAGTCCAGGTGGAAAAGGTCCAGCTGATTGCTGAGATAGTAACCAATAGACTGCTCCTTATTATTGGCCGGGTTCATAAAGGCCTCTTCGCCAATAATGGAGACATCTTCCTCAACAAAGTTAAGGACCAGTTTCTGTGAAATAGTCTGATTGGCTAAGTCAAAGATTGCACCATATTCCATAGCATCATTTGAAAATACTGTTGGTTCCTCTTCATCATGATCATCAGCTTCTTCGGGCTCATGATGCTCTTCCTCAGCATGCTGTTCAGTCAGCGAGTAATCGCTGTCCCGGAAGAAGTAGTCAACTTTATTCAACCAGGCATTGTTGAAGTTGTAGGAACCTTCCAGGTTAATCACATTGGATTCAGTGGTTGAAAATATTCTTTCATCTTCGTGTTCAGGCTCTGCAGCTGGAGGCTCAGTACCATTGCCACTTTCGGGAAGGGGCTCCTCGTGTTCCCCGTGGAATGGGATACCGTAAACGCTTTCAACGCTGCTCGCAGAGAGGCCAAAATATCCCCAGTCCCCTGTTTTGGATAATCCAACCCGCTGGGATGTGGTTTTAAAATCAGAATCTGGCAGGGATGTCGGCTCTTCGTGATCCTCTTCCTCTTCCTCTTCCTCTTCTTCATGGTGGTGAATTGCGCCATCGGGAATATCAAAGTCATCAAAGTGAGCGTTCTTGAAAGCCAGGCTCAGGTTCAGACCACCAAGGTTATCTTGATAGGAAGCATCATAGGCATGACCATCATTGACCGACTGGGACTCCAGACCCAATACCACTCGTGGCTTTTCAATATCAGTTCTGGCGATAGTGTTATCGACAATATTGATAATGCCGCCAATAGATCCATTTGAGAAAAGCAGTGAGGAGGGTCCTCTGGCCACTTCAATCTGTTGAACATCTGTCAGGTCAATATCATTGATATGGTCAGCACCGATACCGGAGACATCGCGAACTAACATGCCGTTATTAAGAACCTTGACCCGATTGCCGGACATACCGCGGATTACTGGCTGTCCAACAGCAGATCCATAGTCTGTGGATGAGACCCCTAACAGGCTGTCAATGGACTCGCCCAGGCTCTGGGTTGAACCGCTGGAGATACTCTCCCCATCCACTACATGCAGTGGGTTTTCAATTTCGCTTAATGTCTGGTCTATAAAGGATGATGTAACTATTACTTCTTCTACGCCATCAATCTCTTCTGCAGTTATGTTATTTATTAAAAATGCACCTATAACCAAAGGTGCTACATGAAACTTATTCATGTGGCCTCCGAAAAAAATTAAATTTAAAAAGTCTGGAATCTGGAAAAGATTTAGATTTTCGGCGGCGCTCTGGATAAGTAGCTGGAAGTTGTGATTGAGATAGCGTTTTCAGATATCTCAAATCTGTAGACATTGGCAAGATAATCGACTGAATCTGCCAGATTGGAGCTTAACGGCCCCGATATTTCATTCTTACAAAACTGACATTCAACCTGATAACTATCGTCATCAGCATGACTGTGCAAGAGGGGGTCGGCAGTGACTGCAAATGCGAATAAAAAACACGCAAGCAGGCAAAGGTGGCCGATATATTTATTCCTCTTCGTAATCATTGCGCCATTCTAAAGATCCGCTGTTCACTGTCAATAAATTCTCGATATGGTCGACGATCTTTTTTGCCGAATATTGCAGCTCAGAGGGGACGCCACCTGACCATTGGGTTAATATAGCGCTTCTTAAAAACGATCCCGATTTGAGGCATGGTCTTGGGCAAATTACTAAAATGGCTGGTTAGATCAGCACTGACATCAATCACTCTAGTACTGGCGGCAATGATCTATTTGCTGGTGGCAGTAGACCCCAACGATTACAAACCGCAGATTAAAAACCTCGCCGCCAACCAGGGGCTACAACTATCCATGGATGGGGACTTAGCCTGGCAGTTCTTCCCTCAGATCGGTATAAAAATCGAGCAGGTGGGCTTTGCCTATACCAACTCTTCTGTCAATTCTGCCTCCGGAGATATTGGCCAGCTGACCCTGGCGGTCAACTGGGGCGAGCTGCTAAAGCTGCTTAATAGCAACCAGCTGCCAATGGGAACAGTAAAAATAGCTGACTCCAGCATTCGTATAGAACCTATTGCCCCGGGCGCACTAGCCGTCGAACTGAATGCTATTAACGCGGTTATTCGCAATTTCTCTATTCAGGGCGAGAGCTTTCCCCTAACCATCTCAGCTCAGGCAGCTGGGGGATTAGATCTTTCTCTTAACGCAGATATGGTGCTGAATACTGCCGGCAATCGCTTGCAGAAACTCTCTGTTGAAAATGCGCTGATCACAATTGACCAGCTGCAAATGGAGGGAAATCTGCTAACCGAGGATGGCTTTATAACTACCGAGGGCAATCTGCAGGGCGATAACCTAAATATCAAAGAGCAGATAAATCGACTTGGTGAGACTTTTACCGCTCTCCAATTACCGGCGATTCAATTACCGGTTACGGCTTCCGAAGATGCGCTGACCTCACTGAGCTTCGACAGCAGCTTTAGTCTTAACAGCAATGATATGTCGACTATCACCACCAGCCTAACTATCGACGATCAACTGCTTATGGTGGATACCCAGATAAACCACCCTACCAATAATCTCTATGTGGGCATCTCTGGAGATAGCTTTAATATCGCTAACTATATGGCTGCTGATTCAGCACCATCATCGGAGAACCAAAACAGCGCCCTGTTCGCCCCGCTGGCGGTGCCCTTTGCCCTCTGGTATGGAAGCAGCCAACTTGAGCTATCTCTGGGTGCGCTGGATTTTGCTGATTACGTTGCCGGCAATATTTATCTCAATCTATTCGGCAATCAGAAAGTATTGCGTCTTAGCTCCTTTAACGCAGACCTTTTCAATGGTCAGATCAACGCCACGGGGCGCTTGGATATGCGCAGCGGTACTCCAGAGTTTGAACTGCAGAACTCCCTGAGCAATATAGATCTGCAACTGGCCCTGCCAGCCCTTGCCGACAGCAGTGATATCTCTGGCCTGCTCAATCTGGATGCCAACCTGCAGGGAGCAGGTAACAGCAGCGAGGAGATTTTAACTGGCCTCAGCGGCAGCGGTGAACTGACGGTTGCCGATCCCACCTATCTGGCCATCAATGCCGAGGAGATGTTCTGTAATGCTGCGGCACTGTTTGGCGGCAGCTCGGGCAAAAGCAACTGGTCAAAGGGTACAGAGCTGGAAAACCTCAGCAGCCAGTTTACTCTGGGTAATGGCAAGCTTCTGATTAAAGATTTAAAAACTGCCACTGGAAATCTTTCCATCAGTGGCCGCGGCACAGTGCAGCTGTTACTTCAACGCTACAACATTACTGCCAATACCAGGGTCAATGGAACCACTACCAGCCCTTCTGGATGCTCGGTAAACAAGAGCCTGCGCAACCGCAACCTGCCGTTTATCTGTACAGGCAGTTTCGCTGCAGACGGCAAAACCAGCTGCAAACCGGATGACAGTCTGGTCAGGAGTTTCCTTAAAAACAATGTTTTTCAGCAGCTTGGTGGGCAGCTATTTGACACACCGGTTACGGATAAGGATAACGGCGACACTCAAGAACAGGAACAAGAACAAGAACAAGAGACAGACCCATTTAAAAGTCTTCTTAAAGATGTCTTGAAAAAGAAACTAAAATAACGAGTTTATAATTCTGTCTCCTAAAAATTTCCAAAATGCAGTGCTCAGCTGGTTCGACCAATATGGCCGAACCAATTTGCCATGGCAGCAGAGTATCAATCCCTATCGGGTTTGGATCTCGGAGATTATGCTTCAGCAGACCCAGGTCAGCACAGTAATCCCCTACTTCGAACGCTTTATGCAGAGCTACCCAACGGTAGATGCACTGGCCGCAGCGCCACTGGATGAGGTGCTGCACCACTGGACAGGGCTTGGCTACTACGCCCGCGCCCGCAACCTGCATAAAACAGCACAGTTGGTAAGCAGCGAACTTAAAGGCCAGTTTCCGGATAATGTACCTCAGCTGATCGAGCTGCCCGGTATAGGACGCTCTACCGCTGGCGCTATCAGTTCTATCGCCTTTAAAAATCAGGCGACGATTCTCGATGGCAATGTGAAACGTGTGCTGGCTCGTTTTAGCGCCACCGATGGCTGGCCCGGCAAAAGTGCGGTGGTGGAAAAGCTCTGGTTAATTGCCGAGACCTACACGCCTCTCAAACGTATTGCCGACTATACTCAGGCGATGATGGATTTAGGTGCGACCCTTTGCACAAGATCATCACCCAACTGTGAGCAGTGCCCTTTAGTAAAAGACTGTAAAGCATTTAAACAGGGAAACCCTCAGGATTACCCGGGCAAAAAGCCGAAGAAAAAACTACCGGTGAAAACCACCTGTTTTTTAATGATTAAAAATAACCATGGTGCCCTGCTGTTAGAGCAAAATCCGCCGGCAGGCTTGTGGGGTGGACTCTGGGTATTCCCTCAGTGCGAATCACAGAATCAGTTAGAGGCAACCTGTTTAAGGCTGGGTATAGAGTCTGAAAGCCAGCAGGTCCTTGAAGTGAAGCGACATACTTTTAGTCACTTCCATCTCGATTACCAGCCAGTTCAGATATCCATAGGTAACTCTGCGGCCAGCACTAATCAGATAGCCGAAGGCAGCAATCAAGTCTGGTATAACCCGCAGAATCCACTATCATTGGGCATGCCTGCTCCAATCAAGGCACTGCTGCAAGAACACTATTAAAATTTTACCCAGAGGTTAGTTATGGCGCGCATGGTTCACTGTCGCAAACTCAAGCAAGAATTACCCGGGCTGGATATGCCCCCCTTTCCCGGACCCAAGGGCCAGGAAATTTTCGACAATATCTCGAAGCAGGCATGGGCTGAGTGGATGACTCACCAGACGACGCTTATTAATGAGATGCGCCTGAATATGATGGATTTGACCGCTCGAACTTACCTCTCGGAGCAACGAGAAAAGTTCTTTGCCGGTGAAGATGTCGATCAAGCTGAAGGATACGTGCCACCTGCTGAATAATCCCTTGACGTAGTGCATTTCAGACGCTTTAATACGCGCCTCTCGCAAAGTGCACATCTGATTGCGACGCCCGGTTAGCTCAGTTGGTAGAGCAGAGGATTGAAAATCCTCGTGTCCTTGGTTCGATTCCGAGACCGGGCACCATAATCTTAGAAGCCTCAGTTTACGCTGGGGCTTTTTTGATTCTATAAGAAGTTCATCGAACGGTTAGATGGATTCGCGCAAGAGCGCTCAGGGTTGCACCCCGCCTTCGCGTTGCGAATGCGCCCAAAACGCTTCGCGTTTAGTCCGAGACCGGGCACCATAATCTTAGAAGCCTCAGTTTACGCTGGGGCTTTTTTGATTCTATAAGAGAATCATCGAACGGTCAGATGGATTCGCGCAAGAGCGCTCAGGGCTTTGCCCCGCCTTCGCAAGCGAACGCGCCCAAAATGCTGCGCATTTAGTCCGAGACCGGGCACCATAATCTTAGAAGCCTCAGTTTACGCTGGGGCTTTTTTGATTCTATAAGAGAATCATCGAACGGTCAGATGGATTCGCGCAAGAGCGCTCAGGGCTTTGCCCCGCCTTCGCAAGCGAACGCGCCCAAAATGCTGCGCATTTAGTCCGAGACCCCGTATTTTATGTGAAATTATTTGGTGTTGGTGGTTGTACTTCCTGTCATCCTGTCATCCTGTAATTCCTGTCACTCGTCACCCCAGCGCAGGCTGGGGCCCATAAATAGAAAGATACCAGCCTTCGCTGGTATGACTATTATTCAGCAACTACTTGGCTGTCGGCCTCGGGATTGACCGGTTCGAGTGCTGTACCAGAGCCAAGTAGCACGCCAATCCAGCGCGTTTCTTCCTGATTTTCCAGCGCTATTTTAATCATAATGGTCAGCGGAATCGACAACAGCATTCCCACCGGCCCCAACACCCAGCCCCAGAGTACCAGAGAGACAAACACCACCAGTGGTGAGAGATTTAAACCTTTGCCCATCCAGCGCGGCTCAACCATATTACCCATGACCAGATTGACCACAACAAACCCGCCCAGGGTTAGTCCCGCCGGAAAAATCCCCAGCTGAACAGCGGCCAACAATACCGCTGGCACCGCAGCAATAAACGAACCCACCGTGGGAACAAAGTTAAGTAAAAAGGCAACTAATCCCCAGAGCACTGCGTAGTCAACACCGAGGATGGTCAACCAGATAAAGATCAGCAGTCCGGTTAGTAAGCTGATTGCGGTTTTGATCGCCAGATAGCTGTGTACGCTCTCGGAAAATTTGGTTAGCCATTCCTGAGAGATATCAGATCCCCTGGCTAATCTG
>Ga0209833_1002243_pt1 | contig 11825 bp, 10 predicted proteins | sample COGITO_mtgs_1105_3_FD_184797 | JGI IMG/M metagenome (GOLD analysis project Ga0209833, IMG submission 184797) | Pelagic marine microbial communities from North Sea - COGITO_mtgs_110506 (SPAdes) (version 2) | ecosystem: Environmental > Aquatic > Marine > Epipelagic ... | reverse complement strand
TCGAAAATGCATGGCAGTGGTAATGACTTTGTCGTCATCGATTTGGTAACCCAAGCCGGCGCCTTGAGCCCCGCCTGCGTACGCGACCTTGCCCACCGGCATACGGGTGTTGGTTTCGATCAGTTGCTCACAATCGAGCCCCCAACCATCCGCACAGCCGATTTTTTTTATCGCATCTATAATGCTGATGGCTCAGAGTCAGGCCAATGCGGAAACGGTGCGCGCTGTGTTGCGAAGTTTATTTTTGATAAGCAGTTATCGCCCAAGTCAGAATTGGTATTGCAAACAAACACCGGGCAACTCACCACCCAGCGCGTTTCTAGCCAGGCTATTCGAGTGAATATGGGAAAGCCACAACTGGATCCAGCCGCCATTCCCTTTGAACCCACACCAGGCGAGCAGGCCCCTTATGCCGCGTCGTTTCAGGATGGTTCACGATATGCCTTCGGCGTTGCTAATATTGGCAACCCACATGGGGTGCTGTTGGTTGAGTCCACTCAGGCGCTGGATGTTGCCGGTCTCGCGACTGAATTTCGCGCGCAAACGCACTTTGAGGCCGGGGTTAACGTAGGCTTTATGGCCTTGACCTCGCAGACCGCCATCACTCTACGGGTATCAGAACGCGGCGCTGGCGAGACCTTGGCTTGTGGTTCTGGCGCTTGCGCCGCGGTTGCTGTTGGCCGCGCAATGAACCTTTTGTCCGAGACGGTTTTGGTCGAAATGCCGGGCGGCGCTGTGACCGTCACTTGGCCTGGGCTAGGACAAGACCTTTGGCTCACCGGACCGGCAGTTCGAGTCTTCGATGGTAAAATCAAAATCAATGACCCGTCTTAAGGAGCCCTCATGAGTGAAAAGGTTACCTACACCCAAATCCAAAACTATTTAAAAGAGCATCCCGACGATTTAGAGCGTCTCGTTCTGGAAGCCATCCCTGACACAAAAGGTGCGGTCTCGCTTGCAGGACACAAGCTACAGCTGGTGTCCGAAAAATTGGCGCTAGCAGAACAGCAGATCCATGAATTTATAGACGTGTCGACACAAAACCAAACGCTCTTCCAGCTCTGTCATCAACTGGTTCAACAGTTGCAAAAACCGCAGTCGATTCAAGCAGCAACGGCTCGACTAGGCGAAATCTTGAAGGCAACCCTCGACACCCGAGACTACCATTTGTTCATCTTCCAAGATAAGGCTGAGCCCGACTGTACGGCCACCAGCTTCGTGTCCCAAGCAAACTTTCAAACAGCCGTTGGGGGCTTATTTAATCCTGATAAACCCATTCTGGGTGTCGTGCGGGCAGAAGAATCAAAGTGCCTTTTCCCGGACCTGGATCATGACATTTCATCCTGCGCGATTATTCCGCTCGTTAGTGAAGACTTGGTCGGCGCGCTCACCATTGGCAGCCAAGACAGCAATGGCTTCCATCGCGATCAGGACACCTTGTTCATTCAATTTATCGGCGACTTCTTAGCGGGACTGATCAAACATCGTTTTTTGATCGATGACCCAAAGCAAGGGGACTGAACCATTGATCGGATTGGCCGAGCAAGTTGATGCCTTCTTGTCTCATCTCAAAAATGAGCGCCGGTTGTCCCGCCATACGCTCGCGGCCTACCAGCATGACCTAACAGCGCTCTTAAAGTATGCCTGTGAGGCTGATATCGATCAGGCGCAGGATTTGAAAGCAGCCGACATACGAGGCCTCATCAGCCAAGGGCACCGCAAAGGCCTCTCCGGTCGATCTCAGCAACGCAAGCTGTCTGCACTACGCACTTTTTTTGACTACCTTGCCCGTGAGTCGGGTGTTGATCTCAATCCCGCGCAATTGGTTAGTGCGCCCAAAACCCCTCGGCGTCTACCGAAAACACTCGATGCGGATCAAGTCTCCAAGCTCTTAATGGTGGAGGCGCTTAGCTGGCACGACGTACGCGACAAAGCGATATTAGAGCTGTTTTACTCCTCAGGACTTAGATTGTCAGAATTGACCGCTTGCAATAAAAGCAGCCTTTCCTGGGATGAAAACACCGTCTTGGTTCGCGGCAAGGGCAATAAAGAACGCATTTTACCGATCGGCCGCCACGCCCAAACGGCGCTCAAGGATTGGTTGAAAGTCCGTGACAATGCCCCAACGAAAGGCGCGGAGATAGATGCGGACGCCTTGTTCATCAGCGAGCGCGGCAAGCGCGTCAGCAACACCAATGTTCAAGCGCGAATTAAATCTTGGACCCGTAAACAAGGCAATGGCTTGCATGTTCACCCCCATATGCTTCGGCATTCCTTTGCCAGTCATATCCTAGAGTCCAGCGGAGACCTTCGAGCCATTCAAGAACTGCTCGGCCACGCAGACATTAGTACAACCCAAATTTATACGCATCTTGATTTTCAGCACCTCGCTCAAGTTTATGATCAAGCCCATCCAAGGGCCGCTCGACGCGCTAAACCGGATAGCCCCGCGATATTCCCAGAGGACAAAACATGATCAAGGTCATTGGATTCGATTTAGACAATACGCTGTGGCCTGTTAAACCGGCGATTCTTTACGCCGAGCAACAACTCAAGAATCATTTCGCAGCGCTTAATCCAGGAATTGATTACCCGCCTGAGGATATCCAGGGTTTACGCGACCTTGTCTTAGCAGAACATCCAGATTACAGCTTTCGTCTCACCGACCTTAGGCGAGCCATACTGCACCGTCTTGTACAACGCGAGCCGGGACATCATGACCAGGCCGAAGACATTGTAGACCGCGCCATGCGGGTCTTCTTGAAAGCCCGTAATCACGTCACCTTGTATCCCGGCGCGGAGGCGGCGCTAGGCGCCTTAAGTCAGACCTATGCACTCTGCACGCTCACCAATGGCAATGCGGATGTTGGGCAATTGCCCATCGGGGGCTTTTTTCAGTTGAAGCTTTCTGCAGAAGAGGTCGGTGCACCCAAACCAAAACCCGATTTATTCTTGGCAGCCCTTGCGCATTTCCAGTGTCAACCCGAGGAGATGGTTTACGTGGGGGATGATCCGATTTTAGATGTTGCCGCGGCTTCAAACCTTGGAATCCACACCGTTTGGAAGACAACCATCGACGCGAGATCTGCCGCAGAGGCCGTACCCGCCTCAGAGATTATCGTTGACCTCACGGCGCTACCCAACGCAATCGAGCGGATCAATACTCGAATCAGCACCGAGCGCGAATAAAGTCCTTCAACACGTCGGGATCATCAACGATCGCAGTTTTTCGCGTTTCCAAACCCAGCAGTGCATCCAACGATGGATGGTGGTTGTTGACGCCGGGGATTGCTGTCTCAACGGTGTCATCGAACTTTGCTGGGTGCGCCGTTGCCAAGCATACCATCGGTACCTTGGGGTCTTGGTGCTTCTGCGCCAAGTGAAAACCAACCGCTGTATGCGGATCGGCAAGGTAATTAAACTCACGCCAAATCCCTTGTATGCTCTCCAACGTTTCGGTATCGCTCACCGCATCGGCGGTAAACCAATCGAAGAACCCCGCGGGTTCAACCAATGAAGCGCATTGTTCAGTCTGGAAGCGTTTCATGAATGCCGCACAATCGGTTGCATTCTCACCGAGCTGATAGAACAAATATCGCTCGAAATTGCTCGCAACCTGAATATCCATCGCCGGGCTGTTACTGAATCGAACGGCGCCCCGCTCATACACGCCAGACTGAAAAAAGCGCGCCAAAATATCATTCTCATTCGTGGCCAACACCAGTTTGCGCAACGGCAAACCCATTCGTTTGGCAATGAATCCCGCAAATATATTGCCAAAATTACCCGTCGGGACCGTTACATCAAATTCAGCAGGCTGCTTTAGCTGATACCATGTCCAAAAATAGTAAACCACCTGGGCCAACACTCGAGCCCAATTAACAGAATTTACGGCGCCGAGCGCGTAGGTTTCTTTAAAAGACAAATCATTGAAGACGGTCTTTAACAGGTTTTGACAGTCGTCAAAACTCCCGTCAATACTCAAATTATAAACGTTGTCATCCAAAACGGTTGTCATTTGACGTTCTTGGATTGGGCTCGTTCGCCCATCAGGAAACATGATGAAGATCCGAATCCCGGGCTTTCCGCGTACCCCCGCAATGGCGGCGCTACCAGTATCACCACTGGTTGCGCCAAGGATATTCAGTACCGCGTCCTGTTCAGTCAAAATATGGCTAAACAATTCACCTAAAAATTGCAGTGCAATATCTTTAAATGCGAGGGTTGGTCCATGAAACAACTCCAGGATGTGAACGCCACCGACGTTCACAAGCGGCGCGACTTCTGGGTGTTGAAAGTTTTTGTAGCTGCGCAGAACGAGCTTTTTAAACACCGCCTCATCTATATCTCCGACGAAAGGCGCCATCACTTCGCTCGCAAGTTCCGGATACGACAAACCCTGCCAATCGGCAAGGCGCGCGCTGACATCGGGGATCGACTCTGGTACGAGTAGGCCGCCGTCGCTTGCCAAACCCATCATCACGGCTTGGCTAAAGGATAGACCGCTTACGCCACCTCGTGTACTTCGATACTTCATGCAGATTAAGCCTTCTCGCGCTGACACTCATTATAATCTGCTATGGCTCGGAGCGACACTCTATGAGCGCGTCTTTAACGGTTTCCTTGGCGTCTGCTTAGACCGCATCAGCCCCCGTTTCGCCGGTTCGGATTCGTATGACGTCTTCAAGCGCAGTCACAAAGATCTTGCCGTCGCCGACTTTTCCGGTATTGGCCGCGTTGGTAATGGCCTCAATAACGGAGTCTAAGCTGCTATCGTCGATGGCGACTTCGATCTTCACCTTGGGCAAGAAATCAACGACATACTCTGCGCCCCGATACAGTTCAGTATGACCTTTTTGTCGACCAAAGCCTTTCACTTCGGTGACGGTCATCCCTTGTACAGAAATTTCAGACAGCGCTTCTCGAACATCGTCCAATTTAAAAGGCTTGATAATGGCGGTTACTAATTTCATCGTCTCTCCTTGACTTCGCCATCCTGTAGGATGGCACTTCGTGCGATTATTGAATGGCGCTACGTTAATTTCAACATCGCGGGGTACCATACCCTTTGACGTCACGATTCTTCGCTTGCATTTAAAGCAGCATCATTCTAATTGAGCTTAACTTGGAAATAGTAGCCTTAAACCACCGACTTTCCCAGCCGTCGCCGTTTAGATCCTCGTTTAAAAGGTCACTTTACCCTAGCCCAACGATACCGACTGAACTTCAGGCCATTCGAAACCGCTTTAACTAAAGAACCTAACGTTAAGTAAAGCACAGGCCATGCCAAAATTAATTGCCTTCAATACGGCCGAATTATCGGGGCTCCTGCACCATTTAGGCTATCCCGCACCTTTTTTCACCCAATCGCGCACCAAAATATTCTGGTAATGCGCAATTGTTGTGCGGCGAATAACGGCTATCAACCAATGCCAACGCCAGATTAAATGTCCTGACGCATTCTAAACCCGAGGAGAAAACCACGCCATGTCGTCTGCTCACGTGCTGGGTCAAGCTGTTATTGGTTTATCGGCTCATACTATCCAAATAGAGGCCACCATCAGCAACGGGCTGCCGCAACTCAATATTGTTGGCATGAGTGAACATCGTGCAAAGCACAGCCGAGAACGTATCCGTTCCGCAATCGAACACGCTGGATTCAAGTTGCCCGATCGACGCATTGTCATCAACCTGGCACCCAGTGATGTGCCCAAGGAACATGCTGGGTTTGACCTGCCGATCGCGCTATCGATCCTCATTGCCAGTCAGCAAGTCGAGGCGTCTCGATTCCAAGGCCTTTGCGCAATGGGCGAACTGAGTCTGACCGGCGAGGTGAGAACCGTGCCAGGATTGTTGATAGCGGCTTTAGCTTGCGGGCAAAGCGGCCTTACGCTATTGCAATCGAATCAAGCGCAGGTTGGCAGGCAAGCAAGTCTCTCGCCCTGCCTCGGGATCCATCACCTGTCAGATCTAAAACGACCGTTAAGTCCGATGACGACCAGCAACCTTGGCGCCAACGATGTACCTGCTGCATCAGACGCTACGCTCGATGATATCAAGGGTCAACAAACCGCTAAGCGCGCGCTGATTATCGCCGCCACAGGTGGCCATCATCTCTTGTTGTTCGGCCCACCAGGCTCCGGTAAAACCATGCTGGCTAAACGAATGCTCGGACTCATGGCCCCATTAACCGAGCAAGAAGCGGTGGAGATTGCGTGTATTCAATCGGTCACTGCGGGATCTTTACCGGGGCCAACGCTCGAGCGGCCCTTCCGCGAGGTGCACCATTCAACCTCTGCTGCGGCACTCATCGGCGGCGGCAGCCCGCCGAGGCCCGGCGAAATTACGTTGGCTCATCTTGGCGTCTTGCTGTTGGACGAGTTACCAGAATTTACCCACGCGGTGCTCAACCAGCTCAGGCAACCCCTTGAAAGTGGCAGTATCGATCTGAGCCGGGCACATTACAAAGTGCGATTTCCTGCAAATTTCCAATTGATCGCTGCCATGAACCCCTGTCCTTGTGGATGGCTAGGCAGTCGCAGGCCGTGTCGATGTTCGGTTGAGCACATTACGCGATATCGAAATCGGGTTTCAGGACCTATTCTGGACCGAATTGACCTTCAGGTTGAAGTCCCAGCACTGGATCCAAAAAAATTTTTTCAGGAAGCCCCAACCCGCCATCGCCATGAGCATGACGCCGCGATCGATCAGATCAAACAAGCACGCGCTTTCAGACTGAAAAGATTGCAGACCAGCCCTCAGCAGACCGACAAAAACGCGCTGGACCCCGATGCAAAACTGCTTTTAATGAAAGCCGCTCAAACCTTGCATTTTTCAGCCCGAGCCATTCAAAAGTTAATTCGGGTTGGCCGAACCATTGCTGACCTTGACTGCGCCGAAACCATCTCGCGCAGGCAACTAGAAGAAGCCTTAATGCTTCGGCAAAACTAACCCGCTCAGTTTGAGCTTACTGAACAGACGCCGTCATATAATCAACAACGGCTCGGATATCGTCATCTGAGCAATCAAAGCACATACCGCGTGCCGGCATGGCTGGCGCAAGCCCATTGATACCACTGGCGTAGAGTGTTTCCATGCCTTTTTCAAGTCGAGGCGCCCATTGCTCGACATTGGCCAAGGCAGGCGCCCCAGCGATACCTAAATCATGACAAGTTGCGCAGCTTCGCTTGTAAATCGCATCCGGGCTTTCAGAACCAGTACTTGCGACCGACATCACTTGTGCCGATGCGCATGCCTCACCTTGAAGACAAACCGCGCCCGGTTGGTGGATACGAGCAATAATTTCATCTTCTATCGGCCCCGCAAAAACGAGGAAGGAAATGAAAGCGAATGGCAGCATTAGCAGTTTTTTCATCGAAGCCGGTCCTTTGGAAAATTGGCGCGAGGAGTATATCCGAAAATACGCCTAGTTGCCCCAGTCAGATTCATCGAGATCGCGATTCCCAGAGAACTTGAAAACATTCGATGTTCCAGACTCAACAATCGATTGTTCAGACACCAAAGTAATGATTGCTTGATCTGTAAACGTCTTTACCGAGTCTGCCCCGAGATTAATCATGGTGCTTTTAAGCTTGTGCAACGTGGTCTCTAAGACTTCTGACGTTGAGCCGATCAAGGGCACGAACGCATCAACACCTTCTTCGAACATCATCTTTCGACTACTCATGCCTTCGCTGTAACGCTGCCAATTTTGCGCCCTGACAGTCCCTTCACCCCAGTAGGGTTTATACATCTGCCCGTTGATCGATATTTTTGAGGTTGGGCTTTCCTCCGTCATCGCAAAATAGCGCCCCATCATGACGAAGTCCGCGCCCATCGCCAAAGCCATAACGACTTGCGTGTCGTTCGCCAGACCACCATCTGAACAAATGGGAATATAGACCCCGGTTTCTTCAAAATACGCATCGCGACGGGCAACGACCTCGAGCAGAGCCGAGGCCTGACCTCGGCCAATCCCCTTTTGTTCCCGCGTAATGCAGATTGAACCACCGCCAATACCAACCTTGATGAAATCCACCAGCCCTGACAACGCGAGATAATCAAAACCCTCTGCGGAAACAACGTTGCCGCCGCCAATAACGACCTCAGATCCATACTGCGCTCTGATCCAAGCCAAGCCATCCATCTGAAACTCCGTGAAGCCATCGGAGGAGTCAAAGCACAAAGCGTCCGCGCCTGCGGCCACCAGTGCCGGCACGCGCTGCTGGTAGTCGTGGGTATTAATCGCCGCGCCGACTCGTAAACGCTTACCCTCGTCCAATAACTCAAGGGGGTGCTTCTGGTGATCAACATAATCTTTCTTGAAAACCAAAGCCGACAAATGACCTGTGGCCGTTAAAATTGGTAAGCAATCCTTCTTGTGACGATGCAGAAGCCGATTGGCCTCTCTAAGAGAGATCCCTTCAACGCCAAAAATAACCTCTGCTTTCGGCGTCATGTGGTCTTTTACCAGGTTCTGAAGATCGTCTTCAAATTCCCAGAAATCTTGATCAGTAATCAAACCCAGAAATTCGCCTTCGGACGACCCATCAAGGGTAACTGGAATGGTCGAGTGTCCGCTACGCGTCATCAACTCGAGCACCGCTTGCAAACTTGCGTCAGGCTGGATGTTGGCGCCACTCACAACAAAACCCGCTTTGTGAGCCTTCACCTTTTGAACCATCTCAACCTGACTTTCGATGCTTTGCGAGCAGAAAATCATACTCATTCCCCCCTGACGGGCGAGTGCGACCGCTAGATCGACACCAGATACCGCCTGCATACAGGCTGAAACAATGGGAATGTTGATCGAAAGAGACCCCGGTGCGCCGTCAAGAGACCGCGATAAGGGCGCTGATAAATCGATCCGATCGATATGCTGATCACGACGCGTCAGCCTCGGCAGCAATAAGTACTCACCAAACGTTCGTGAAATATCATCCAGAATCTTAGCCATCGGGCGCTCCTAAACAGTGCTTTGACCGGAAGCCGGGCTTCCGATCAAGGTGACGGGTTGAGTTGGGGGGTGCGCAGAAACTGGGCGAGGGAGGCCCCTCAGAGACAAACGATGCAATTTTAAAACTAGTTTCTTGGGCGCCATGACGAATTTTATTCTATGGCCCTGCGCAATTCAATGCAGCGTGACCTTTGACGCGAAAATTCATGAACCCTTTGGTACGTCCATGGTTACAACAAATCAGCAAGTCGATGCTTTAGAATTTTTCCCGAGGGCGCGGCTGGTAACTGATCCACCACTCGGATTTCATCCAGTAACTTATAACCTGCCAAAGTGGACCTTAGTTGTTGATTGATCCAACCAAGGTCAAGCTTGGAGGCGCTCGTTTGTACAAAGGCAATAATTCTTTCATTGCCCGGCACCGCCTGCCCAATAACCGCCGCCTGAATAATCTCTGGCAACCTGAGCAAAGCTGCTTCCACTTCAGGAGGATAAACGTTGAAACCGTTTTTAATAATGAGTTCTTTAATGCGTCCTACAATCTCAAGCGCGCCAGATACATTGATCCGAGCGAGGTCTCCGGTTGCTAGCCAACCGTCGATTAACACCTGATCCGTCTGCGCCTGATTTCGATAGTAGCCCGCCATGATATTGGGGCCTCGAACTTTGAGTTCGCCAATACCCTCCTCTGAGGTTGAAGCGCCAACAATCTGATAGTCCACGCCTGGGATCACGAAACCAACCGAGGTGTCGTCCAACGGGGCATAGAGTCGGGTCTGGGCTATGGTGGGCCCTGACTCTGTCAAACCATAGCCGTTATGCAACGGCAAACCGAACCGCGTCTCGACTGTTTTTTTTAACGTTGGGTCAAGCGGCGCGCCACCTGAAAACAAGAAGCGCAGAAAAGGGTAGTTCAAAGCGTTGTCCCTATCAGCACTGATCAGCTGGGTATACATCGCAGGCACACCCAGAAACCCCGTTATGGCGCCATCAACCAGACGCGCCAAGACCCCGGTTGCCGAAAATGTCGCCATTAACTCGAGGCTTGCGCCTTGCGTCAGGACAGAACACAGCACGGCTGATAATCCAAACGCATGGGATAAGGGCAGGGCTGTTAACACCCGGTCGGCTTCGCCAAGACCGCGCAACTTCCCCGATACGAACCCAGTAAACATCAGATTTTGGTGGGTAAGCATGACGCCTTTAGGCTCACCCGTCGTGCCCGTTGTATAAATCATCGCGGCGACATTCGCCGCAAGCGGGTACTGCGCTCGATCAAGCGGCCCAGCGGCGCCGTCATCAGACCAGACAAGCCCTAGAGTGGTCAGCACCTTCGTCGTTAATGCAGATTGCAACAGGTCACAATTCGGCGGTGAGATCGCCGTGATAACCGCAATTGGTAGGGCATGACTCACAATTTTTTGCCGCTCAAACTCGGATAGTCTGGGGCTCACGATGACGGCCGCGGCGCCCAACCGGTTGAGCGCCAGAAAACTTAAGACAACTCCGAGGCCGTTTTCTAACTCGAGGACGACGCGGTCACCGGAGCGAGCCCCGCGCGCTTTAAACTCCGCTGCCAGCGCACACGTCAGTTGAGAAACCTGCTTGTAAGAGAGTTCTACCGCCTCAGCGCTGAGGCAGCTCGCCTTAGGATTACGCCCAGCCCAATGGTCTATCGCCGCGATCGGCGTTAAAAACAGGTGCGTGCTAATCTCGGTCGTTGCGACACCCAGAACCGCCTCATCAGCCTCTCGGACGTCTTCAGACTGCCAAACCGGCATTCGTTGCTCGCTGCGTTATTGGCGTTCTAAATCGATGAGATATTCGGCGACTTTCAACATCCCTTGGGTGCTCCCGGCAGAAGCCGTTTCAATCCGATACTTCCCATGGACGATGATCGTTGGTACGCCGGTGGCCCGGTAGGCACGCCCGCGAGCGTCCGCCTGGCGGAGGCTCGATTGAACGCCGAAACTGTTAAAAACCTTAACGAAGGCTAATGGGTCGACGCCCACCTTGGCCAAGTAATCAGCCATTGCTTGTGGGCTGCGGATATTCTGCCGTTTTAAGTGAATGGCATTAAAGACTTCAAGATGCATTGTTTCCAACAGATCCATCGCGAGCAGTGTGTAATAAGTCTGCGCCAGCAGGGTGTACCCTTGATTCCACATTGCGGGCGTTCGATTAAATGTCACGTCTTCTGGCAACGTCTTAACCCAAGCTGCCAGTATTGGCTCGAATTGATAACAGTGATTACAACCGTAGGAAAAGTACTCTGTGACTTCGATCCCATCCCCACTCACCGCGATCGGCGTCGGCAATTCAAAGTAGTGGACCCCGGCTTCGTACTCGGCCTGCGCTGCGAAACTCAAAAGCGCAAACATCAACGCGGGCGCAACAGCGAACCGCTTCATTCGAAAAAGGATTGATTGACTCATTTTACGCTCCTAGTGATCTGACTTCCTAAACAGCCCTAAGCTACTAGGGTCTTAAGCCCGCAATGTAGGATGCGACCGCTTTAATTTCTGGATCGCTCAGGTCCATCGCAGAAATGCGCATCATTCTGCTATCGCCATCATTACCACGTGCGCCTGACCGAAAAGCTTTTAATTGCGCTTCGGTATATTCAGCCCACTGACCGGCCAACATTGGAAACTTCGCTAAACCATTACCCTGACCCGTCGGTGAGTGACAACCCGTGCACGCGGCCACTTGCTTGCGAGCGATGCCTGCTTTGTAAATAGACTCACCCAACGCAACCAATGCCGGGTCTGCTGCGCCTTGTGCGGGTGTTTGCGCGGCATAATAAGCCGCTAAATCTTCAAGGTTCTGAGGCGTTAAACCATCCAAAATACCCGTCATCAACATAGCG
>Ga0209833_1002241_pt1 | contig 11829 bp, 8 predicted proteins | sample COGITO_mtgs_1105_3_FD_184797 | JGI IMG/M metagenome (GOLD analysis project Ga0209833, IMG submission 184797) | Pelagic marine microbial communities from North Sea - COGITO_mtgs_110506 (SPAdes) (version 2) | ecosystem: Environmental > Aquatic > Marine > Epipelagic ... | reverse complement strand
CGCTACCGCATCGGTATTTTCAAAGGGCAAAAATCGATGATGGCTGCCGTCTATGGCTATCCTAAAGCGATGAGTGACGCGGGCAGCAAGATTCCCGGACTGGTTCAGATCCACGGTGGTGGCCAATACGCCGATTACCAAGCCGTGCTCACTAACGCCAAGCGCGGTTACGCAACCATCTCCATCGCATGGGCCGGCCGCATCTCCGCTCCCGACTATCGTGTCAGCCCTCACGAAGTGAAACTTTTCTGGGACAACAAAAAAGAAGACCCTCATTATAAAATCACCACCGACTGGGGTGCACTCGATGCCTACCACGCACCGAGTAAAAGGGACAAAGATGCCTTCACTCAATTACCAGCTTATGACTGGAGCTTGGACCCCGTTGCCTCGCCGCGTAACAACGCTTGGTTTCTCTGCACCCTGGCCGCACGCCGCGCACTCACCTTCCTCGAGCAGCAAGCTCAGGTCGACGCCAACAAGCTCGGCGTCTACGGCCACTCCATGGGGGGCAAGCTCACTGTGCTCACCGCCGGCTCTGACAAACGGGTCAAGGCAGCCGCCCCCTCATGCGGAGGCATCAGCGATCGCACCAAAAAAGACGCCCTCTATCTCAATACCGTCAGTGACCCCGCTAACCTGAAAAACATCAGCTGCCCGACTATTTTTCTAAGCCCCGCTAATGACTTCCACGGCCGTATCTCGGACCTCATCACCACCACCCAAGAACTGAGTAACAAGTTAGGCACGCAAAATTGGCGGGTCACCTGCTCGGCACACATCAACCACAAGGACCTGCCAGAAAACGAAGTCGCCACCCAGCTTTGGTTTGACCAGCACCTGAAGGGGGCTTTCCAATGGCCAGCCAATCCTGCCAGCACACTGACCCTGAAGACCGAATCCGGACTACCTCACTTCGCAATCAGGCCAGACACCTCAAAGCCCATTATGGCCATCGATATTTATTACACCCAGCAGGGTGAAGTCAGTGGCGACATGCATAACCACATCAACCAGTTCTGGCATCACGCGCATGCGCAAGCCACTGGCAAAGACGGCGTCTGGTCTGCAAACCTGCCGATTTCCACAACGGACAAACCCCTCTGGGTTTACGCCAATGTGCTCTATGCCCTCGATCAGCCGATTACCGGTGCTGGCTACTACTACGGCCGCTACACCACCAAGAACTTCAACCTTTCCACTTTACTGAAAATCGTCAGTCCTGCTCAATTGCAACAGGCAGGAGTCAAAGCCACTCTCCAAGCAAGCCCCGTGATCGAAAGCTTCGCAAGCAATTGGCAAAAAGAGTGGTTCACCACCAAGCCGTCAGAGTGGGCACGCAAAACCCACAAGCTTTACCACCCGCTCTGGTCAGCGCCTAAAGATCAAAAAGACGTGAAGCTCGCCATTGATATTCGCTCTGAACAGGCCAACAAAATCATCCTTGGCCTCGATAAACATATTGCAGAGATCAAGCTCGCTGGCTGCACCGACTGGCAGCCGATCACCTTGTCCCCTACCGACTTTCTTGATGCCGACGGTAGCGCCCTCGCCTCTTGGCAAGACATCAAGGAGCTGCGCCTTGGGCCATCCGAATACCTGACCCCAAAAAATGGCGGCAAAAGGCGTCTCGTTGGCACAGGCAAATGGCAAGGTGCCGCGCCACAGTTTCGCAATCTACGTTGGCTCCCGACAACGCCTTGACAGGCTCTCAGCGCTTTACCATTGTAGCCCACCCTTACAGCACACCACACTCATTAAGCGATGCAAACACCTACTATTTTCACACGCATTCTCACATGCCTTTTCGCCGTCTGCGCCCTGTTACTTCCCGTCACAGCCGCAGAAGACCAACGCCCCGCCAAACCCAATGTGGTCCTCATGTTTGTCGATGACCTCGGCTGGCAGGATGTCAAATGCTACGACATCGACAAACCCTCCCCGATGGAAACCCCCAATCTTGACGCTCTGGCCAAGAAAGGTGTTCAGTTCTGGAATGGCTACTCCCCTGCACCTACCTGTGCCCCATCTCGCTGCGCACTGCTCAGTGGCGTTCACCCGGCAAGGGCTCAGAAAACCCACGTCGTTGGTGGAGCTCCACCACATCCGCACCACGATATCGGCACGACGGTCATGTCCCCATGGTATAGCGGCCGCATGCCTGAGACCACCTTCAACCTAGCCAAGGCCATGAAGGCTGAGGGCTACTCCACAGGCCACACCGGCAAGTGGCACATCGCCGTGGATCACCACGCATTTCCCCAGCCCATGGATATCGGCTTTGACTTCACCACCCACCAGCAAGGTTACAATACTCGTGGTGCTCAGAGCGGCATGGGAAACCGACTTGAAGGTTTTGCTACCAACGCCAAGGACGACCCCTACCGCCTCGATGAAAACGGCTTCGCCACTGACATCGTCACCACCGAGGCCATCAAGTTTTTTGACGACAACAAAGACAAGCCTGTGTTCCTCTACTACGCCACCTGGCTAGTACACACTCCGATCCAGATTCGCAGCAAACGCTTGCTCGAAAAATACTGTAAAAAGCTCGGGGTAGACATGCCTACCGACCCTGGCAAATGGCTACTCGAAGGCCAGAACAACCCGTATTACTGCGGTATGGTTGAGACCTTGGATTACTACGTTGGCCAAATCATCTCCTACCTGGAAACCACCGATGACCCGCGCTGGCCCGGCCACAAGCTTATTGAGAACACCTATCTGGTTTTCACCTCCGACAACGGCGGCATGGAAGGCGGCGGCGGCCACGAGGTCATCACGGACAACTACCCGTTGGACAAAGGCAAAATCAACGCCAAGGAGGGCGGCACTCGCGTTCCTTTCCTCATCGCCGGCCCCAGCATCGCCAAGGGTGTGCAATCCGATGTTGTCATCAACGGCCTCGACCTCTACCCCACGATTCTCTCATGGGTAGGAGCTAAGCCCAAGCAAGGCAAAATTCTCGATGGCTCCGACCTCTCGAACCTACTCAAAACAGATGCTACCAAAGCAGATCTAGTCAAGGGCCACGATGGCAAAACCCGTGACACCATGATCTGGCACTTCCCACACGCCTCGATGCAGAGCACCATTCGCACCGGCGGCTACAAGCTCATCCGTAATCTCAATCACCTGTTCCACCCCAGTATCCCCCAATACGAACTCTATCAACTCTACGATCAGGACGGTAAACGCGTCGATATTGAAGAAGCTAACAACCTCGCCGATCAAGATCCCGAGCGGACCAAAAAAATGGATCAGCACCTGACCGAGATTCTCACCGAAATGGATGCAAGCTTACCCTATTACAATCGGCACGGCCGCCACGTCTCAGCTCAGTTCAAAAAAAGCGCTCCCAAGGCGATCAAGCACAGCCAATCTGGCAATTCCGTTACTCTCAGCTACAAAGAGAACGGCGCCTCTGTTAGCAAGGCCTACATCGTCTACACCACCAAGGAGGAAAAAGTATCAGAGGAATGGTTCCGCGCACCAGCCACCATCAACGCCGACAAAAGTATTACTGCCACCATCCCCAAAGGCGCTACCCACTTTTATCTAAACCTGATTGACTCCAACCAAGTTCTTGTTAGCTACCCAGAGTGTCCCGACAGCCGCGCCCACAGCAAAGCAACCAACGAAGCCGCAGGCAAAAAAGCACACCACGCCTCCTTCACCCACTTCGCGCTCACTACCCAGCCATAATCAAGCTTACCAACTCTACTTATAAGACAACTTAATCCCGCCGACTTGGTCCCAAGACCTCGTCGGCGATCGTCTGCCAGATCTATTTAGCCCATGAAAACGACCAAAATACTGACTCTCTCACTGATCCTTCCGACACTTGCCTTTCAGTCATGCGAAAAAAAGAACAGCTCTGATAGCGATCAAGCTGGCCACACCGGCGACTGCTGCCCTCCCCCCTCCGAGGTCATAGCCCCTAATGCCGTCTCAACGGAGCCAGCCCCAACACCTCAACTCAACGAAACACCAGAGCAGCTCGAAGAGCGCCTTCGGTGGTTCCGCAATGCCAAGTTCGGCCTCTTTATCCACTGGGGCCCTGCCGCCATCAGTGGTGAGGAAATTAGCTGGAGCATGATGGATCGCATCGAAGGTGGCGACAAACATAAGGTCGTCCCTCGCGAGACCTACATGAACCTCTACAAAACCTTCAACCCAACCAATTTCAACGCCGATGAGCTCATGGGTCTCGCTAAAAATGCCGGCATGAAGTACTTCGTCTTTGTTACCAAACACCACGACGGTTTCAGCATGTGGCCCACTAAGGAAAAACGTTTCGCTGAAGGAGCAGACCACCCTGAGCACTTCTCCATCGCCGACACTCCCTACGAAGGCGACCCTGTGCGCATGATGCAAGAGGCGGGTAAAAAACATGATCTCAAGATCGGCTGGTACTACAGCACTCGTGACTGGACTCACCCCGACTACCTTCAAGGTGACAACAAAGTTTACAACGACTACTACGAAAATCAGGTCGAGGAGCTGCTCAATGAATACGGCCCCGTAAACATGGTCTGGTTCGATCACTGCTTCGGCAACTGGGACCAATACACCATTCCTCGTCTCTACAAGAAAATGTATGCCAACAACCCAAAGCTTCTGGTTAACAACCGTGCCGCCAAAGGCATCAAGGACATTCCTGAAGAATACAAAGCCCTTCGCCTCGGTGACTATGACACCCCAGAAAATCGCATGGGTGCTTTCCAACACGGACGTGCTTGGGAATCCTGCATGATCCTCTCTCCTCACACCGACCACGGCGGTTGGTCCTACCGCACCGGTGCCGAGACCCGCTCGCTCACCGAGACCCTGCAGCTACTCTCCTCATGCGTGACCGGAGACGGCAATATGCTGCTCAACCTGGCCCCACTTCCAGACGGCTCACTCAAGCCAGAAGAAAAAGCCATTCTTGAAGGCCTCGCCCCATGGATGGCCACATACAACGAGGCTATTTACGACACCCGTGGCGGCCCATGGATCAATGGCAGCTGGGGTGGAGCAAGCTACCGCGGCAAAACCGTCTACCTCCATCTCTTTAACCCCACCGATGAGCCCCTCGTGCTCAACGCCCTGCCGCAGCAGATTACCTCAGCAACAACGATTGACGGTCAAGCCATCCCCTACACACAAGACGATCAGGCAAAAACCGTCTCCATCACTGTGCCCGCTGATGCCCGCAACGCTCACGTATCGATCATCAAGCTGACCCTTGATAGCCCTGTTACAGGTGTTCTTTATGGTCCTGCTCTCGCCAACCAATCTGAAATTCAGATTCCAGGAACCATGACCTTCGCCACAGATCAAGCCACCATCAAAGGGTCCGCTACTCTGGAAAAGCAAGGTGAAGACAATACCATCACCAACCTCACCATCGACTCATCGATTACCTGGCCCCTGGAAATTGACAGCCCCGGCACCTACACCATTCAGCTAACAACTTCCGCTAAAAAAGCTGACTCCACCCTCGGCGTCGTATGTGGCAATATCAAAACCCACTACGTGCACGTCCCCGGCACCGGTGGTGACAATAATTTCCAGACCTACAACATCGGCAAAGTCACCTTCCCCAATGCTGAAAGTATCCAGCTCACCCTGCGACCAGCCGACGCCTCCTCATGGGCGCCGATCAACCTACGCGACATCAAATTCATCCCGAGTAACTAAACGTCTGCCACGCGGTTGATTGCCATCGCCTTGAAAATTTTGATCCTCTTTGTGCCATAAAATATTGTTCGACATGGCCATAGGTCATTGCGTATAATTAAGAAATGTGGATAATTAAGCTTACAGGGGCAGCTCTGTGGCGAGCCATTACACCGCAGGCCTCTTGATAGCTGTCTTGTAACCTCTTATTTTTTCTAGGGTGACCCTATTGGCAGACAAGCATCATTAAAAATCTAACAATGAAAATCGTATTTATAGAAGGTCTCGGAGCCAAACCCTACACCATTAAGGACCTTAGCGGCTCTCTCGGTTTAGGGGGAACGGAGACGTCCATGCTGCGTATTTCGCGCGAACTAGCCGCACGCCACAAGATCATCCTGTTTCAGTCTGGTCGAAAGCAAAGGGAAACCGACGTAAACGGTGTTGAATACTGGCCGCTTGAGGATGTGGCAAAGGTAGAGGATGCCGATGTGCTTATTATTCTGCGCCTACCGCGATTACTCAAACTGCATAAACACTTTCCGGGCGCCAAGGTATTTTTCTGGGTGCATGACGATTGGCCAGCCTGGCCAGAATGGAAACTACGGACGATTTACCAATGGAGAATGCACTCTGCTGGCGCAACCATGATCGCCGTATCGATGTTTCATCAACGACAAGCTGAACGCTTACTCCGTCCGACACTGATAACTCGACTTTTCAGCAAGCTGGCGAAACCGCCAACATTCATCTATAATCCAACCCCAGAAGTCCCCTCGCCGGTCAGTGATTATGACCCCAATCAATTAATATTTGCAAGCTCACCGCACAAAGGAATCAAAAAAACGATAGAGGTTTTCAAACAGGTTAAGCGTGCAATACCTGAAATGAAATTGTTGGTAACTAACCCCGGTTATGCGGCAACAGAGGCAGTCGAAGCGGATGGAGTAGAGGTGCTAGGGGTGATGGATCACAACGAGCTTTTTGAAAAGATTAGCAACTCTCTATGCTACTTCGGAATGCAGACCCATCCAGAAAACTTTGGCAGCATCTTTGCCGAGTGTCATGCCATGGGCGTGCCCGTATTAACCACACCCATCGGCGCGGCTCCAGAGGTCGTTGGCGATTGGGAGCAGCTCGTCGACGCCGATGAGGTTGAGCGAATCATTGAGCGAATCAAGCGATGGCGGGCCAACGGACGTCCGCAAGTAAGCTCCCACGACCGCTTTGAAACCAACAAGATCGCTCGTGACTGGGAAATGGTTTTGGGATTGTTGGACTAATCTGGGTAATGATTAGCCTCTGCGATCAAAGAGTCTGATACTGTTATATACCGATATGGAGCCGCTAGACTCTACAAGTATTAGCCAGAGCCAAAATCGCCACATTTTAGGGTTATAATCCCCACGCAACCGTGGTTTAATACTGCAGTCGCATGCCTGACTGTGAAATAAAACCCAACGGTACCCTGCCCATCCAGTTTTCTGTGATGCTCAAAAACCGCGCCGGCGCGCTGAGCTCGCTAGTGCGCCTACTGAGGTCAGAAAACATCGAAGTCATCGGTCTCAGTATCCAGGATTCTCGTGATGCCGCCGTGACCCGCCTAGTCGTCTCTGACCCAGATACCACCATGCGCATCTTTATGGAAAAAGGCATCCCACACACCACTTCAGAAATTGCCGTCATCGCTCTCAGGGAGTCAGGTCGTGGTCTCGCCGAGGCCCTTGATGTCTTACGCGCTGCTGAAACCAATGTCGATTTTGCCTATTCTCTCATGCCTCACCCCGAGGGCAAAACCCTCATGGCGATGCACCTCGAGGATACCCGCTTTGGGATGTCCGTGCTGCATCAGGCAGGATTCCGCGTCTTCTATGAGGAAGACCTTCTTCGCTAATGTCCGGCTTCCTTACCCGCACTCACCCTGCCCCTGACGCGCGTCACCTATCATGACAGAATCCCTCTATCAGCAGACCAACGATTCACCGGATAAAAAATTCGAGCAGTCCCTGCGACCTCCGGGATTTGAAGAATTCCACGGCCAAGAAAAAGTCACAGAACGGCTCATGCTCATGGTTGAGGCTGCCAAGATGCGCGATGATGTGCTCGAGCACATTCTCCTCTCTGGCCCTCCCGGCCTCGGTAAAACCACCCTGGCTAATATCATCTCTAATGCCACCGGCACTAACCTGCACACCACCTCTGGCCCGCAGATTGAAAAAGCCGGAGACCTCGCTGGCATCCTCACCAATATCCAAAAAGGTGACATCCTCTTCATTGATGAAATCCACCGGCTGCACCCAGCCATCGAAGAATACCTCTACCCCGCTATGGAAGATTACCGGCTCGATATCATCATCGACTCCGGCCCATCTGCCCGCAGCATCCAGCTTAACCTGCCTAAATTCACCCTCGTAGGAGCCACCACCCGTGCTGGCATGCTGACCTCCCCACTGCGCTCACGCTTCGGCCTCGTTAACCGACTCGACTACTACGCAGCCGAGGAACTCGCCCACATCATTCGGCGCTCGGCAGGCTTACTGGATGTCAATATTGAACAAGATGGAGCAATGGAAATCGCCTCACGTTCACGAGGCACCCCCCGTATTGCCAACAATTTATTGCGCTGGGTGCGTGATTTCGCCCAGGTCCGTGCTGACGGCGCCATCACCCCGCAGATAGCCCACGATGCTCTGGCCATGATCGAGATCGACGCCGATGGCCTTGATGAAATGGACAAACGTATTCTCGAAGCCACCATCTATAAATTCAATGGAGGTCCCGTGGGGCTCTCCACCCTAGCCGTCGCCCTTGGTGAAGACGCCTCAACACTCGAAGAGGTGCACGAGCCATTCTTGATCATGCAGGGATTCCTCAAGCGTACTCCTCGCGGTCGTGTCGCCCTCCCTGCGGCCTATACTAAAATTGGAGCCACGCCCTCAGCCAGCGGACAACAGGATCTGCTCTAGATCTTGCCCCTTCAACAAGCTCTAGACAGCCCCAAAGCCCCATCCAACCAACTATGCCTGGCGAACTCCATTCCATTATCAAGCGCTGCCGTGCCGAAGGCCTACGCCGCACCGTGGCACTTGAGAAACTGCTCACCACACTGATTGAAAGCAGCCGCCCGATGACCCTTGCCGAGCTTGTAGAATCGCCCCTGCTTGCCAATCAATGTGATCAGGCCACCGTCTTTAGGCTACTGCAGCGCCTGGCGGACAAGGGCATCCTGCGCCGCCTTGGACTGCATGAGCGTGCCGCCTATTTCACCCTGATCATTCCCGGAGAACACAGCGACTACCTGATCTGCACCCACTGTGGATCCATCGAGCCCATCAAGGCTCCCTGCCCCGTTCACGAGCTTGAAAAAGAGATCCAGTTCACCACTGGCTACCGTAATCTCTACCATGAACTGGAGTTCTTTGGCACCTGCCCTGCCTGTGCGCAAGCCGGCTAAATCCGCACCTTTTCTGTGAAAACCACTTGCAAAAGTGCTCATCCGTAGCATTTTGTACCCTCTCCTCGGAGATTAAACTGAGGGGGCGTCATGGTTTCGACTGAATATTGAAAACATGGGCCGCATGTAGAGGTTGATCGGTTGGCCTCTTAAAAAAGCCGTTCAAAACAAATAATTGCAGACTCTAACGAGCTCGCACTTGCTGCTTAATTGACAGTAACGTCTATCTCTCTGACGTCCACTAGGGGGGAAGGCGACACAATAGTGGGCTGGCCGGAGACCGGGTGACCGGGTCAAAGGCGAGATCTAAACAGGTTAATCGGAGAACGCCAGCCGTTGGTGAGCGACCGTCCTCTTAAAACCCTATCACCAACTAAACATGTAGAAGCTCACGTAGCAGGTATCTAGGACAGGGGTTCGACTCCCCTCGCCTCCACCATTTAATAAAGGCTCAGGTTAACCCCTGAGCCTTTTGTTTATAAGGGTTCTAGCGTTTTTGAGTTCTGATAGAAAAAATATGTCTCGCTACGGATATACCCCTAAAATGCACCATTTTGCACTATTTAAAGAGAGACATGTAGAGAGACAAAAAAACCACCTGCGGCACGCCGATGACTAAAACGCTTACCGCAGGTGATTAGGTTAACCAAACGAGAGTCTGGAAAATTATTGTGCCTCTGGATTGGGGTGCTTCATTTTCTTGATAGCATCCTCTAGCTCATCCAAGTCATAAATGATACGCCGCCCGAAATGATAAGCTGGCAGTCCTAGCTTGCGCCGGTATCGCTGAAACGCTTTTAGGCTCGGTCTAGTGCCCTCAGAGAAGACAACGCGTAATGCTTCTGTCTCGCTGATAAACATAATTAAGCGTCTTTGAATTTGCCGCCGTTCTTAAAGAACTCAAGTCTAGCGCGTGGCGTCATCTTAACTACCTCTGCTTTTGTCAGGGTGTTATCGGTGCTGGCCTCGCCTGTGAATCCCGCCGTTAACTTGCGGGCTTTTTCGATAATGGCGTCCGTCTTCGATGGTGGCGTGTTGGTGTTGGTTTTTATATCTGCTTTTGTCATGAGAATTAGCTGGTTGTATAGTCCTCTGGGCGGTCGTGTAGATCAGTTGCCAGCTCCAGGATAGCTTCCAAGGCTACCAAGCTGTAAAGATAGCCTCTGCGACTGTCGCCCTTTAAGCGGGGCAATCCATAGGTGCTATGGAATAGTTCTAGCTCTCCGCTTGGGATACCAAGCTCATCCTTGATCCTGCGCTCGGTTGCCCATTTCCAGACGAGCTTATGCTTGCGGTGTAGATCGAGGAGTTTGCTATAATTTAGCCCGTGGGTGTTGGTTGTGGTGGTCATGGTGTCTAGTTTGGTTGTGTTGAGTTAAGCTGGCTTAACGTGGGTTGATCATAGCAGAAACTTGCTACAAAAGCAATGTTGGGTTTTGTTCTAGAGGCGGCTATTTTCATCTCTTAACTTGGCAGTCATGGTTTCAAGTTTTGCCACCTCTCTTCTCAGTCTTAGCGCCTCTTGGGTGTCACCACGCTTCAGCTTTGTCACTGCCGCCTCGGTGTCACAGCATAGCGTCATGAGTCGCCCAAAGGCGTGACAGTCTATCTCCGGTGGGTGCTTTGGCATTGTGACAGGGCTAGCTGGGGCGAACGGATCATTAATGCCAGGCACGGCGTATATTGCAGCTCGCTGCGCCGCTGTTCTCTTGCGCCCATATTTTAACAACCACAAGGCAACCTCATAATCTGAGGCGTCCCAGTTGCATCCGCGCTTTGCGTAATTGTGTGCGGTTGTCGTTGTGGTGTGCCACTTGGCGGCGTAGAATGATAGCGGATGATTATGTTTTGATGGGCGCATGGCTGGTGTTGATTAAGTGGAAATGGAAAATATGATTTTGTCTCTTTTGTGAGGAAAAGACGCTAACCGCGAGGGGTCATCTGAGCGGAAGCCTTCTAACTAGGGGGTATGTCATTCTTTGTGAGTGAGTTATGATTATAGAATTAGAATGTGTTGGCGGTAACATTAAGATTTTAAGGTTAGGCGTTTTGTAACCTTAATCCTGTAGGCTATATGCCATAAGGGTTCAGCGCCCAAATTAAGGTTTGTAAGGTTAATAAGGGTGGTTTCTGACCTTGAGCGCGTAAATGTGTGTGTGTGGTGTGTGTGCATTGCTCTATATTATTACTCTCCATATTATGTATTATAACCTTACAAACCTTAATTCAGCCCGTAGCCTTTATTCTGTAAGGGTTGCGCGTTAAGGTTATGAATAGCGCTAACCTTAGCTAACCTTAAAATGGTGGCTCTCCTTCCCCTTCTTCATGAGCGCAAAATGGTGACCGCTCAGGACGGGAAAACACCCAGCGCTTTATGTTGGTTCCTTTCCCTTGGCTGGCAATTAGCTCAGACACTTTCTCCAGGTCGGAAACCCCCTTGCCAAGCGAATGTGGCGATTCCCACCCAAAGAAACTAACCACGCCGTCAGCAAGGGCGGCATTGCCAGCCGCCAGCAATTCAGCGGAGGTAAACACCTTTTGTGGGAGCGGGTTGGTGTCATAGTCCCGCCATGCAACCTTCATCACAATTTCAAAGTTTTGTGCCGCCGGTGACATCTCTCTCAACGCTGCAAGCACGTGCTTATTTTTATATGATGGCACGCCGTATCGGTCAGCGTGGTTATCATCACCCCAGGCGGGTGGGTCATACT
>Ga0209833_1002222_pt1 | contig 11879 bp, 11 predicted proteins | sample COGITO_mtgs_1105_3_FD_184797 | JGI IMG/M metagenome (GOLD analysis project Ga0209833, IMG submission 184797) | Pelagic marine microbial communities from North Sea - COGITO_mtgs_110506 (SPAdes) (version 2) | ecosystem: Environmental > Aquatic > Marine > Epipelagic ... | reverse complement strand
GTCATCCCGACAGAGCGTAGCGACGAGGGATCTAGAGATCTCTCACTTCGCTCGAGATGACAATGAAGTAGGTTCAAGATGACAGGGAAGTAGGTTCGAGATAACAGGGCATAAAAAAAGAGCCTGCGTTTGCAGACCATTTTTTAGATGCCAGCCTTCGCTGGCATGACGCACTTTACGTCACCCCAGCGAAGGAACGTCACCCCAGCGAAGGGCTGGGGCTGGGGTCTCACTTTCAGCCCATCGACAAAATAACCTTGCCCTTCGCACGACGCTCAGAAATAGACGCAAACGCATCCTTATAATCATCCAGTGAATAAACCTCAGTCACCAGTGGCGAGAACTGGCCGCCATCAATCATGGCTATCAGCTCATCAAAGTTAGTGCGCGACTCCAATGGGAATCTGGCTACCCAGGCTCCCCAGAAAACACCAACCACTGATGCGCCTTTAAGCAGCATCAGGTTAAGCGGTATCGCTGGAATAGGGCCAGAGGCAAAACCAATTACTAGGAAACGACCGCCCCAGCCAATCGCTCTAAACGCCTGCTCGGAAAAATCACCGCCAACGGGATCATAGATAACATCTACGCCCTTTCCGCCGGTAAGCTCTTTAACTTTATCTTTTAGGTTTTCGTCAGAATAGTTGATGCGCATATCTGCGCCCGCTTCACAGGCAAAGTCTAGTTTCTCTTCTGTAGAGGCGGCGGCAATAACAGTTGCACCCATCGCCTTTGCAATTTGAATGGTCGCAATACCCACACCGCCAGCTGCACCCAGTACTAGCAATGTTTCGCCGGGCTGAATGTTGGCCTGCTGCTTTAACGCGTAATAAGAGGTGCCATAGGTAATCGCAAAACCCGCAGACTGCTCAAATGACATGGTCTTGCCCATGCCGAACGAGGAGTGCTCTGAGCTTACGCACTGCTCAGAAAATCCGCCAACCTGAAGCATTGAGACAACCTTATCGCCGACTTTATGGCTAGAGACACCCTCACCCAGTGCAGTGACAACACCGGAAACTTCTGCGCCGGGAATAAACGGCAGCTCTGGTTTAAATTGATACTTGCCCTGTACGGTTAATACGTCGGGAAAGTTTACGCCAGCGGCTTTGATATCAATCAGAATCTCGCCTTTACCTGGGGTTGGTACCGGGCGCTCTTCGAGGGTCAAATTTTCTGTGGGTCCAAACTCGTTACATACTAACGCTTTCATAATCCTGTCCTGATCAATTAATTATTATTTTTGTTCTTCACGATAAGCAGCGGCTTTGGCGACAAACTTATTGGTTTGTTGGAATCCACCAATCAATACCTGCTCTCCTTCGGGGTTATCAATGGCATCCATATGGGCACGTACATTTTCTGCGGTCTGAGCTTCCGGTGGCAGATAAATACCATCGGTCTCATAGATATGAGTGCGCGCATAACCGCCAGCACCGGCACAGAGAATCGAACGGTTGGGTGCGTCGTTGTCACAGAGGGTAAGCAAACCAGCAGTGACTGATTCAACGGTCATAATCTCAGACTGCTCTTCGGTAACTAGCCCCTCTAACATGCGAGTACCCGCGGTCGGAGACAGGCAGTTAACCTTAACATTGTACTTTTCACCCTCTATACAAAGGGTATTCATTAACCCACTACGGCCATTTTTGCTGCGCCATAGTTTGCCTGACCAAAGTTGCCGTACATACCACTTGAAGAAGTGGTCATCACTATGCGGCCATAGCCCTGCTCGCGCATCAGTGCCCAAACTGCTTTGGAGCAGTTGGCAGAACCCATCAAATGCACATCGACGACTAGCTTAAAGTCGTCCATGCCCATTTTGACAAAGCTTTTATCGCGAAGAATTCCGGCATTGTTCACCAAAATATCAACACGACCCCACTTCGCGACAGCCTGTGCAACCATGGCTTCAACTTCATCCATTTTTGCCACATTGGCGCCATTGGCAATGGCTTCGCCGCCGGCGGCTTCGATCATGGCAACGGTTTCCATCGCCGCATCGCTTGAGCCGCCATCACCACTGACCGAACCACCTAGGTCATTAACCACCACCTTGGCACCCCGTGCAGCGAGTGCCAATGCATGGGAGCGACCCAGGCCATTACCAGAGCCTGTGACTATGGCAACTTGGTCATCGTATCTAATAGTCATCGGTTATTTCCTTACATGTACTGTTTAAATTCGCGACGTCCAATCACCATACGGTGAACGGCATCTGGGCCATCAGCAAAACGTAGAGTGCGCTGAGCGCCATACCAGATTGCCAGTGGCGTATCCTGAGACAGACCTAAACCGCCATACATCTGCATGGCTTCATCGATAATTTTCAGTGCCATGCTCGGTGCTGCAACTTTAATCATTGAGATATAAGGCTGTGCCGCATCGGTTCCTACATTGTCCATTAGCCAAGCGGCTTTAAGACAAAGCAGACGAGTCATTTCAATATCAATACGCGCCTGAGCAATAATATCCACATTGCCACCCAGCTTAGCCAGTGGGCGACCAAAGGCTTCACGCTCTAATGAACGCTTAGTCATCAGCTTTAACGCAGCTTCAGCTAAACCAATTGAACGCATGCAGTGGTGAATACGGCCAGGCCCTAAACGCCCCTGCGCCACTTCAAATCCACGGCCTTCGCCAAGGATCATATTTTCTTTAGGTACACGCACATCGGTGAAACGCATATGCATATGGCCATGGGGCGCATCATCAATATTAAAAATTTCCATCGCGCGCAGGTTTTGTACGCCGGGCGTTTCGAAGGGAACCAATACTTGCGAATGACGTGAGTGACGCGGTGCGTCTGGATTGGTGTTAACCATCACGATCAGAATCTTGCAGCGCGGATCACCGGCGCCTGAGATCCAGATTTTCTCACCATTAAGTACCCACTCATCGCCGTCAGCAACACAGGACAGCGCAATATTAGTGGCATCAGATGAGGCAACATCCGGCTCAGTCATGGCGTAAGCAGAGCGAATTTCACCGGCTAGAAGCGGCTTTAACCACATCTCTTTTTGCTCTTCAGTGCAGTAGCGGGCCAGTACTTCCATGTTGCCCGTATCTGGAGCAGCACAGTTAAAGACTTCAGGGGCTAGGTGCGAACGGCCTGTCTCTTCTGCAATATAGGCATACTCAACAGTGTTTAAACCATGGCCACCTTCAAAATGGGTAAGAAAGAAATTCCATAGGTTCTTAGCTTTGGCCTGATCTTTCAGACTCTCTAGAATTTCGGTCTGGCGCTCGGTATAGGTCCAGCGATCGCCTTTAGCGACCTCGGCATGATACTCGGCTTCTAAGGGCAGAATTTCTGTATCAATAAAATGTTTTACTTCTTCGAGTATGGGTTTGACCTTGTCGCTAATACCTAAGTCCATTGTTCTTATCCTTCTTATTATGAATTTTTAGTGTTCTGTAATTTGGGTATAGTCTTTGGCTAGCAGACTATTCTAATACAGCCTGAAACAAAAACGGGGCATCATTTCTGACCACCCCGTCTGTTATCTTTTTTACTTAGTACCCGCTCAGCAGTGCGAAACGATCGGTATGGTAACTGTTATCACCAAACATCATCTGTGCTGGACGTGAGCGTTTAATAAAGAAACCAATATCGTATTCATCGGTCATACCAATACCGGCGTGCATCTGAATCGCCTCATTAGTAGACAGCTCAGCGACGTCACAAAGCTTGGCTTTCGCCACACTGGCCAGAACTGGGGCGTGTTTATCCCCTTCGTCCATCGCCTGTAACGACTTTAATACTACTGACTTACAGAGCTCAACCTGACTCCACCAGTCCGCCGCGCGATGTTGCAGGGCCTGAAACGAACCAATCAGAACACCAAACTGCTTGCGCTCTTTTAAATATTGCAATGTCATATCAAAGCTCTGCTGGGCCATACCCAGAAGCTCAGCCGACAGGTAAATGTTACCGGCATCCAGCGTAGTGGAAAGCGCTTTAAAGCCCTTGCCCTCTTCACCCAGTAGTGCGGCCTCGGCCACCTCTACATTGCTAAACTTTAAGTTGGCGTAGTTGCGGGTATCAGTCATTTCAACACGCTCAACCTCAACACCAGCTGCGGTACGATCCACAACAAACAGGCTAATGCCTTGCATATCTCCCGCTTCACCGGATGTTCTGGCCACAACAATAAGCTTGTCAGCAGTGCTGCCATCAGCCACAAAACGTTTGGCGCCATTTAAAACATAACCTCCGCCCTGTTTAACCGCGGTCATACTGATCTGCGTGGGTGCATGATGGATGCTCTCATCAACGGCCAGTGCCGTGGTGATCTCGCCACCGGCAATAGCGCCCAATAATTCTGTTTTCTGCGCTTCGCTGCCCGCTGCATTAATCGCTGTTACGCCCAGTATTGCTGTGGCGAAAAGCGGTGAGGCGGTTAATGTGCGACCGGTTTGTTCAACGATCTGACCCATACCCACGTGGCCAAATTCTAACCCACCGTAAGCTTCTGGAACCAAAATTGCTGCCCAACCCATGTCGGTCATCTGACCCCAAAGGTTATCGGCGTATCCGGTTTGGCTGCCTGCATCACGCTGCTTGCGCAGTTCTGCGATTGGGGCAAACTCAGCCAGGAAACCCTGAGCTGATTCTTTGAGCATCTGCTGCTCTTCGTTTAAAACTAATGCCATGACTCTGTACCTTTAAATTCTGTTAGTGCACTTGCTTTCTATCTCGGGAAATCCATCTAGGCCAATATTACTAACCGAGGCCGAGGATGTTTTTAGCGATTACGTTCAGCTGAATCTCTGAGGTTCCGCCTTCGATTGAGTTACCCTTAGTGCGCAACCAGGTGCGCGGCAACCAGCCACCCTTTGAAGCCTCACCACTCCAGACCACAGCATCACTACCGTGGATCTTGAGCAATGTTTCGAAGCGACGCTTGTTTAGCTCTGTGCCGTAATACTTCAGCATTGCCGATGTAGCACCTACACCCTGACCGGATTTAACTTCGTCAGTTACGCGCTCTGCCGTCAGGCCAAAGCAGGCACCATCAATTTCCCAGGTCGCTACTTCTGCACGCAGCATTGGGTTGTTCATGCGGCCATGTTCAGTACCCAGGGTTTTTGCGGCAAGCTGACCTAGGGTTTCACCGCCAACATCCGCTGAGCCCATGCCACCAATCATCTCGCGCTCGTGAGTCAGCAAATACTTAGCAATGGTCCAACCATGGTTTATATCGCCCACTACCTGATCTTTCTCAACACGAACATCATCGAGGAAAGTTTCGCAGAACGGCGAGCTACCAGAAATAAGTTTGATCGGCTTAGGGGTTACGCCGGGAGTCTCCATATCGAAGAGCACCAGACTGATGCCCATTTGCTTCTTGGCTTCTGAATCTGTGCGCAACAGGCAGAACATCCAGTCAGCTTTGTCGCCGTAAGAGGTCCATACCTTTTGACCATTGGCGATAAAGTGATCGCCCATATCAACACCCTTAGACTGCAGGCCGGCCAAATCTGAACCAGCACCAGGTTCAGAGTAACCCTGACACCAGCGAATCTCACCGCGAACAATCGGTGGTAAATGCTGCTGTTTCAATGCTTCTGAGCCGAATTTAAGCAGTGCAGGCCCAATCATCCAGATACCAAAGCTATCCAGCGGAGAGCGCGCATTGATTTTGGCCAGCTCTTCTTTTAATACCTTGTGTTCCGCTTTCTCTAAACCGCCGCCACCGTATTCAGTGGGCCAGTCTGGTGCAGTCCAGCCTTTGGCTGCCATGCGATCCATCCACAGCTTCTGGTCTTCACTGGCGAACTTGTAGTTGCGGCCGCCCCAGCACATATCGTCTCCTCCTGGGGTTGAATGGCGCATTGACTCGGGGCAGTTTTGTTCTAGCCAATCCCGGGTTTCTTGCCTAAACGCTTGTAAATCACTCACATTAGTCTCCTGCTGTAATACACACTTAGAAAGGGTTTGAAAACCGACTGCTAAGTCGATTTTTAGTCGCTATTTTTAATGAATTGAACTTACAGTATGTTATTGTAACTTTCAAGTATCACTCAACAAAAGACGGGTATTCGCGCGGCTTATAAGACGGTTTCAGGTACCCTAACCGGTCTGGTAAAAGTCATTAGACACGGCCCGTAAACGACCCATAATAAAACTAAGAATCAGAGGGAAATATGACTAACTACAGCAACAAAAGCATTGTTCTAGCAAGCCGCCCTGTTGGCGAGCCCATCGCCGACAATTTCAGACTCGAAACCACCGACGTTGCCGGACTCGAAGAGGGCCAGGTCTTAATCAAAACTCTCTACCTCTCACTCGACCCCTATATGCGCGGCCGCATGAGCGAAGCCAAATCCTATGCTGACCCAGTGGCCATTGGCGAAGTAATGGCCGGAGAAACCGCCGGTGTTGTGGTTGAATCCAAATCTGATCTCTATGCCGTGGGCGACCACGTCTGTTCGCGCTCTGGCTGGCAGGAGTATTTCGTCTCCGATGCCAATGACCCAATGACCTACAAAGTCGATGCGGACCTAGTGCCTCTCTCTGCCTATTTGGGTGTTTGTGGCATGCCTGGCCGTACTGCTTATTTTGGCCTGCAGAGTGAAGGCAAGCCCAAAGTCGGCGAAACATTGGTGGTCTCAGCTGCCTCTGGTGCCGTTGGCTCAGTGGTGGGTCAAATTGGTAAGAAGCTCGGCTTACATGTTGTGGGTGTTGCCGGTGGCGAGAAGAAATGCGCCTATGTCAAAGACGAGCTGGGGTTTAATGAGGTCGTTGATTACAAGTCCGATGACTTAGACACCGCCCTCGCAGCTGCCTGCCCCAATGGCATTGATATCTACTTTGAATCCGTTGGTGGCGCCGTCAGTGAAGCCGTTGCCAAACAATTAAACCCTGGCGCACGTGTGCCTATCTGTGGCTTTATCTCCAATTACAACACCAGAGACATTACCACGGCGCGCACGCCCTTCCATATTTTTGGTGAACTAGAAACGCCACCAGCCCATAAATTTTTCTTGGTATTTGATTACATGAATGAATATGCTGAAGCCAATAAAGCACTCACAGACTGGGTAACCAGCGGTGAATTAAAGTATCAGGAAACCATCGTTGATGGCTTGGAAAGAGCGCCAGAATATTTCAGCTGGCTATTTAGCGGCAAGAATTTTGGCAAGCTAGTGGTTAAGGTTGCAGACCAATAGATTAGTCAGATAACTAAATCCTTTTCAAACACGAAACAACACAGGGAAACCGATTGCATGAGCGAAGCACTACAGCAACTATTAGAGGTTCTATCACTGGAAAAGATTGATACCAACATCTATCGTGGCATCACCGCTAAAACTAAGAACAAACGGGTTTTTGGTGGTCAGGTATTCGCTCAGGCAATGCGCGCCGCGCAAGATACTGTTGATCAGGATCGTATGGTGCATTCACAGCATGCGTATTTTTTGCGCCCCGGCGATCCGTCAGTGCCCATTCTCTATGAAGTCGATGCGATTCGCGATGGCGGTTCATTTACCACCCGTCGCGTGGTGGGTTCGCAACGAGGCAAAGCTATCTTTAATACCGAGATGTCATTCCAGGTAATGGAGCCCGGTCTGTCTCATCAAGCCGATATGCCCGACTGTGTAGGGCCAGAAGACCTTGAAGACGACAGCGCTCGTTGGGCCAAGTTAGCCGAGTCGTTAAATAAAGAAGATAAAGCTCGATCCACCGCCAACCGTCCGGCGCTGCGGCCTATCGAAATGCGCTCAGTTGTGCCATTGGATTTCGAAAACCCTGTGCCACGAGATCCAGAGCAACTTATCTGGATTAAGGCCGCAGGATCTCTTTCCGAGATGGATGTCGCTGAAGATCCGGCACTGCACAGGGCCATTCTTGCCTATGCCTCGGACTTTAATTTGATGGGCACATCAATGCTGCCACATGGGGTTAGTTTTATGAATCCTAAATTTCAGCCTGCATCACTGGACCACTGCATCTGGTTCCACGATAAGTTTAAGGCGGATGAATGGCTGCTGTATGCAATGGACAGTCCCCGCGCAAGCCATGCCAGAGGCCTTAGTCGTGGGTCGTTCTTTAGTCGCGACGGTCGTCTCGTGGCCAGTACAATTCAAGAGGGGTTGATACGTTTGCGCTCTTGATTAAGAATTGGTTACTCGCTGACTAAAACCGCTTCAAGCGCCCGTCTAATTTGCGCGGGAATAGCAACAGACTTATCCGTAGCACGATCCACAAATACATGAGTAAAGGTCCCGACCGCAGACGCGGTTGGCTGGCCCTGCTGAAAAATAGCAATGCCATATTCAACCGAACTATTGCCTAGCTTGTTCACCCTAAAGCCCGCTTCAATAGGCTCAGGGTAAGCAATCGGCGACTTGTATTCACAGGCAGATGCCACCACAAAACCAATCACTTCCGCCTGCTGAATATCTAAACCGCCCTCTTCAATCAGGTACTTATTGGCCACCGAATCAAAGTAGCTGTAATAGACCACATTGTTCACATGGCCATAGATATCATTATCCATCCAGCGGGTGGTGATGTCGGTAAAGTAAGGATAATTCGCACGTTCGGTCATGGCTAAAACGCCTGTTGGTAAATAGCGAGAGCATCATCAAAACTGACATCTCGTGGATTATTAATAAGCAGACGTTGTTGCAACATTGCCTGCTCTGCCAGCATGGGTAGATCGGATTCATCAATGCTCATCTGGCGCAATGTTGTGGGCAATCCCAAATCTTCAGCCAGCTGTAAAAAGTAAGTAGCTAATAGTTCGGTGACCGCTAAAGGATCTTCGGGCAACGTCTTACCCGGTAAAATAATGGGTGCCAACTCGGCATACTGATGTCCAGCCTCGAGGCCATTAAAGCGCAGCACATGGGGCAGTACCAAAGAGTTACTCAGGCCATGGGGGATGTGATAATTACCGCCTAAGGGGTAAGCCAGCGCATGTACGGCTGCAACCGGTGCATTGGCAAACGCCTGGCCCGCCAACATAGCGCCTAGCAACATGGCACTGCGCGCCTCCAGGTTATCGCCCTGCTTAACCGCCGTTTCAATATTACCCGCCATAAGGCGCAGAGCCTCGCGGGCCAGCATATCTGACAGCGGGTTCTTTTTGTTTTTGGTGGTAAAGGCTTCGATGGCATGAACCATGGCATCAATACCAGTGGCCGCGGTTACCGCCGGCGGCAGGCCTGTGGTGAGGCCTGCATCAAGAATAATTTTATCCGCAAGAAGCGTTCGACTCACCACACCTGCCTTGGTGGTTTCGCCCGTGGTAATAATAGACACCATGGTTGCTTCAGAACCCGTGCCCGCGGTTGTAGGCACCTGAATCAGAGGCAGACGCCCGCCGGTAATTTGATCCACGCCATAGATATCCGCCAAGGGTTGCTCGCCCTTAATCAGCACGGCTAACAGCTTAGCAACATCCATTGAGCTGCCACCACCAAAACCAATCACGCCATCACAGCCAAATTCCTGAGCGGCTCGCACTGCATCTAGCACTACAGATTCAGGAGGGTCAGCGACGACATCGGCGTAAATATTTAGCGCAATATTGTTGGCTTCTAGGTTCGCTACCGCGGCATCCAAAAGACCAAATTTAATAATACCCGGGTCGGTCACAACCAATGCGCGTCGGATGCCCATGCCCGCAGCCATATCTCCCAGCTGCGCTGAAGACCCTGGGCCGGACAGCACATCGGAAACCGTACTAAAAAGAAAATCACTCATATCTGACTCTTATTGTTTTTTTAATTTAGTTATTTGAGCGTCGAGAAAGTCCATTGATAAATAGATGGAAGTACGTCGCCGACAGTTCCGGTCCGCTGCTGGCAATATCAATATCAGTCATCCACTCTGCTAATTCGGGACTGGCCTCAACGGCGCCAGATAAAACGTTCTGGGCAATATCCACATCAATTTTTCGCAATGTGCCGTCATCGAACCCTTCAGCAAGATAGGTACCGAGAATCTTATTGTTGGCCTTGGTCGCTTTAAGAATATCCTTACGATGTTCTTTATCCAAAGAAGGTAAGGCACGATATCTAATCAGCGGACCCTCTTCACTAAACTGCACATTAAGCAGGTAACGCAGGGACAGTTCTATTTTTTTAAGGCCCGTCGCCTGCACCAGTCCCGCTTTATTGAGCAGTAAGTTCTCAACATCCAGCGTGCGATTAAAACACTGGTAGAGAAGCTCTTCTTTGTTTTTTATATGGTAGTAAAACGCGCCTTTGGTCACATCTAATGAGCTTGCAATCTCATCCAGAGAGGTGCCTTTAAAGCCTTTTTGATTAAAATAAATGGAGCCCACTCGGTAGAAAGCTTCGCGCTTCATACGGTTTTGTACATCACGGTCAAAGCTGTCTAGGGGTAAATTATTGAGTGGAGGAAACTCAATATTGGCAAATTCATAGCGCTGTGCCGACAGGCCATTAACCAGAATATCGATCACCGCATCAATCACCGGTTCAGACGTCGCCGCGTGAGATCGGTTGAGCCATACCGGAAACCACTGTGGAATGGCAAAAATTCCCGAGCAGATAACGGCGGGATCCAGCTCCTCAATCACACCTTCTTCAATACCCTGCTTGACCATTTCTTCGCACAGGCTAAATATCTCAGCCCAACGCGCTTTTATATCCGCGGCATGGGCATCATCCAGCGATGAAACCTCGGTGAGCATGGCAAAATGAGGAGCCTCGCCGTTAAGTGCCTTAACATATTTATCAAAATGTCTGCGCACCATGGAGACAATTTTCTCCAGCCCATTGGCCTCTAATGCATTGGCCTGCTGAGCCTGAGCCAGCCACATATCGCAACTCGACACATAGCATTGGTAGATAAGATCTTCTTTGGTTTTAACGTAGTAATAGACGCAGGTTTTGGTCAGCTGCATGCTGCCGGCAATATCAGCCAGCGTGGTGGCACGAGAGCCCTGCCAATTGAATAGACCAGCAGCCTCAGACAGAATCGACTGAAACTTGCGCTGGTGTTGATGCCCTTTGGAGAAAGGTGACATCAGCTTAGGGCTAATAATTGAGTTCATTAAGTCAGCTAAAATACATTAGTTCAATAGTTATACTTAGCAGAAGAATAACATACTCGAGTACTAGTGCTATAGGCTTATAGCGTGTTGGGATTATGGGTTTATCGAGAGGGGCTGTTGGGTTTATGGAGAGAACCGCTGGGGTTAAGAGCTTAGAGCGCTGTGTAGACCATTTTCACCGCAGCAATGGCCAATACAGCAGCCAGCAGTTTTTGCAGCGTTAAGGATGACGCACGATGAGAGGCTAGCTCACCACCAAACAAACAGCCAACAAAGGCAGCTATCACCAACCAGCCTGCCCCCATAGGCCAAGACTGATCACTGGCAATATAGCCAGCCAACCCACCTATCGAGTTAAGCAAGATAAAGCCCGCAGCCACTGCAGTACTTTGGCGAATAGTGCACCAACCAAAAATTAACAGAATCGGGCTTAAAAAGACTCCCCCACCAATGCCCGTTAGACCCGCAGAAAAACCCAGAATAGCGCCCACCAATACAATAACGATCAGGTCAGGTTGCCGGGTAACATCAGCCGCTTTACTAATCATCAGCATGCGCACTGCAGCTAAAAACAGCATGGCACCCACCAAAATTCGGTAGGCCTCTGCATCAATTTTTATTAGACCGCCAACAAACGCCAGTGGCGTAGAGACTATCACCAGAGGCCAAAACAGCTTGGTGGGCATTAATTTATAAGGTTGGAATCGGAACAGCAGCCAGGAGGTAACGACAATATTCATGGTCAATGCGGCTGGGCGCATCTCTTCAGGTAACAGGCCCCAAAGTGCCATGGCTGCCAAATAACCCGAGGCACCACCATGACCAACAGAGGAGTAAAGCACG
>Ga0209833_1002210_pt1 | contig 11929 bp, 7 predicted proteins | sample COGITO_mtgs_1105_3_FD_184797 | JGI IMG/M metagenome (GOLD analysis project Ga0209833, IMG submission 184797) | Pelagic marine microbial communities from North Sea - COGITO_mtgs_110506 (SPAdes) (version 2) | ecosystem: Environmental > Aquatic > Marine > Epipelagic ... | reverse complement strand
CCCAAGTGATGTCATCAAAGACAAAGAACTCTGGCTCAGGACCAAAGTAAGCAGTGTCACCCAGACCTGTAGACTTGAGGTAATCTTCAGCGCGGCCAGCGATGGAGCGTGGATCGCGCTCGTAGCCTTGCATAGTAGTAGGCTCAACAATGTCGCAACGGATGATGATAGTTACTTCATCAGTAAACGGATCGATAATTGCGGTGCTGTCGTCAGGCATCAAAATCATGTCTGATTCGTTAATACCTTTCCAGCCGGCAATAGAAGAGCCGTCAAACATTTTTCCGTCAACGAAGAAATCATCGTTAACTTCGCCGATAGGCATAGAAACGTGCTGCTCTTTACCCTTGGTGTCAGTAAACCGCAGGTCAATCCAGCGAGCTTCGCTTTCTTTAATAAGATTTAGAGTCTTCTCAGACATATGTTCCTCCAATAGGGAATTCGTTGTTCGTTATTTTAGAAGCCTTGCAGATTTCTATCATAGGGCCGCCTGCCTGCAAAAAATCTCAGCAGACTTTTCGAATGATATAAGTGCAATAGTCGTGCCAATAGGTCAGTGCTTGCGCCAATCGACCCACATACTCTCCCTTTAGCGTTCAGCCTGCCATTTCACTGCATGACAGCTAACGAATAAAACCAACTCACATATCCGTTTGCACCTTAATGGTGCGCTACCAATAAAAAAGCACCGTTAAGGTGCAATTATCTTTACTTTGTCGGTAGCCGCTCTTCGACCCGGCTAGTATAATGCCGATCCATGCAAAATCTGTCACTTTTTCTGATCTATTTTTTCTCAAGGCATCAATTAAGCCCTTATTTAGCAACCTCACGGCCAATGGAATGCCCCTGATGCAAACAATTGAGAATGTCACCACCCCCAAACCTGACGACATTATTATCGATGTACGTCATCCGGACGAGGCCGAGCAGAGACCGCTTGTCTGCCCGAACAACCAAATAATCACAGTGCCTTTTTTCAATCTCGGCAAATGCTCTGGGGAGCTGGATAAGCAGCAGTCCTACCTACTCTACTGCGACAAAGGAATTATGAGCCGTTTGCACGCCGACACCCTAAGTAACCAAGGTTTTCATAAAATCGGAGTTTTTACCCCTGCAACTAAAGTCCGTTAACCGCTAAAGCTGGGGCGAACCGTGATCTATTTCACATTATTTTCGTTGATTAGTACCCATTTCCACCGATAAGGGACTATATTTAGCACTTATCTTCCGTCATTAAAAAATAAAATCAGCCGCAGGATGCAGCCGATGATGAGCACTGAAAACTTGCTCGGGGAACCCAAGGAAGCAAAGCAGTCCAATCCCCGCTCTCTCAAAAAATTGATACAGATTGAGTTAGAAAAGCACGCACTGGAAAACCTAAAGTTCGGACTCGCCGTTTCTGTGATAAGCGCTGCCATACTATTTCTTCTCGCCACCAATCAGCCTGCAACAGTTTTCCAATGGTCATGGCTCGGCGGTGTCTTCCTGAAAGGACTCGCCATCTGGCTGTGGATGGTCAATGCCATCCGCTCCGGCAGCCTATCAAACCGCCAGACCCGCACAGTTATTCATCTCTCGTCCAGCCTGTTTGCCATTTTATGGGGTCTTGCTGCGGCGCTATTTATTGATCCCCAGCAGCTCGCAACCTCTGCACTTAGCGTTATTGTGATCGCCACACTCTGCATCTGCTGGCCACTGAACTATGCTCACTCAACGGTTGTTCGCCATCTGTTTCTCAGTACTATTCTGATTCCGCTTACCGCCAGCCTGTATATTTACTACCCACAGATACACTCGGGGTTCCTCGCCTTAATCGCTTTGCTCTACACACTGATAAACCGAGCCGTGGTCAATTATCGGGACGGCCTTATTGAAGCCACCGGCAGTATGCTCAAGGCCAATGAGCGCTCCCAGCAAATTATCACCACCAGTCAAAAGATCGCCAGCCTTATCGAACAGACACCGCTAGGATTTATTGAATGGAACCAACAGCGAGAAATTATTAGCTGGAATCCAGCCGCGACCACCATTTTTGGCTATTCCAAACAGGAAGCGCTCGGCCGCACCACCGACTTTTTATTTGACCAGAAAAAATCATTTCTGCAGCAGCAGGTCGAAAACGATCTCTTTCTGTTTGGCAAAGATTTCTCCGGCACCGCCGAGAACGTTACCAGCGACGGCACGGTGATAATTTGCGAGTGGAATGACACGCCTCTTTTTGACGATGCTATGAACGTGGTCGGCGCTGCCTCGTTTGTCGAGGATGTTACCGATAGGGTTAAACTGGAAACCCGCATTAAACAGCAGGCCTATTTTGACCCACTGACCGGCCTGCCAAATCGGCACCGCTTAATGGAAGAGCTAACCCGGGTTATTGCTCTCGCGCAGCGCAACCAAAATTACTGCTCGCTACTATTTATAGATCTCGATCACTTTAAAGAAATTAATGACACACGCGGCCACCACTACGGGGATTTGGCGCTGACGCTATTTGCCCAGCGACTGCGCAAAGTGATTCGCACCGAAGAAGCCGTTGCGCGGCTAGGCGGAGATGAGTTTGTGGTGCTGTTGGAAAATCTCGGTCGTGAGGAAGAGCCTTCACGGCTGTTAATTGCTCAGGTTGCCGAAAAGATCATTGATGCCGCCCGCGAACCCTTTGTGATCAAAGATGAAAAGTTTCGTATCAGCTGCAGTATCGGCATTGTGCTATTTAATGATGGCAGCTCCGACGGCGATGCCATTTTGCAGCAGGCCGACAAAGCCCTTTACACCATCAAGCGCGAAGGGAAATCGAACTTTTATTTCCACAATCAAAAGCCACCCTCGGAACTGCAGGCGCAAACCCTGCTATTGGAACAGCTGCGGGACAAGGCCAACACCGAATCATTTATACCCTATTATCAGCCTATCCTTGATACAGAGACCAATCTGATCAACGGCCTGCAGATTTATCTGCGCTGGAGAAATCCAGATAACGAACTGATCTCTGCCAACGAAATTATCCAGATCCTCGAATCCGGATCGATGATTGTCGATATCTCCCTGTCGCTGCTTGAACAGATATTCCGCCAAATTGAACTGTGGAGAAATCAGGACCTATGGCGAGATACGCAGAAAATCTACTTTACCCTCAGCCTTCGCGAGCTTGAGCACTCCTCGTTTATCGACAATCTTGAACAACTGATGAGCAAATTTAACATCAAGCCTCAAACCCTGACCTTTGGCTTGCACGCAGAAACTCTGCCAAAGATTCATAAGCCTCTGGGTCTGCAATTGAGCCGGTTAAAAGAGATGGGAATTGGCTTTATTGTCGACAATGTGGGCTACCAGAGCCTGCCGATACAGAAATTGCGCGATTTTAAGATCGACACCATCAGAATTTCACATAAATTAATGTCTGAATCCACCTACATGGAAAGCTCGTGGAATCTGGTCAAAGGATTGGTCGAGCTAACCAAGTCTGTCGACTTGAAATGCATTGCCCCCTGCGTTGAAGAGCCCGAAATACATCATCTTTTGCTCGATACAGGCTGTCAATTACTGCAGGGAAACCTAATTGCACCGCCCTCGCCAGCGACTTCAATTACGCGAATGTTGATCGAACGTAACGTCAGCCGCAAAGAAGAAACCCCCGCTTAACAAAAACAGACGTAGCAGTTTCTGAGAATTCCACTATAATCGCGACCTTTTGCGCCTACTGGTATCTCTCATGTCCATTGAAAACTTGCGTAACATTGCAATCATCGCCCACGTTGACCACGGTAAAACGACTCTGGTTGATAAACTTCTGAGCCAATCAGGAACCCTCGATCGTAAAGACGTCGGCTCCGAGCGACTGATGGACTCCAACGATCAGGAGAAAGAGCGCGGCATTACCATTCTGGCAAAGAACACTGCCATAAACTGGAATGACTATCGCATCAATATCGTAGACACCCCAGGTCACGCCGACTTCGGTGGTGAAGTAGAGCGCGTACTGTCGATGGTTGACTCAGTACTTTTGCTGGTTGATGCGGTTGACGGCCCAATGCCACAAACACGCTTTGTAACCTCAAAAGCCTTTGAGCAGGGACTGCGTCCGATTGTTGTAATCAACAAGGTTGACCGACCCGGCGCTCGCCCAGACTGGGTTCTGGATCAGGTCTTTGATCTGTTTGATAACCTTGGCGCCACAGACGAGCAGTTAGACTTCCCGGTTATTTACGCCTCAGCACTAAACGGCATCGCCGGCTTAGAAGCTGACGAGATGGCTGAAGATATGACCCCGCTGTACGAAATGATCGTCCGCGATGTTCCAGCACCCAAGGTTGATCTGGACGGTCCTTTCCAGATGCAGGTTTCGGCACTGGCCTATGACAGCTACGTTGGTGTTATTGGTGTAGGTCGAATTACCCGCGGTCAGCTCAAGCCAAATCAGCAGGTTATTGTTAAATCTGCCGACGGCAAAGAGCGCAAAGGCAAGGTATTAAATGTTAAAGGTTATCTGGGTCTTGAGCAGATCGAAACTCAGTTGGCCGGTGCCGGTGATATCGTCTGCATTAACGGTATTGACGGCCTGAGCATCTCGGATACTCTCTGCGACCCAGAGAATGTCGAAGCACTGCCCGCCCTGAGTGTTGATGAGCCAACCGTAAGTATGACCTTTATTGTTAACGACTCACCTTTCGCAGGTCTGGAAGGCAAGTACGTCACCACCAGAAATATTAAAGATCGTCTCGACCAAGAGCTGATCCACAACGTAGCACTGCGCGTTACTCAGGGCGACACTCCGGACAAGTTTATTGTCTCTGGTCGCGGTGAATTACACCTTTCAGTACTGATCGAAACCATGCGTCGCGAAGGCTTCGAAATGGGCGTATCACGTCCTGAAGTGGTACAGAAAGTTGTCGACGGCAAGGTTCAGGAACCCTATGAGCAGGTTGTTATCGACGTTGAAGAACAGCATCAGGGATCGGTAATGGAAGAGTTGGGTATGCGTAAAGCAGAGCTGACCAATATGGAGCCCGACGGAAAAGGACGTGTACGTCTTGAGTTCAGCATGCCATCTCGTGGCCTGATTGGCTTCCGTGGCACCTTCCTGACCCTGACCTCAGGCTCAGGCATTATGACCAGCATCTTCGACAAGTACGGTCCTGTTAAAGAAGGCGAGAGCCACAAACGTCAAAACGGCGCCCTGATCAGTATGGTAAAAGGCAAGACAGCCGCCTACGCACTGTTCAATATTCAGGCCCGTGGTCGTCTGTTCCTCGGTCACGCTATCGATATTTACGAAGGTCAGGTTGTGGGCATTCACTCCCGCGCCAATGATCTGGTGGTTAACCCGATCAAAGGCAAGCAGCTGACTAACGTACGTGCATCGGGAACCGATGAAGCACTGACGCTGGTACCACCGATTAAGCACACACTTGAGCAGGCATTAGAATTTATCGAAGACGATGAGCTGGTAGAAGTAACGCCAGAGAGCATCCGTCTGCGTAAAAAGCTGCTGACTGAGAACGAGCGTAAGCGCGCACCTAAGTAAGTGCTCCTAATGAAGAGCACTCTAGTAGACGTGCTTTAGTAGATATACTCTGGCGGGCTGTCACGGCCCGCCAAATTCTATGCTACATTTACTACCAATGGATGGTGGGATGCTTATGACCGAAACGGATAGCAAAGACTCAATACCCAGCGGGTTTCTCTCATTCTCGCTGGTTGCTCAAGAAATTATCGCTGTACTCTTCGCTTTTTACTCCTACCAACAGGGCGATATGCCCACAGCTACCTTTTATCTGGCAGTGGCCGGATTACTCTTAGTTGGCCTGGGGATTCACAGTATTTTTGCTCGCCCGTATCTGGCGCGAGCACTGCTGGCATTACTGCTAATTGGCAGCTTCTTTTATCTGCTGACGGCAAATTCAGACAACAGCTTACCTACCAGCCCCTTATCAACCAGCCAAGACAGCTCAGCCCTGATGTGGTGCCTGACCATTATTCCTGTCTTAGTCGGAACCTTTGGCTACCGTTACAGCATTTTAATTCTCAGCAGCATCTTTGCAGTCGCCGTCTGGCTGCTTTACGGAACCCCGGAAATAATCGCCATGCCGAGCTACAGCGATGTCGATATAGTGCGCTTTCTATCCGCGTATATAGTCTTATCCCTGTTTGCCGTGGCCATGGATATTTCCCACTCTCGCAGCCTAAATAAATATAAAGACCTGTCCCTGAGAGTCGACCAAATCGCCCATCAAGATCAGCTCACCCAACTGCCAAACCGCCACGATATGGAACGGCGACTAGAGAAAAAATACCAACAGTACCGACTGATCAACCAACCCTTTTCAGTACTGCTTGCCGATCTGGATAACTTTAAATTTATCAATGACCGCTACGGCCACGATGTCGGCGACGACGTCCTCCATGCTATTGGCATACTGCTCGGCGAGCCACTGCGAGGAGAAGATGTGGTCGCACGCTGGGGTGGCAATGAATTTATGATTCTGCTGCCCACAGCCAATGCTGAAGCAGCGGTCAATATTGCCGAAAGACTGCGTTCCCAGGCAGGTAAATTATCCATGGAAGCCCAGGGAGACAAACTGCGGATATCCCTGAGTGTCGGCGTTGCATCCATCGATAAATGCACTGGCATAGATGATTTAATCTCTACCGCAGAAAACGGACTCTATCAGGCCAAGCATATGGGCCGAGATATGGTGGTAGTGGGTTAAGCCATCAGCTAAATACCCACCCCCACCGCACTCCTGTCGCAAGCAAAAACCACAAATAACCTTAGATACAAATATCCAACAACTCCGATTTAATCTGGTGCTTTTAGCCTTTTCAGAGCAAAACCTGTTTATCAGGACGTTAAAATCGCATAAAGTGAAGTCATTAGCCGGCACCTGAAGCAGGCGTTCGCTTTGATCTTACCGACACTGTGAACTTTTGAATGGACGACAAACTTCGCCTAATAGCGAATCTTCACTATTTCAGTATCGGCTTTCATTATGAATAAATCAGATCTTCACCGACCCTTATCCAAAAAACACAGTCTGAGCAGCTTCGCTATTTTGCTACTTGTTAGCCTGATGGTCGGCTGTGGCGGTGGCGGTGGTGGTGGCGGTGGCGGTGGATCGGATAACAGCAGCTCAAACAATGACAGTAATATTGGCGGCGGCAATACCGATGGTAGCAATACCGATAGTGGCAATACCGATAGTGGCAATACCGATGGTAGCAATACCGATGGTGGCAATACTGGCGGTTCAGCCCGAGCAGTATTTATTAACGAAGCCTCTTCCTCTAACTCCGCTTTTGAAGATGAAGATGGCGATAGCCCGGACTGGTTTGAGCTGCACAACGCTGAACCCACAGCCGTTGATCTGACCGGCTGGAGTATCACAGACGATATCCTCGAGCCCGCAAAGTGGGTTTTTCCGGAAACTGTACTGGCCGCTGGCGCTCATCTGCGAGTATGGGCATCGGACAAAGACAAAGCGGCTGGAGGAATATATAAAACGCTGGTTAACCGCGGTGATGCCTTCCGCTACCTGCTCCCGCAAGCAACCCCCGCTCGCAACTGGACTGGTCTGGCGTTTAACGACAGCTCCTGGCAGCAGGGCGCCAGCGGATTTGGCTACAGTGATGGTGACGATGCCACAGTGGTTCCCGCTGGCACGGCATCAATTTATGTCAGAATTCTTTTTACCATCAACGATCTGGAATTGATGGAAAATCTTTGGTTGGATATGGATTTTGATGATGGCTTTATTGCCCATATCAACGGCGTTGAAGTTGCCCGCTCAAACATGCTCGAAGTAACGCCGTCCTTTAACTCCACAGCCATAGTTGACCGCGAAGCGACAATCTACCAGAGCGGCAAGCCGGTCAGATTTGGCATAGATGGATTTCGCACACTGTTAAACGATGGAGAAAATGTTCTCAGCATTCAGGTGCATAATATTTCTAGCAGCTCATCTGACCTCAGCCTTATTCCCTTTTTGTCAGCATTTTATTCCGGCGAAACAACCGACGGTATATCACCACCGGATATACTTGCCTTTGAAAATTCCAGCCTGCACACCAACTTTAAAATCTCCTCCGCAGGCGAGTCGCTGACTCTATTTGATAGCAGTGGCAATCAGGTTGACCAGCTGGATGTTATAGGTCTCACCACAGACAAAAGCATTGGGCGATCCGTGCAAGATGGCAGTCTGGTTTATTTTCAAACGCCTTCACCAGGCACTGAAAACAGTAGCGAGGAATTCACTGGCATCACATTGAGTGAGATTATTTTTTCTCACAATGGCGGCGAATTTAATGGCCAGAGCATCAGTTTAAGTGGTGCCAGCCAAGGCGAACAGATTCGCTACACCCTCAATGCAACTGTTCCAAATTCTCAGTCAGCGCTTTACTCTTCGGCTATCAGCATTGATGGCAATACAGTTGTGCGCGCCAAGGTTTTTCAGGACGACTATATTCCATCCCGCACGGCAAGCCGCACCTTTATTACGTCCAATACTCACGCCTTACCCATAGTCACACTGGTCACTGAACCAGATACTCTCTTCGATGAACAGCAGGGCATTTATGTCTATGGCCCCGAGGAAAACTATGAGGATGCCCTGCCATTTTTCGGTGCAAACTTTTGGCAGGATTGGGAACGAGATATTCACTTTAGTTTTTATGAGCCAAGCGGAGAGCTGGGCATTGCCATGGACGCAGGAATTAAAATATTCGGCGCCTGGAGCCGCGCCAACAATCAGCGTTCACTGTCCATTTTTGCTCGCAGCCGTTATGGCTTTGGCAAATTAGAATACCCGTTATTTCCCGAACTCGACTACGACAGCTTTGAATCTATTGTGTTGCGCAATGCAGGCAATGACTGGATGGCAAGTAATATGCGCGATGTTATGGCGACCAGTCTAATGGATGGAAGTGGTTTAGAGACTCAGGCCTATCGCCCCGCTGTGGTTTACCTGAACGGCGAGTATTGGGGCTTTTACAATATTCGTGAAAAAGTAAACGAGCACTTTCTCGACGACAAAATTGATGTTGATAAGAGTGAAATAAATTTACTCGTCGCGAATGGAGAAGTCTCTGAAGGTAGCAACGACTCCTACAATGACCTGATTGATTTCGTCAGGGACAACAGCCTGATGGTTCAGAGTAACTTCGACTATGTGGCCAACCAAATTGATATAGATAATTTAATTCCCTATCTGGTCGCACAAATCTATTTTGATAACTGGGATTGGCCCGGTAACAATATGAAATTCTGGAACTCACCATCCACCAAATGGCGGTGGATTTTATACGATACTGATTTTGCCTTTGGCGCCTGGGATGATGTTGCCTACAACAAAGATACCCTGTCATTTGCACTGGAAGAAAATGGCCCCGGCTGGCCAAACCCACCCTGGTCAAATCTCCTGTTCCGCAAACTAATGGAAAATAGCCAGTTTCGACATCAGTTTATCAATCAATTTGCCGATGAGTTTAATGGCCGCTTTAAAGCCGCCAGCGTCACCCAACATATTAATGCTATTGCCAATTCTATGGAGCCTGAAATGGAGAGACATTTTCAGCGCTGGGGCGATGGAAAAACTGTTGATGTATGGCAGTCGGCAGTCAGCGCCCTGAGAAACTTTGGCAACAACCGACTATCTCCCCTAAAAGGGCATATCCGCAATTACTTTGGCATCAGCGGAATGTATCAGCTCAATATTGCCATCAACAATCCGGCAGCAGGATCGGTAGAGTTGAATTCACTTCAGCTTACCAGCGCCAACTGGCAGGGGGAATATTTCAACAATATCCCAGTATCACTTACGGCTGTACCTAGCGAAGGCTATGTGTTTTCCCACTGGCAGGGAGATATTGATACGGCAACTGACAGCCTCGAACTAAGTAGATCAAACAATACCAGCTTAGAGGCGGTATTTATCCGGGACTAACATTCCTGATAGCGAAAACAGTCCGTGGTGTGGTCATTAACCAACCCCATGGCCTGCATATGCGCATAGCAAATCGTCGAGCCAAAGAACTTAAAGCCGCGCTTTTTCATATCCTTGGCAATTAGATCGGAGAGCTCGGTGGTCGCGGGAATTTCCCTTAGGCTCGCCCAGCGATTTACGATCGGCTGATTATCCACATAGCCCCAGAAATAATCGCTAAAGCTGCCAAACTCCTTTTGAATATCGATAAACAAACGCGCATTGGAGATCGCACTGGTAATCTTTAAGCGATTGCGAACAATACCGGCATCATTTATCAAGCGCTCAATATCCTGTTGCGTAAACGCCGCAACCTTATGCACATCAAAATCCGCAAAGGCACTGCGGTAAGCCTCGCGCTTGCGCAATATTGTGATCCACGACAGGCCCGCCTGCGCACCTTCGAGCAGCACAAACTCAAACAGCTTCTTATCATCACGGCACGGCACCCCCCACTCCTTATCGTGATACTGCTGATAGAGTGGATCGTCTCCGCACCAACCGCAGCGCTTAAGATCAGTACAACGGGTTAAATCTGTCATTTGCCTTTCCTCAACTTGTAACCTAGGGTTATATCTTAAAGCAGTGGTGTAACTGTACAGATAATCTTTTAGCAGAAAATATTTACAGGGTAATCCATGTTTAAAAAGTTTCCAGCCATCAGACCCTACAGCAAACAGCTAATCCCAGTCACTGCCCCCCATCAATTATATGTCGAAGAATCGGGAAGTCCCGAAGGCATTCCAGTACTGTTTATTCACGGCGGCCCCGGTGGCGGCACCTCAACCAGCGATCGCTGTTTTTTCGACCCAGAAAAATACCGCATTATCCTTTTTGACCAGCGCGGCTCAGGACTGTCTACACCCCATGCACGTCTGGAAGATAACCACACCGCCGCCCTGATCGACGATATAGAAACCATCCGTAAAACCCTCGAGATTGAACGCTGGGTTATTTTCGGCGGTTCCTGGGGCTCCACTCTGGGACTGCTCTACGCACAGAGTCATCCCAAACTAGTGCTCGGGCTTATATTGCGCGGCATCTTTTTATGTCGCGACGAAGATATCAACTGGTTCTATCAAGACGGCGCCGGACGCATCTTTCCCGACTACTGGAAACAGTACAGCCAGATAATTCCCAAAGCCGAGCGCAACGATATGCTCGCGGCCTATTACAAACGACTGACCGGCGACAACGAACTGGAACGTATGGCCGCCGCCAAAGCCTGGTCAATCTGGGAGGGGCGCTGCGCCACCCTGCAGAGCAATCGCGATGTCGTCGAGCGTTTTACCCACCCGCATATGGCCATGGCCATGGCACGCATCGAAGCCCATTACTTTATTAACAAAGCCTTTATCGAACCCAATCAAATTATTAATCAGGCCGGTAAACTGAAAGATATTCCCGGCACCATAGTTCATGGCCGCTACGATATGGTCTGCCCGGTCAATCAAGCTTTCGCCTTAAGTGCCGCATGGCCATCGGCAAAACTGGAAATTATTGCCAATGCAGGGCACTCTTCCGCAGAGCCGGGCATAACCGATGCGCTAGTGCGTGCAACCAATAACCTTGCCTACCAAATTGAACTCAGTGATTAACCACCAAATGTGGGCAAAAAATGATCGGACTTATTCAGCGCGTAACTCATGCCAGCGTCAGTGTAGACAACGCTGTCTGCGGAGAAATTAATCAAGGCATTATGTTGTTGCTGGGAATCCAGCGTGACGATGACCAGAACCATGCCGACCGGCTTTTAGAAAAAATACTTAACTACCGGATATTTGCCGACAGTCAGGGCAAGATGAACTTATCCCTGCGCGATATTAATGGCGGCCTGCTGATCGTATCCCAGTTCACCCTCGCAGCCGATACCAAAAAAGGCCTGCGCCCCAGCTTCACCTCCGCCGCCCCACCGGGGCATGCCGAGGCTCTATACGACCACTTTACGGCACAGG
>Ga0209833_1002209_pt1 | contig 11930 bp, 10 predicted proteins | sample COGITO_mtgs_1105_3_FD_184797 | JGI IMG/M metagenome (GOLD analysis project Ga0209833, IMG submission 184797) | Pelagic marine microbial communities from North Sea - COGITO_mtgs_110506 (SPAdes) (version 2) | ecosystem: Environmental > Aquatic > Marine > Epipelagic ... | reverse complement strand
CCCTGTGGCCCATGCTCCGAACTGCACGTCGATCTCACTCCCAACGGCGACAGCGCAGGCAAGCTGGTCAACATGGACTCCGATCTCTGCATCGAGATCTGGAACCTCGTCTTCATCCAATACAATGCAGAGGCCGACGGTAGCTTCCGCGACTTACCCGCCAAGCACGTCGACACTGGCATGGGCTTTGAACGCGCCTGCTCACTCATCCAAAACACCAAGGGCTTCACCGACTTTTCGCAGAAGCCCACCAACTACGCGACCGACGTCTTCCAGCCGATCTTTCGTACACTCGAAGCACTCAGCGGTAAGACCTACGCCGACATCTATCCCGGTGAAGGTATCGAAAAGTCCGATACACTCGAGCAAGCCATCGCCTTCCGTGTCATCGCCGACCATATCCGCACACTCAGTTTCTCCATAGCCGACGGCATTCTGCCGGGCAACACTGGGCGTAATTACGTACTTCGCCGCATTCTGCGCCGCGCAGTCAAATACGGTCGCGCACTTGGCTTCGATGGCAGCGAGCCTTTCCTGCCGAAACTCGTTGATACGCTGATTGCAGAGTTCGGTTCGGTCTTCCCTGAACTCGGCACCCGCGCCGAAGCGATTAAAGACACACTCGCCACTGAAGAAAACAGTTTTAATAAGACACTGGATCGCGGCCTACAATTGTTTGAAAGCGACGCGGGCAAATCGAATATCTTCCCGACGGAAGATGCCTTCAAACTTTACGATACCTACGGTTTCCCGCTCGACCTGACTGCACTGCTCTGCCGTGAGCGCGGCATCACACTCGATGAAGCAGCCGTCGAAGCTCGCATGGAACAAGCACGCGAATTGTCGCGCGCATCGCAAAAGAAAACCATCGTTCGTGCGCTTGACCTAAGCTCCGAAGCGACCACCGAATTCCTCGGTTTCGATGCCGACTCTTGCGAAGCAAAGATCCTCGAAATCCACCAACAAGACGGGCAAATCCTCATCATTACAGACAAGACTGTGCTCTTCACCGAAATGGGTGGCCAAGAAGGCGATATCGGCACAGCGACGATTGACGGTGTAACCTATCCTATAGTGGGTGTTCAGAAAATTGGCCATGCAACGGCACACATTCTTGAGGACGTTCAACATTCAACTTTTAGCGCTCAACAATCCATTACGATTGAACTCGATCGAACGCGTCGCCTGCCGATCGAATCGCACCACACCGCCACACACCTACTGCACTGGGCGCTACACGATGTCGTCTCGACCGACGCTTCTCAACAAGGCTCTAGCGTCTCGCCAGACCGCCTTCGCTTCGACTTTAATTCCAAGGCACTCACGCCAGCTCAAATCACTGAGATGGAAGACCAAGTAAATGCTTGTATCCAAAAAGCGGAGACAGTTTCTTGGATCGAGGTACCACACGTCGAAGTCAAAAAACGTGCAGACATCATGCAATTCTTCGGTGATAAGTATGGTGAGCTCGTGCGCGTCGTTCAAATCGGCGGCGAGTCGAAAGCGCTCAACGGCTACTCGATGGAACTGTGCGGCGGCACCCACGTGCGCAACACATCCGAAATTGGTTTCTTCAAGATCAAATCCGAAGGTGCCATCGCTTCTGGCGTCCGCCGTATCGAAGCCCTTTGCGGCCCAGCAGCGTGGAATTGGCTCAACGAAATCGCCGAAAAAGGCACGGCTGAAGAAAAGGTACTGCGGGCCAAGTTGAATCAGTCGAATCATTCGCTGCGTGAGGCACAACAGAGCCCGGTTGAGCATGCGGAATTTCCACATATCATGGGGGCGCTGCTCGCTGGAGGCAAAGATTCTCACCAGATCAATGCCACTGTCAAAAGTTACCAAGAGCATCTGGCTACTCTCAGAGAGGCATGTGTTGATGCGGACAAGAAGGCCAAAAAGATACAAGCTGCCGGTGCCGCCAAGATGGCCAACGTCATGCTCGAAAAGCAGGATTTAACCGCTAATCTAGTGATCCACGCCGAAGGCCCTGCTGCGCTACTGCAAGAATTGATGAATGGTCTCAAGCAACAGCAATTCACTCGAGCAGCCTTCTTCATTATCGACGATGGTGCGACGCTTCATCTCGGCGCACTATGCGGCGACGACGTACAGGCAGCTGGACTCATGGCAGGCAAGCTGATCCAAACCCTCGCCCCGATTGTCGGTGGCAAAGGCGGAGGCAAGCCAGACATGGCACGTGGTGCAGCTCCAGATCGTGCGAAAGCCAACGAGCTCGAAGCCGAAGCCAAGAAGGCACTGAGTGTGTAACTCGCAGCGTATCAGAAACACTGTAAGCGGTGTTAAGTCTCACTCCTACAAACGGATTAACGCTCCATGGACTGATAATAAAACAATCCTGCCAGCGCCAGCGCGTGGCCGATCTTACATTCCTTAGCCCACTTAAAGACTTCCGCTTCCGCAACCACGCGAATCTCCATCTCCTCGTGCTCATCCCATTCGGTGCCATCCGCATGCAATTCTACATTATCCGCAAAGACGACATGGCAATGGTTATTTAGAATCGCAGGGTTCGGACGACAGTGCCCAATCAAACGCCCGCTCTGAGCGACATAGCCGGTCTCTTCGCGCAACTCGCGCAATCCTGCGACCACCGGATCTTCACCGGCGTCAATAATACCCCCTGGAAACTCCCACGAGAGCGCATCAATGCCCCAACGAAATTGGCGCACGAGTATCAATTTCCCAGTACTGGTTCGGGCGATGACGATGACCCAGTCGAGTGAATCTATATAATAAAACTCACCTTCCGTGCCTTTGTTTGGATGACGATAGCGACGTGCGCGTAGATCCCATACGCGACAAGCGTTGAGGAGTTTATCGTCTAATAAGTCCCAGTTTTGTGGAGCACCAGTCTCGTCCGGGTCGGACATTACTTTGCAGGGATTTGAATCGTTTGGCCAATTGCCAAACGGCGTGGGTCTGCATCTGGATTCGCATCGAGAATCGCTTGTACGGCGACGCCAAACTTGCCCGCAATCTTCCCAAAATTATCTCCGGATACGATTACATAAGTGCTAGCAGCTCCAGGAGCAGCTATGGCGGCGGGAGATCCGGTATCGTTCGATGCAGCACTCGCTTCCTGGGGCGCTGGCGCTGCGCGAAAACCCACGGCGGCAAATTCATTCAGCATCTCTGCGGTCTTTACGATTTGCGCACGATTGGTATTAAGTTCACCAGCCAGCTTTTTAACCGCTTGTTCACCTTGCGAGCTATAAATTCGCAGACGGTTCACAGTCTTAGACTGCTCGGAAATTTGGGCAGCAAGCTCCGCGACCTGAGTCTGAAACCCATTGATCACCTTTTCGATCTTGGCCGAGCTGGTTGCGCCCGCGGAAACCGACTCATCGATCGGGTTCAGCCGTTGATTTGCGGTCAGCCCGAAATATAGGCCAGCACCACCGAGAACGATCCCCAGCACTGCGAGTGCGACGGGAACCATATTACTAGGGGATTGATTAGCGTCATCTTCCATAAACTGAGCACGTTAAGACATTTACTGAACTGTGCAAGCAAGGGATACGCGATGTTGCCACTGAGGCAAAATGTTCCCAACTTAGGGATAATGCCGAACCAACCAGAGCCTTCAAAGCGACTCACACGCCTGCTACTATTACTGCTAGTCCCAGCACTGATTAGTGCCGCTGCGGTTTACTATATCTGGAACGCACATCCCGATCTCGAATACTGGAAAACGCTCGTCTCCAGCGGATATACTTATCTGGCAGCGCACCCGATCTTATTAGTGGTAGTATTAGCAACGCTGCCGGGTATCGGATGTCCCTTGAGCCCCCTCTTGATCATCTTTGGAATTGTCATAGGACCACGCTTTGGGCTACCCGCGACTTGCGCGTTGGGCATTGCCGCGACCAGTTTCTGTTCGATTTGGACTTATGCCTTAGCCTCCGGTCCTCTGCGGGTCTTTTTGAAGACACATCTATTGAAAAAATGGGACATACCCGAGTTCTCGGATAGCAACGCACTACGGCTCGGTATTATTATTCGAATCACCCCAGGCATCCCTTATCCCGTACAAAACGTCGCGCTCGGCGTAATGGGGATGCGCTTTAAGACCTACCTACTCGCATCTCTACCAGCACAGAGCCTCTACACTATCGGATTCATTATCACCGGAGGCGCACTTTTCGAAGGCCGAGCCGGACTGGCGATTACTGGTGTTTTGCTCCTCATCGTCATTATCCTCGTCACGCGGATGTTGAACAATCGAAGTATCAGCCATGTTGGATAATCTTATTAGCCCTGCCTCTGAACAGGTGTTAAAAGTCACCGAACTAACGAGCCAGATCAAGGCACAGCTAGAGGGGCGCTTCACTCAGATTTGGGTGCAAGGCGAAGTATCCAACCTCAGAAGGCAAAGTTCGGGGCATGTCTATTTCTCACTCAAAGACGCTGGCAGTCAGCTTCCCTGCGTGCTCTTTGCCCGCGATGCCGCACAACAAGGATTTCAACTGGAAGACGGCATGGAAGTGTTACTGTTCGGCAGCCTGTCGGTCTATGCACCGCATGGCCGCTACCAGTTGATCGTCAAGGTGACCGTGCAAAGTGGTCAAGGGCGTTTGCAAATGGAGTTTGAACGGCTGAAGCAAAAACTCGCCGCTGAAGGCTTGTTTGAAAAAGCGCGTAAGCACTCGCTGCCTGCGCTGCCAATGCGCATCGCCGTGGTAACGTCTCCGACAGGTGCTGCACTGCAAGACTTTGTGCGCATTCTACGTCGGCGTAATTACAAGGGCGAAGTCGTGATTTTCCCAGCACGCGTACAAGGTAAAGGAGCCGAAAAAGAAGTCGCCGCGATGCTCGAATATGCCGGAGCGAGTCAGGATTTTGACATCGTCGTCATCACTCGTGGCGGTGGCAGTATCGAAGACCTCTGGGCCTTTAACGAAGAAGTGCTGGCACGCGCGGTTGCGGCCTGCCCACTGCCGGTAATTTCAGCAGTGGGCCACGAAATTGACACCGTCCTGACTGACTACGCTGCCGACCAGCGTGCCGAAACGCCTTCAGCAGCAGCCGAGCTAATCTCATCACTGATGATCGAAGCCGAGCAACGCCTAGAGCAAGCTGAGAGCAACTTGCTGTATTGGACCGAGACCGGCATCGCCGAGCGTCGCCTAAATCTCAGCGCACTTCATTCGAAAATGCATATTATCGCGCCCGAACGTCAGGTCGAAATGCTCGGTATGAAGCTTGACGATCTCGAGAATCATCTCAGTCAAACGCTGCAAACTCGCCTGCATCGCGAACGCACAAAGCTCGCCCAACATTCACAAAGCCTCGCCGAGCATCACCCCCGCATCAAGATCAGTCTAGCACACCAAGCACTCGGAAATTTCCAGCAGCGCTTTAATCGCGCGACACAAGTCGACACACTCAAAAAAAATGAGCATCTCTTAAATCTACACAAACGACTGAACAACAGTAGCTTAAAAGCTACATTGCGACGCGGCTTCGCCGTGCTAAAAAGTACCGATGGCGCGATTATCAGTAGCGCCCAGATCGGCCAAAACGAAGATCAACTCACCGCTCAATTGAATGACGGTGCAATCACACTAAAAGTACTAAAATAAATTTATGCGCCCTCATAGGTTCAGCAAATAGTTGATCTGTCATTTAGTGAAGGTTAGTCTCGAATCCTTTGATGCGCAGTCGAGCATTCGCCCCTCACTTTTAGTCATCTCGCCCGTGACGACCGAATATCTCCCAAACTCGTAAAAGAATCTTAAATAAAGAGCCGAAGACCCTTGAATCCTGCTGAATTCAGTTTACCTCGCAAAATTCTGGCATACTGTTCCAATTAATTATGAGTGAAGAATCAGAAGAGCCAAAAGCGCCCAAACTAAAATTATCCAGCTCGAGAAATCAGCCGGAAAAACTGAAAAGTGCCCGTTCAGCGAGCGCAACCTCAAGTGCCAGCGCCAGTCTTTCCTCAAAAACAGACGCCTCACCGTTAGAGACTCCCAGCACCGCGAGCAAGCCAGCACCCGTACTCAAGGCGACCCCATCGCCAGTCGAGGTGAAACCATCGCCAGTCGAGGTGAAACCACCGCCAGTCGAGGTGAAACCACCACCAGTCGAGGTGAAACCACCGCCAGTCGAGGTGAAACCACCGCCAGTCGAGGTGAAACCACCGCCAGTCAAGCTAACACCGCCTCCTCAGGCGCAGCAACCCGCGCCCCGCACAAGTGGCAGTGCCTCAGCAAAAATCAAGGAATCCGCCACAGCAGCCACCGAATCTCCGAAAAAAGATAATCACTTGAGCAGCATTCTAATCGTTGCCGCCATACTATTTATACTTGCCGCAGCCGCAGGTGGCATCTGGTTCCTACTTCGTAGCGATGAGCCCGAACAGGTTGAAGGTACTGAGATCGCTGCACCCGCAGCAGCCCCGTCCAATCCAGTCGAACGCGCAAAAGCCAGCATCGCAACAGTGCCTGACCGTAATCTGGATAAAGCACTTGAGACTGAACCGGCCCCCGAGCCGAGCACTCAGGTGTTAGCAGAGCCGATCGCAGCAGAGCTCATTGCAGTAGAGCCCAGCCCAACAATCCCCATCAGCCTCAAAGAATCCGTATCAAAGTATTTACAAAATATCCATATCGGCGGCATCCGGACGGGCGAGCGAGCTCGGATCATGCTCGATGGCGAAAACTACAACATTAACGACACCGTAGAAGCCACCACTGGCCTAGTATTTATAGGAATTCGTGACCAACGGTTGCTATTTAAAGACCGCAACGGAATAATATATGTTAAAAGCTTCTGATTGCACTCTACTAAAAAATCATTTCTTATACGCACAATTATGAAAGTGAAAGCAACAATCCTCTCCATCCTCACACTCACTGTAGTCTTTTTTTCTGGCTGCACGACACCAGTCGCAATCGATCCGATGACAGGTCAACAGCAGACTGCGAAATACCAATCCGGTTTCTTCTACGCGCCCATTACAGATGATGCGAACGCTGTTTTCTTGACCGCAATTCGCGCAATAGACGACATGGGACTTCTTCGAACTGGCGAAATCCACAAAGATGACTATATCAAGATCTTCGCTCGTCAAGTCGGCGACAAAGAAGTGGTAGTTCGCATCCAGCAAATCGCAGCAGGCGAGTCTGAAATACGTATTCGTGTTGGCGTGCTAGGCGACCTGCCACAATCGCAGATCATCTACGCAAAGATCCGCGACGCAATGTAGTCTCGACTACAAAACCTTTCCAAACCGCCTTTCCACTTGGATCGGCGGTTTTTTTATGTTTTCTTCAACTCCTCTGAATCATCTTTTACACCTAGAACAAATATGAGCTCACCATTTACCATCATCGGCGTCGGCAGCCCCATCGTCGATGCTATCGCACAAGTCCAAGACAACTTCATCGAGCAAATCGATGGCGACAAAGGCGGAATGGTACTCGTCGATGCCCCTACGATCGAGATGCTGCTAAGCTCCCTACCCGAGACCCCAACTAAAGCGCCTGGCGGCTCTGCGGGTAACACTCTGTTCGCGCTCGCACGCATGGCGAACAACACCTGTTTCCTCGGCAAAATAGGCAACTGCTCAGAAGGCGAATTCTACCAGCAGCAATTCATTCAACTCGGCGGCGATAGTTCCCGTTTCAAAATCGGCGAGCAAGCCAATGGCCAATGCATCTCGCTGGTCACGCCCGACGGAGAACGAACCATGCGCACCAACCTCGGCGCCGCGATGACCCTTGCGCCCGAAGAAATTTCAGCCGCAGATTTTGCCGGATGCGATCATGCACACATAGAAGGCTACCTACTCTTTAATGAAGCACTGATGATGCGTGTGCTCGAATCCGCCAAAGCCGCAGGCTGCACCATTAGTCTCGATCTCGCCTCATTTGAGGTGGTCCATGCGACCAGTGCCATTTTGCCAGCCATCCTACGCGACTACGTCGATATCGTCTTTGCCAACGAGGAAGAGGCCGAAGCATTCACAGGAATCAAAGATGACTACCATGCCATGGCCACGAAGCTCGCCGAGTATTGTGAGATCGTCGCCGTCAAAGTCGGGGCACACGGCTCATACATCGCACACCACGGTGAAGTCACTAAAATCGAACCAATGCACGCCGCCAAAGTTATCGACACCACTGGTGCCGGTGATCTCTGGGCAGCAGGCTTTCTGCACGGCTGGTCACATCAACTCGACCACGCTCAATCTGCAAAAATAGGCTCCATCCTCGGCGCCGCCGTCGTGCAAGTCCAAGGCAGTGTGCTCCCTGCGCATGTATGGGACGACGTCATGAGCGCGATCCAAGTATAACCCTCCAGTCTCAGCCTTCAGCCCTCAAGTCATGGACCCCGATCAAATCACCACACTCATCGAAGACATTGCCAAGCGCGCACGCGCCGCATCCCTCGAACTAGCCACGCTCTCCACTGAAGCGAAAAATGGTTTTCTTAAACAGCTCGCGCAAAAGCTAGTCGAACAAACCGATGACATTCTAAAAGCGAATGTCCTCGATTTGGAAGCAGCCAAGGCCATGGAGCTCTCCGGACCTATGTTGGAGCGTCTCAGCCTATCCGCCGAGCGTATCGCAGATATGGCTGCAGGCGTGATTCAAGTCGCATCCCTCCCCGACCCTGTCGGCGCAGAGATCGAGCGCCTCTCTCCACCCAAAGGCTTTGACCTGCGTAAGATTCGTGTGCCAATGGGCGTCATAGGCATCATCTATGAATCACGCCCAAATGTGACGGTGGACTGTGCCATTCTTTGCCTTAAATCAGGCAACGCCTCAATCCTTCGCGGCGGTAAGGAAGCGTATCATAGTAATATGAAGCTCGCCGAAATTATTCGTGCAACACTCAAAGAAACAGGCATCAACGAAGACGCCGTCCAAGTCATACCCACCACTGACCGATCGGCGCTCAACGTCTTGCTCAAGCAAGATGATACGATCCACTGCATCATCCCCCGTGGCGGCGAAAGCCTCATCCGCTTCACCGTCGAGAACAGCCGTATCCCAGTGATTAAGCACTACACTGGAGTCTGCTCTATCTACATCGATGCCGCAGCAGATGCGGACAAGTCCGAATCGATTTTAATCAACGCTAAATGCCAACGACCTAGCGTCTGCAATGCAGCGGAAAATCTCATCGTGCATCAAGGCGCCACCGCACAGCTTCCACAACTTGCCAAAGCACTACATGACAACGGCGTCCAGCTGCGTGTAGAGCCAAAGGCCAAAGCAATCCTCACAGGCACAGGCCTGCCATTGGTGGATGCCACGCCTGAAGATTTTGGCACCGAATATTCCGACCTAATCATCTCAATCGCAGTGGTTGCAGATACTAAAGCCGCCATCGAGCTGATCAATGCCAATGGATCAGGACATAGCGATGCAATCATTACCGAAGATACCGATGCCGCACGTCTCTTCCTTGCGAGAGTCGACGCATCCACCGTCTATCACAATGCTTCAACGCGCTTCACTGATGGCTTCGAATTCGGCCTCGGTGCGGAGATTGGCATTTCAACCGACCGCCTACATGCCCGAGGCCCCATGGGGCTCAACGAGCTGTGCACTTATAAATACGTGATCCACGGAAAAGGCGAAATCAGGTAAGCACGCAAAACACATCTGCATAAGCAAAGCCGTCGAAATCAGCTCCCGAGTTTCGCTACACCAAAACCTCTACTGCTTTGGGTCGATAAATGGGCTGCTTGGCTTCGACTCGTCTTCGGCCATTTTCTGTTCTGTTTTCAGGCGCAGTTGGCCGCAGGCTGCATTAATATCGTGTCCCTTCTCGCGACGAATTGTCACCGACACACCGCCCTTGCGCAGCACATCAACAAACGCATCCTGACGAGGCACGCTGGGGCGCTGCCACTCTAGTCCCTCAACCTTGTTGTAAGGGATGCAATTCACGTGTGCATGTAGATCACGGGCGATTTTGGTTAACGCCTTGGCCTGATCAAGGCTGTCATTGACGTTCTTGATCATAATAAACTCCAGCGTCAACATTCGGCCATGCTTCTGTTGAAAAGCTTTCACCGCCGGCAACAGCTCTTCCAACGGATACTTTTTATTGATCGGCATGATCTGGTCACGCACTTCATTGGTCGCACCGTGCAGCGAAATCGCCAGTCGCACAGGCACACTTTCGTCTGCCAGCTTCAGAATCTGTGGCGCTAGGCCTGAAGTCGAAACCGTAATACGGCGGGCACCGAAATTGAGGCCCCAATCTGCATTTAAAATCTTAATCGTCTGTACCAATGAATCATAGTTCGCGAGCGGCTCACCCATACCCATGAACACGATGTTATCAAACGAGGCGATCTCTTCCTTAGCACGCTTGGTATGCGCATCCTCACGGCGGCAAATATGCATCAACTGCGACACCACCTCCGCCGCCATCAAATTACGCCGAAAGCCAGCGAGCCCCGAAGCGCAAAACTTACAGCCATAAGCGCAACCCACCTGAATCGACACACATACGGTTTTGCGTGAATTCTCCTGCCCCACTCCCGTCTGTGGCGCACGGATCAACACCGTTTCGATCAAAGACTTGTCTTCCAATTCCAGCAACAGCTTCTGGGTGACATCGTCCGAGCGCTTATCAATTAACGATGAAGTCGGATATAAAATATAGTGAGTATCCAGCCAAGCGCGAAAGGCCTTCGGCAAATTGCTCATAGCATCCCACTGGTCCACGCGCTTCTTGTAAAGCCACTCCATCACCTGTTTCGCACGAAAGCTCGGAAAGCCCGCCGCTTCGACACTCACTTTGAGGCTTTCTAGGGTTTCGCCAAATAGGCTCGGTTTTTTCGGGGTAAATTTCACGAGGGCGACGTTGCACGGATTTCTAAGAATCTCCACCGAAATCTGACTACTGAGGGTTCGTGTTTGCAAAAATTAAAAAGCTCAACAATATAAGTGAACAGATGAGCACATTTTATCAAACCACCCGTCGGATTAAAGACATGGTCGCCAGCGAGCGTCCACAAGAGCGATTAGCCAAACACGGCGCCAAAGCACTCAGTGATTGTGAAATCCTCGCGATGATTTTACGCAGCGGGCCCCGTGGTATTGATGTCCTCACCATGTCCAGTGATCTACTCAACGCCGCAGGCTCACTCACTCACCTACTGCGCTGGACGGCCGCTGACTTCCAAAAGATTAAGGGGATCGGCACCGTTAAATCGCTTCAATTGATGGCAGTCATGGATTTCGCGCGCCGTATTTTGCAAGAAGACGATTCGGTCGAAACAATCTTCGATACACCCGAAGTCGTGGCAAACCACTTTCGCACTCTGATCGCAGGCGCAGAAGTCGAGCATTTTTGGACACTCTGCCTCGACCGTAAAAATCGCTTAATTCAACGCATCGAGGTCACCGTGGGAACGGCGTCTTCGTGTCTCGTGCACCCCAGAGAAGTATTCAAGGAAGCGATCCGCCTGAGCGCATCGGCCATCCTCGTCGCTCACAACCACCCTAGCGGTGACCCCGCTCCTAGCCGTGCCGACATACAAGTAACTCGCCAACTACGCGAAGCCGCCAAAGTCATTGGCATCGACCTACTCGACCACATTATTCTTGGTCAAAAGAGCAAAGACCCTAGAGGTATCGGTCTCTATAGCTTCAACGAAGCAGGCTTGATTTAGCCAAAAATCTAGGGCTTTTGCACCGCCCAGAAACGGCAATCATCAGAAAAGGCCGCCACTTCCGGTGACTCGTGCGCGAGTTGCGAGCGCATCACAGTGGCCTCGACTCGAAAACCGACCCGTGCAAGTACTGCCTCCATTTCCTGCACAGAGGGCACGTGCATATAGTGATCACCATCAGCGGTCGCTTCCGTGCGATCACCATAATCATCCAAGTCAGCCGATTGATTGGCCTCTTGCCAGCGGCGCTGTTCTTCGATCCAGA
>Ga0209833_1002199_pt1 | contig 11966 bp, 18 predicted proteins | sample COGITO_mtgs_1105_3_FD_184797 | JGI IMG/M metagenome (GOLD analysis project Ga0209833, IMG submission 184797) | Pelagic marine microbial communities from North Sea - COGITO_mtgs_110506 (SPAdes) (version 2) | ecosystem: Environmental > Aquatic > Marine > Epipelagic ... | reverse complement strand
CATCCGACAATGTGTAGGGATTGCATGACGGTAAGCGGAATGCTTTTGTCGATCATCGATGTGATGCCAAAGACAATGGCCAAAATCAGTGCTGAAACAATCGCGCCGATCAGTCCCGCCAAGGTGGCGCCGATGAGCCTTCCAATGAACCCCGCACGCACCACATCACCCTTGGTTCTGTTCGGGTTGACCCCGTCGATGATAAAGACGGCATACCCCACAACCAAGCATCCTAATCCTCCGTAACTCTGCCAGCTAGTCGCGGTGAACAAGGCCACTGTCAACGCTAGGAACCCGATGAGGAAGAATCCCCATGAAACCTTAAGCGTTGGAGGTAAGATCTTGAATAGGTGTAAAAAGTAGAATTTCATTTTCTAAACCGAGCGTCCATCATGATTTTCGGCGCTATTGCGACGTATCCTCCAAGGTCTTGGATCCCTTCTTTCGTGTGACTTCGGCAATCAGCAGGAGCAACCCAAGGACGCTGACAGCACAACCCGCCAAGGCAATGGCGTTCGTTCTTGCCAGTACCTCGGAGATAAAGTCGCTGGGACCTTGCAGGTGGATGCGGTCCTTCTCTGTCATTGCGTCTGCCAGCTGACCTTCGATCTTGTCGACGACTTCAGTGTGACGTTCAAGTGTTATCGTCGAGTGGGCGCCAGCAAACTGCGCTTGCAGCCAGATCAGCACCCCCAACAGCATCACAGCACCACACAGAGTTATTCGTATCCATTTCATTTCTTAAGTCATGGCCAACGCCTCGGATCAGGAGCGGCTATCCGCCATCGCCTGTATCCGGCTTGTTAGGAACTCGTACCACATTCGAGATGTAACTCTCATCATCTGAAACGGCAATTACGCAAACTCGCCCGCGTCCGTAATAGCTGGTTCCTAGGTCGAAAAGGTGCGCGTTCAGGCCTACCGTAAAGGCAGCACCTTCTCCCTGAGCTCCTCCTCGCAGTTCGATTCTCTTTTCGTGTGGATACCCACCTGGAGGAGCCGGTTCGTCAACCCAGCAGAGGTAGAGATTATACCCTTTACTCTCCTGATTAAGCTGAGGCAGCCCCTCTGTGGCCAGAACAAGGACATCTGCCCCCTTCTTATCCTTCTTGAGTTCCAGTTGCAAAACCTGAGGAGCCTCGTTTTCGACCTTGATTCCCTCGTTGCGGTCGCACCCGACCAGAAGCATGAATACAAGCAAGCTGATTATTGTTCCATTTCTCATTGTTTATTTTCCGAACGTAAAGATCAACCGCAGCCGAAGCAACAGTCAAAATGCCTAAAATGATCATTCACGCTCAACGGTTGTGAAGTCGTAAACGGTTAGCTGTCGGAGGCATCGCCTTGTTCGGTTATCTTCTTCGATTTGACGAACCTATACAACAAGAGCGCAAGTAACATAGCCGTCCAAAGTCCGCAGGCGCTCACTCTGGCCAACTTTTCATCTAGAAACTCACCATCCAGAGTGCAGAATGGAACAAAAGGAATGATCAGGAGCCCAATCAGGCCTCCTGAGATTAGCAAAACAACGAGGTAGACCGCCCATACCCAAACGGGAACCCATCGGTGGCGAAACAGTCCCGCGACCATCGCACCAATCATCCCGATGACTGCGACAATTCCTATCGGGAGCATTTCGACTCGCATCACATGGTCAAACGTTGTGAGGCGGTAGGCTTCGATCATACGCGACCATGTAAGTTTTTCGGAAAACCCGATATCACCGGCACGATAGGCAGCTTCGCTCCAAAGCGCGGCGAGATAGATCAGGAGCGAAATAGCCGCCGCAATTCCGAGGTTTCGATGTAAGTGTTTCATTTCCTCACCGAACGTCAAAGTCCTCTCACACCTGCCCGGGGGCGAGGCTTCGACTGTGGGTTGAGGATTGAATGGTCATGGCGGATTAAACTCGCGGCGGGGCAGGTGATGAGAGCGACGGCTTGTTCGGCTTTTGTTTCAGCCCTCGGCAAAGAGTCCGTGCGCAAATCACAAGTCCTGCGCACGCAACTATCAAACCAGTAAGTAGGATCAACAGATTATACATGTGAGCAGACCAGTAAGACAGCTCAGGTTGAAATATCCAATCCAAATGCAAGAAACTGAAATCCAGAGCACTTGTCCCATGCCTGCCCCACCCCAATACCTTCAGGCCATAAAACATTACAACGAGTCCAAGAAGCGCAGTGATTACACCGCATATACCCCAAATGATCTTTTTAATTCTCTTCATTATCTATGTATAGCAGCGATGTATGTAATTCCTGTGAAAGCTGTGCGAAATCTTGGTGAATTTTTGAGCCGAACGATAAAGCTCAATGGCCCGATAGTGAACCACCCTTAAGTAAACATTATAACGCAAAACGGCTGTTTTTGGACATTGCAACTCAACGCCTAGCTTTAGGGTCCACTGCAGCGTATTGTTAGATGCCAGGTTAAAAAATGAGATTGTAAATTATTGAACAAGAAACAAAAAGCACGGCTGCAGCGCCAACACTGCAACCAGCTTTATTAATATCTGTCAAATCGGTCGTGGTTATATCTTCTAGATTTAATTTACGTAAACCTTGAACAATTTCTTTTCTTTCCTTGATCCTTAAACGTGTCGTTAAGGTCAATATGTATTTAACCTTAGATTTTTTACCTTTTTCTAAATAACCATTTACTAGGTCAAGAATTTCTTCTCGTGTATGTTTTTTCTTTAAATCTTTCATTGCATCTAACAGTTAAATGGACAGGAAGTGGTAGTTTATAAAATGGGTAGCAAGTGGTCCAATGTATTGCGGATTATGGCCGAAAACAGCATCTAGACCAGTAAATAAGGGGGCTGGAGCGTAATTGGCTCACATCCCTATTTCACATTATATTGCTGGGATTGGACAGTGAACGTCAGCAACCAGCAACGGAACCGAATAAACCTGCACCCGCTGGCAGAGGTAGCTTCTAGCGCAACACAGGCTCTGGCTCACGCCATAACGAGGGGTGTAGCTACTACAAGAACACGAAGCGTGGTAAGCCTTGTGGAGCTAACGAGGAGCGGGCAGGATCTGTGGGGGTAATTTTCATGCATCATTTCTCTGCCTGACCCCTTTAAATCATTATTTCATAAAGGGAAATCTTGATGATGCTGTGTCACATATATTGAGTCATCCGGATTATCAGCCAGTACAGCGAATGCTACGTCTTCTATTAAATTTAAAAAACCGGGAAGCTTGGTCAGATTTTGCTAGAGTGGAAATACCAGACCGGAATCTTCTACGCATTTATTCAGCGGCTTTGTCAAACGACTACCATTCAATTTCATCAGAGGGAGAATTCTTGTATGCAGGATCGCTGAATATACTTTCTGCAGTATTAAAAGAGAAAGAGTTGATTGATAAATCAGGGATGCCCCTAATGAAAATATGAATCGCTCTCTATAATGGGTAGATCGGACTGTTTACACATACCAAGCTCACAAGGAATGAAATCCGACAGAATGCTAACGTGTGACTATTTAATGTGGCGCTAAATAAGAAAATGGCACCCAAGGGAGATTACGAAGGATCATAAAAGCAATAAAGCTTAACGCGATGATTTTAGCTCCGTGGTATCCAAGAGGGATCCTCCAAGGTGGTTGTCTTTTTTGTAGCCACCCGATTGTTTCTAAACCAAATCCGATCAAGGCTAGGGGCATTATGATGATGCCGAATGGGTTTTGACCAATGGCATCAAGAAGGCGTCCTTGAAACAATGCATAAGTGGCTCGGGTCATGCCGCAACCAGCACAATGCAAACCAGTCCATTCGTGAAAATGACAACGAATCGGCATGGATGCTGGCCCCTGATTGATGAGCAACCAGATTCCAAGGGCGAGAAGCCCCATGACGAGTAGAACAACCGCCAATCTCCATAATACAAGATTCTGATGCTTTTCAGTCATATAGGTGACACAGACTGATATCTAACCTGAGGATTGCCGAAAAAAGATTATGCTTCTACAGCTAAACTAGCAATAATGTATAATAGATTAACAACCAGTCCAACCCCGAATGAAACCCAACACCAAGTTTTGGCTGAGTTTGAGGATGCCACAGCGCCATTATAATCCCCAGCTTTTACTTGGGAATCAACTTTGGAGGCCTTGACAATGGCAACAACGCCGAAAGGCAGACAGCAAAAAAGTGTAACGACGATTGATTGCCAAAGGTAGTTTGGCACGTTAACCGCATGTTGCGGCACTGCTGTAGGCTGTGCGACTGGCGTTTGGGAGACTGGCGTTTGATAAGGCGAAGCCTGGATAGGAACGGTAGGCGGGTTCTGAGATTGCGGGGGTAGTATAGAAAGCGAATGGATAGGTTTCCAGTCGTTCATTTCCTTGTGCCATGCGAGATCAGATGATGTCACAGTGCCATTTGCAATCATGGCGCTTAATTCAGCTTCAGTGACAGGGCCATGCTGTATTCCGTTTTGAGTGTAAAACCATTCCATATTGGTATTTTATAGTGTGCTCTTGGCGATGCAATAATAAATAGAAATGTTGAATCACTATTAGAACAAGAAGACAAAATAACTGCGTGAACAGCAGGCTTTTTTGTTAGTTTTTTGTTAATTTGTTATTTTTGGGCTTGCACAAATACATCAGTTACTTGAAGTGTATATTGTTTTATGTCAGCGAGGCAGTCACAACCTGAGCAAGTATCGGCACCTTCAATTGAAGGGCGCTTGGTCGGCGTACCATCAACGGAGGCTACGGGCAGTGGTGAGGCAAGGCATGAACGTTTTCTTCAGGCGGAAGCGGACTTTGGCGAGACATCCCCTCATAAGCCAGTGAGAGAGTTCGGTTTGCAGAGGCATCAATTCTTTTTGCTTTCTGCTGGGTGTCTGATGTTGGGGCTCTTGATGTATATATTTAAAAGTCACTCCGAAGATCCGGCTAACTACATTTACAGGCATGTTCCCGACGGCTTGTGGGCTGCTTCATTTATGGCTGCGATTACATTCATATGGTTCGACCAGGCAAAGCCGCGTTATCTTTGGAGTGTTGCTTCTATAGCGCTTATGATTTTGTTCGAATTTTTTCAATACAACGGGCTGATCTCTGGTACGGGTGATCCGGTTGATGTCCTTTATTACCTATTTTTCTCGCTGCCAGTCATGGTTTTGAATAAAAAACAACAAACAACAAACAACTAATAAACATATGAAAAATAATATCAAACATGTGATTTCAATGCTCACAGTCGCACTATTTGTAATCTTTGCGGTGGCTAGCACTGATGAGGAAGAAACATCTGCACCACCTGAAAACAGCTCAATGACGGCACTCCGAGTACCGGTTGCCTGCGGCAATGTGGAGGCGTCTATCACTTCGGTTAGTACGCGAAATAGTGTCGGGGGCGAATATTTTAGGGTTAATGCTGCTGAAGGCGGGGTCTATGTGGTCGTAAAATGGTCATATAAAAACATCACTAGAAAGCCCATCGACATGTTTGGAGGGCCGAGTTTAACGCTGGTGGCTGATGACGGTACTCGGTACGACTCTGACATAGACGCTAGCAGTAGCTTCGCAACAGAAGATGGAAATGATGAAAAAGTTCTTAGTGACTTGAATCCAGGCATCAAAGTAAACGGATCCGCCGTATTCGAAGTATCCAAGGAACTATACGACCCATCTAAATGGAGCATCTTAGTTGAATCTGGCGGGACGAGTCAGTGGTTTAAAATTCAGTGATTTTCTAAAGACTTCCAAATTTTTCCTGGCAAATGGCAACATTATCATATGTGAAAAAAGCTAGTGGTATTTCTCCTTGGCTTCTTTCTAAGGGCTTTGGGTATTCATAGATTCTATGTAGGCAAGACAGGTATAGGAATCGCTCAGCTTTTAACCTTTGGCGGACTCGGCATCTGGTACTGATTGACTGTATCATGATTCTGTATGGTTCATTCACCGACCCAGCCGGGAATGTCATTTCCGAATGGTACTAAATATAATTTGCCCACCTATAATAATGCCTCTGAACTCAGCCGGTATTATTATGGGTGGACTGTTAAACATTAATGGCTCTTCGTAGATTTTTTTGAGACTCGAGGAGTTCCAGCACATCAGCCATATAATCTCGCTAATGAGATGAAATGAACCATGAACCAATACCATATCACATTGAGAGGGCAGCAGTCAGGCCCATATCAAGAATCCGAGTTGCAAGCGATGCTGGTGGCTGGAACTGTGGCGCCGAACGATCTGTGCTGGGCAGAGGGAATGACCGACTGGAGGTCTATCTATGAAATCATCCGGTGGCCAGCAAACCTTCCGCCACCGCCACCTGATCAGATCGATCAACCGCCACATCCTGCGCCACACCAATTCATTGGGCATGACGCTGGTATCCGCATGCTTTTACCAGTAGGTCGTTCTGGCTGGGCGATCGCAGCAGGCTATTTGGGCCTCTTTGGTCTTGCGATAGTTCCTGCGCCGTTAGCGTTGATCATATCCATTGTAGCGATTATGGATATTAGGAAGAGTAAGACCACGGGGAAGCCGAAACATGGTATGGGCAGAGCTGTATTCGGGATAATCGTAGGTATTGTAGGCACATTAGTTCTACTGGGAATGTTGTTGCTGTGAGCCATAAGCCACCAGCCGCAGCAGGATAAGGAGTAGAATCGCCACCCCCAAACCCCATAGGCCGAATCTATCCGTCCTCATGGTGCGAGGCGCACACGACAGGGTAACCGATATACTAAGATATACTAGAGAACGATTTCATAATCGATGCCTGTACATTTTGAAATTCTTGGTTTCGTTGCGTGTATACGGATTCCCAATTTTCAGCGGATGTGATGGTCGTTTATTGCCATTCGGAAATGACTTTGCCTTCCGCATCAGTGAATGAACCACAAAGGATTATGATCAGGTCAATAAATGTCCAAATACCCAATCCTCCTAATGTGAGAACTTGTGCAATTCCCGATCCTGTCTTTCCTACATAAAATCGATGAACTCCGAAAATCCCTAAGAAATAGCAAAGTAGAACTGTGATTAGTCGTTTTTTGTCTGATGTATTTGTCATATTTTTTTTAGCATTTCGCTCGAGATCTTATTCATTGGTATTGATATGCATTTTGATCATTCTACGAAGGAACAGTCCTATATCAACACGTTGCCTAACACTCCGTCGTTAACTCCCTCAATGGGTTATAAGGTATGGCTTCACCGAGGTTCATTTTCTTTTCAAGAGAACAGTTAAATTTTGCCTGATCAATGCATTACTCGTCAATGGTGAGACATTCAAGTGCCCTTCAATTGAAGGTGCCGATACTTGCTGAGGGAGTGACTGTTTTGACGTCATAAATACCCCCCCCCACTTTTGTCTATTTATTTTATTTATGCAAGAAAAAAAAGAAAGGTAACAGAAAGCTAACGAAAAACTAACTAAAAAAGGTCTGCTGTTCACGCTGCGATTTCGGCCCCTAATGCTGACGGGGTAATTTTTAGGCCTGTGTTTTTTTGAACCGCTGATTTATTTCACTATTATTTCGTTTTTGCATGTTGCGCTTTCCTCGCTCGCAGAGCCCTGGCTAAAGCCTATGGTTTGAATTATCTTGGATTGGTATTTTCCTGCTTTATTCAATCGGCAGATTGCTCCTCGATCTTCCTCGCGGTGGTGGCGGCTTTGTTTTTGTATCGTCTGTGTGATGAAAATAACGCCTGCAAGATTTCCCCGAGCCTCAGGGCTTGACATTTATGCCCTTGATATACTGAGCCCGCCAAAAGAAATGTTAGTATCCTCTCGCAGTAAAAGCTAAGGACGGCTTTTAATATGAAAATGTTTTGCGGGCTTATGTTAGGATAAAAACTTAACAAGGGTTCAGGAAAAATTGACTACCTGATTTCATATGCTTCCTAATAGATTACTGTGGCTGATCTGAAAATAGTCTTGTTGGAATAGCGTAACCCATTAATATATAACCATTATGAGTGATGATGAAGATAAGGGAGCTGAACATCACTTGCTTTGGGTGGCTGGCATGGCATTCATTGCATGGCGGCAATGGGATAATACTAGTTTTTATGGCTTATGGCCTAAAATATGGGTCTTTCTTGGCTTTTTGCATCTTATTAAGTTTATTAAAAAATTAAACTTAGACGGCAAATAATTAGAGGCATTTCGCGCAGTAAATATTTGCTGCCTTCTTTTGTGTTTCAGGTTTTTTGTGTTATAAATCCAACCTTATGCAACGCACAATGAACTGTTTAGTGTTTGTAGCTCTTGTTTTATTATTCTCGATAGCCTCGGATAGGTTGTTAGCTCAACAAAAGCTGCTCTCCTATCCATCCGTTCTGGATGAAAAGTCTCAGTGGTCGGATGGTGATAGCTTCTTGGTTATATTAGGTGATAAACAGGGGGGACGGGCTGAGACGATCAGGCTTTATTATGTGGACTGTCCGGAGACGACAGCTAGCTCAGATTCAGATAAACGGCGAGTCAGGGCGCAAGCTCGCTACTTCGGGTTGGAAAATGCCGTGGACGCTATACACTTTGGCGTATTAGCTAAAAAGAGAGTGTCCGTTTTGTTGGAGCCCCCATTTACGGTCCACACATCTGATGCTCGGGCAATGGGTAGATCCAGGAAACCTCGAATCTACGGAATGATTACACTTGGTGATGGCAGGGACTTGGCGGCGGTCCTCGTTGAGGAGGGCTTAGCCCGGGTTCATGGAGTCAACAAAACGAGGCCTGATGGAACCAAGTCAGGTGAATACTCGCAGTATTTGAAAGATCTCGAGTTAAGTGCGGCTGTTAAGAGAAAAGGAGTGTGGGGCAAGAGTGATCCGGAGAAAATTGTAGAACTACGAAAAAAGGAAAGGCAAGATGCTCATGAGTTAGATAGCATTCTGGAGGATGGTGTTTTTTCGTCTGTCTCAGAAGAAAATCCTATCAATATAAATACAGCAAGCATCGAAGAGCTTAAGCAGTTGAGGGGAATTGGGGATGTTACGGCAAAGAAGATCATCGCAGGTAGACCTTATTCCAGCGTAGAGGAATTAACAAGGGTCAACGGAATAGGAACGAACATGCTAGAACGTGTCCGAAAGCTGGTGAAGGTCGAGTAGGTTAAGTGATAATTTGTTTCGTAGTTTTTTCTTAAAATGGAAAATACGATCACCCAAATATTCGGCAAGATGTAATGTATTTTAGGTATCGCATATCATTATATAATAAAAAATAAATTTGAATATTTTACAGCCTCGTAACGACTAACCTTACGTTATGAAACGTATATCCATCACTATAGCCCTATGCCTTATTGTCAGCGTATCACCGCTATCCGCTGACAAATCCATCGTCACCGAAAAGGAAGACTACTTTGGCAGAAAGAAATCAGTCATCAAAGACTGTAGCGGCCGCAAGACAGGCGAGATCGTCACCCAGAAGCCAGATTACTTCGGCAGGAAGAAGAGTGTGTTTAAAGACAGCAGAGGCAGAACCATCGGTACGGCTGATACAAGCAAACCAGATTACTTCGGCAGGGTGCACACCGTCTACAAAGATAAGAACGGCAGAATCATTGGCTCATCGGAAACCAAGAAGCCCGACTACTTCGGTAGGCAGACCACCACGTTCAAAGACAAGAGAGGCCGCACCACAGGCAAGGCAGAGACAAGCAAGCCGGATTACTTCGGTAGGGAGAAAACCAAGGTCAAGGGCGAGACACCCTTGGATGGGTTGAGGTAGAGAGCTAGGGGCTACTCAAGCTTCTTACCGTTCTCCCGCTTGGTTTGGCTAATCTCTTTGCCGCCCTCAGGCTGCGCCGCATTCTCGTCACCAGAAATCAACCCGCGCTCGCTGCTTACTGCTTTCCCTGCCATTGGTGCATCGTGCTCCAGACATCCATGAGTGGGGCCTTGGACATCAGGGTGGTATAGGTGGAGTTCTTGTAGTTATCGTAATCGAGGTCATCGATCTGCTCGATCATCCACTGCTTGAAGCTTTCCTTGCTGACCGTCTTGCGGGCAATGTAATCAGCATTCTGTGTGACGCTGACTTCTCCCGGTAGCGTGCAGGCCTCCGCTTGCTCGATATTGCGGTATCTGATCATCAGATGGTCAGGCATATCGCGGTGTTGGACCGCAGAGAGGAACTCGTTTTTTGTAAATATCCACATGGTAGTGTTTTGTTTTGTTAGGTTTGGTTGGTGTTAGTAAAAAATAAAAAATAGAAATTCTCGCGCTGGCAAGGCTGCTCCTGGGACAGGGTGTATTATTCAGAGGGGAGATGCTGATCATCGATATGGAGAATGACAGGTCTCCTTGGAGGTGCTCCATCCTCAAGTGGCGCATACTCGTGACAGACGGCTAGGCTGGTAGCCAGAGACGATGGGGGCAGGGGAGTAGCCTCACGATGCTGTGCGTAATCAGGGTCAGGCTTGCCATTGTGGATTGCCAGACCATCACGCCACAGCACGAAATAAGACGTGCCATCCATCATCGCATACATTTGCCCATTACCACAGGCCCCATCAGCGAGGTATTCCCAGTTGTCCTCACGCTGGCAGACAGTCCCATCCTCATGAGGATTCCGAGCAGACTCCATCATGCGTAGTAAAGTGCGTTCATCGAGCGGCTGATAGCTCATCATCCTTAAGCGGCCATCTTCATTGCGGCAGGCGACCGCTAGTATCTCATCATTACGGCAGTAGGCCACTACCGGCCCATCTAGATCAACCTCTCCACAGACGATAGACCACCTATCAGCAATGACCTGAACTTCATAAGGCTCAACCGGAGGTGACATACTCTTGGTCAGCGCGTGCATTGCAGGGAGATAATCTTGCCAGTCTTTCACCTCACCCTGGGCTGTGTATTGCTGCATGCAGGCGAGTAGCTGTTTATTCTCCAGCATGCCGGCGCCGCCCATTACCTCAAAGAGTAATTCCGTAGGGATAGGGTAGTCTATGTCAGGCAGGCCACGTCCAGCGAGCGCCTCCTTTTTGAAACGCATTAAAACAAAACCATCAACGGCAGGGATTTCGGTGTTATTCATGAAGTCAGTCGAGATCGAAGGGTGTAGGGAAAAGGCTGCTCAAACCCAAACAAGAGAGCGTGTTGCCCTTTCCGACGAGTGCTGATCAAAGTTTATTCGAATTTATTTTGATCTAGTTGAATGGGTGTTTTTCTTCTCGTCTTCTTTGGCTAGGAAATCGCCCCCTCACTGCCTTGGTCAAAGTGCCCAGAGCACTTCGGGCATTTCTTCCCGGCCAGAGACGTTAGCTCGATGACTTCGTCAGATTTACATTTTTTGCAGATCATCTTGTCCATCTCAGGGTCAATAAGTGAGATTTTGCCACACTTGAGGCAGAGATGATCCGGAGCGTTGCCAACGTGATAATACAGGAGTTCATCCACTTCCTCCGGGGATGATTCCTCTGGGATCTCCACTGGAGGTCTCAAAAGAGGAATGTCTTCATCATTGGGATGGTAGAAATACTTCCTCTTTCCCTTTGGATGCTCGACGTAGGGATTACCATCGTCCCACGCGTCTACACTGAAGCCGCACGCTTCGCAGGTGTAGATGATGCTCATTGCCATGAATCCTTTGTGCTAAGTGTTCTCGGTCTCTTCCTCAGACTGCTCCGCCTTCTTGTCCTCAGTAATCAGTCCGCGCTCGCGGAGTAGCTTGATTGCCCGTTTGGTGAACTCCTCTCGGCTCTCACCGTCCTTGGGCTTGGCGAAAAAGGTGGGTTGTTTGTCCTGGGGATTGTTTTCGGGCTTCATAACCTTTGTGTTTGAGGGGATTCATCATTCACGGACTAACCCTTTTCCAGACTATTTCCCAGAGAAGAACTCCCAGAGTCTAACCATCGCAAGCGTATCGAGGGCGCAGTATTTGTCGAGTTGGGAATGGATCTCGGCTTTGCGTTCGGGAGTGGTGCCAGGCATGATGGCCTCCTGGTAGGCAGAGATGGCCATTTGGCCGTCTTGGACG
>Ga0209833_1002198_pt1 | contig 11966 bp, 13 predicted proteins | sample COGITO_mtgs_1105_3_FD_184797 | JGI IMG/M metagenome (GOLD analysis project Ga0209833, IMG submission 184797) | Pelagic marine microbial communities from North Sea - COGITO_mtgs_110506 (SPAdes) (version 2) | ecosystem: Environmental > Aquatic > Marine > Epipelagic ... | reverse complement strand
TGAAATTCCGCAATATGGCACCAAACATTCCCTAAATATTTCGGTGAGTTGTGGGGTGGTTCTTTGGGATGTATTTAGTAAAATGAGTTAAGAACAGATTTGTTCTAAAATCCAAAGGTAATCCATTCGGTTTTTGATAAAATCCCGGTTCGAAATATCAATAATTTTCACATTAAACTCCGGATGCTTCTGAATGAATTCAAGATACCCTGAATTGATTTTTTCCAAATAACTCGACTCGATGGTTTGCTCGTAGTCCCGCCCTCTAAGTCGGATGTTGTCTTGTAAACGTTCCGTGTTTTGATAGAGGTAGATATATAAATCGGGCCTTGCAATGTCTTTATAAACCTGATAAAACAATTTTCGATACAACATAAATTCATCCTCACTTAAGGTGATTTTTGAAAAAATAAGCGACTTAAACACGTCGTAATCACTCACAATAAAATCTTTAAATAAATCTAACTGCGATAAATCATCTGATATTTGTTGATAGCGATCGGCCAAAAACGACATTTCTAAAGTAAAGGCATAGCGAGTCGGATCTTCATAGAATTTTGGTAAAAACGGATTGTCTGCAAAACGCTCCAGAATTTTTTTGGCATTAAAATCATGAGACATCATGTGTGCCAAACTGGTTTTTCCAGCACCTATGTTCCCTTCAATAGCAATAAAATTATAGTTTGAAAAATCAAAGGCTTGCATCGGATTTGTCAGCCGGTCTTCTAAAGGAGTTACAGTGCTTTCATCATTGCAAATTTCGAGCAGTGTGCTAATGGTGTGTTTTAAAGCAGGATGTTCAAAATCGGGCACAAGATCCGTTAAGGGCTGCAACACAAATCGACGTTCATGCAATCTGGGGTGTGGCAATTCTAAACGCTCTGATTTTGAAATCAACGTTCCATAAAACAACAAATCTAAATCAATGGTCCGCGAGTGGTACTGACCGTCATCGTGACGCGGTCGTCCCAAGTTTTTCTCGATAATTAGTAGTTTTTCAAGTACTTGTGTGGCCTCCAATTGTGTGGTTACTTTTAGGCATCCATTAATAAAATCAGCTCCCTCAAAGCCTAATGCAGGCGTTTGACACAGCTTTGATATTTGATCGATACTTCCAATTTGTGTGTGAATAGCATCCACCGCCATTTGAAGGTGATTTAGTTTATCCCCTGTGTTACTTCCAATCCCAATTAAAACCGTTTGTTTGTGCGTCATATGATCTAGCAAATTAAGTAAAAGAAAAATTAATATGATATCTTTACCAAAGTATTTATTGACAATTTACATGACAATCAAAGAGACCCTTTTGGCAAGACGTATTTATTTACTTCTTGGAATATTATTTATTACCTCTTTGGTGGTCTCTAATTTAATTTTTAAAAAATTCTTTTATTTCTATCCTATAGAAACGCCCATTTTTGGGGTCCAATTATTTGAGGTTTCCGTCGGAATTTTGCCGTACCCAATTACATTTTTAATTACTGATTTGATTAGTGAGATTTACGGGAAACAAAAGGCCAATGAGGTCGTTGTTGGAGGCGTTTTTGCATCCTTTTTTGCTATGGGGATTGTTTTTATTGCCAATAGAGTCCCCGCAACCGACTGGTCGCCAGTATCAGATGGTATGTTTTCGGAGGTGTTTGGAAGCACTTCAGTCGCTGTATTAGCAAGTATGCTTGCGTACTTGTTTGCCCAATTTATAGATATTCAAATTTATCATTACTGGAAACAACTCACAAAAGGAAAACACCTCTGGTTACGAAATAATTGTTCTACCTTTTTATCTCAATTTATAGATACAGCTACTGTTCTAGTGTTGCTCTGTTTATTTGGTGAAATTGAGTGGCATTTGTTCTTAGGACTCCTCGTTGCTGGCGTTGCTTTTAAAGTAATCATCGCCGCTTTGGATACACCGTTTTTATACCTCGGCGTTTATTGGTTTAAAAAGCGATTTAGATTAAAAGACCACGAAGAAATTTGCCTCGATTAAGAGAGGTCTAATCCCACAACCAAACCTTCATTACTACGGACATTAAATACGGTATTATCTTCAAAAATAAGATACTGCCCTTTAATCCCTTTCAAAATCCCTGTGTAAACCGGCGTTTTGCTAAGGTTCAAGCTTTTTGGCTTTTCGGGATATTGATGAACAGGGAATTCTAATTTAAGTGATTTTTGATTGGCTAAAAAATAGGATTTCGTTTCTTCTGGGATGTAGGTTTCTAAGCGCTGTCGCCAGTCTTCTAAGCTTTCATCCGTAGCTGTACCCTTGAGCATTTCACGCCAATTGGTTTTATCGCTCACAAATTTTTTAAGTGCAACTTCTGTCACTCCTGCCAAATAGCGGTTTGGGACTTCTACAATTTCGAGAGCCTCTTGGGCTCCTTGATCAATCCAACGTGTAGGCACTTGGGTTTTACGGGTCACCCCTACTTTCACATTGCTAGAATTGGCCAAATACACAATGTGAGGCTGAAGCTGCACACGCTTTTCATACTCCAAATCGCGCTCTTCCTGATCGAGATGTGCTTTGCTTAATTCTGGTCGCATGATCCAATCGGCTGCTTGTGGTAATTCGAAAAAACAAGATTTACAAAACCCTTGTCTGAAAATAGGGGCTTCACTGCTGCAATTCAAACACTGATATTTGACGAACGACAATGTGAGCGTCTTATTTAGCAATTGATTCATGTTTAGGACATCATTTTCGAGCACTAAAAAATATTGAATTGGCTTGGAAATCTCTGTTTCCATTTTAGTCAAAACTCCTTGATACAGCATTAGCAGATTTTTATTACATTTAGCATTGTAAATATATACAATTATATGGCAATACCATTGGTAAATTCTGTGGCGTCCTGGTTTTTAAAGAAACGTTTTCATCAAATTGATTTGTTTCTGAAATACCCTCATGAAGTTCAAAATGAGTTGCTTATGAACCTTATTTCCATTTCTAAAGGCACTGAAATTGGAAAAAATTATGATTTTAAATCGATTCGTAATTACCGCGATTTTTCACAACGCGTTCCTGTATCGACCTATGAAGATTATCAAAATTTAATTGAACGGTCTCGAAAAGGGGAGAAAAATATATTTTGGCCAAAACCGATTAAGTGGTTTGCAAAATCGAGCGGAACAACCAATGCGAAAAGTAAATTTATCCCTGTGAGTACCGATTCTTTAGAAGACTGTCACTACGCCGCTGGAAAAGATTTACTGTGCATGTATTTGAATAATAATGAAAACTCCACCCTGTTTGACGGGAAAAATTTACGTTTGGGTGGTAGCAGTGAACTCTATGAACAAAATGGAACTGTTTTTGGAGATTTATCTGCTATTTTAATAGACAACATGCCTTTTTGGGCAGAATTTAGTAGCACACCAAGCAACAAGGTCTCTTTAATGAGCGATTGGGAATATAAAATGCAAGCCATTGTCAATGAAACCATGAATGAGAATGTTACCAGTCTTGCGGGGGTTCCATCTTGGATGTTGGTGCTTCTGAACTCAGTTTTAGAAACTTCTGGAAAAAAAACAATTTTGGACGTTTGGCCAAACTTGGAGGTCTACTTTCATGGGGGCGTTAGTTTTTTACCGTATGTCGATCAATTTAAATCGATCATTCCTTCTACTTCCGTTAAATATTACGAAATTTATAATGCTTCTGAAGGCTTTTTTGCCATTCAAGACCGCAACCAAACGGATGAGCTTTTATTGATGTTGGATTACGGCATATTTTATGAATTTATTCCAATGAAAACGTATGGCTCTGCTGCTGAAAAAATAATTCCGTTATCTGAAGTTGAAACAGGAGAAAATTATGCGATTGTCATCACTACTAATGCTGGTTTGTGGCGCTACAAAATAGGCGATACAGTGACCTTCACTTCCACAAACCCCTATCGTATCAAAGTCACGGGGCGCACCAAGCATTTTATCAATGTTTTTGGCGAAGAATTGATCATTGAAAACACCGATAAAGCTTTAAAGATAGTCACACAAAAAACCAATAGTGAGATCATCGAATATACCGTCGCCCCCATATTTATGGAGGGAAACTCTAAAGGAGCCCACGAATGGATGATTGAATTTAAAACACCGCCCAAAGATTTAACGTATTTTGGAGAACTTTTAGATAATTCTTTAAAGTCCTTAAATTCTGATTACGAAGCCAAACGCTACAACAGCATTACGCTCAACAAACCTAAAATTCATACCGCACAACCCGGCTTGTTTTACAAGTGGATGAAACGCAACAATAAATTAGGCGGACAACATAAAGTACCACGATTGTCCAATTCTCGGCAATTTTTAGAAGCCCTATTAGAAATTAATTAAGAAACTGCTTTGAGCCGTTTCAATTGTGTGCGTGACAGATGTTTTTCGGCATACGACTTATCGACCACCAAACTTGTTTCATCACTACTTGGCAACACAAACATGGCGTCTGTTAAAATCTCTTCACACAACGATCGTAATCCACGAGCTCCTAGCTTATATTCAATCGCTTTTTTGACAATAAAGTCTAAAGCATCGTCTTTGAATGAGAGTGCAATTTCATCCATTTCAAACAACTTTATGTATTGCTTAACAATGGCGTTTTTAGGCTCGGTTAGAATCGCTCTTAGAGTTTCTTCATCTAATGGGTTCATATAAGTGAGGACCGGTAAACGGCCAATTATTTCAGGAATCAACCCAAAATCTTTTAAGTCTTTTGGAATGATGTATTGCAATAAATGTTCTGCATCCACTTGTTCCTCATCATGAGATGCTTTATAGCCAATAGCAGTCATATTGAGTCGCTTTGAAATATGACGTTCGATCCCATCAAAGGCGCCTCCAGCAATGAATAGTATGTTTTCGGTATTGACTTCAATAAATTTTTGATCGGGGTGTTTTCGACCGCCTTTTGGTGGTACATTGACAACCGTTCCTTCTAATAATTTCAAAAGCGCTTGTTGGACGCCTTCTCCAGAAACATCTCTTGTGATGGATGGATTATCGCTCTTACGGGCAATTTTATCAATTTCATCAATAAATACAATGCCACGTTCTGCTTTTTCTTGGTCGTAATCGGCCGCTTGCAACAAGCGTGTGAGCATGCTTTCTACATCTTCTCCAACATATCCCGCTTCGGTTAATACCGTCGCATCCACAATGGCCAATGGTACATTGAGCATTTTCGCAATGGTTTTGGCCATCAAGGTCTTTCCAGTCCCAGTTTGCCCAACCATAATAATATTACTTTTTTGAATTTCAATTTCGTCTTCTGAAGTCGTTTGCAATAATCGCTTGTAATGATTATAAACCGCCACGGATATGACTTTTTTAGTTTGGTCTTGCCCAATTATGTATGCATCCAAAAAGGCTTTAATTTCTTGCGGTTTTTTGAGCATCACATCCGAAGAAAAATCATCGCCTTTATTTTGTTTGGATTCTTCAATGACAATACCATTCGCTTGTTCGATACAACGGTCACAAATGTGAGCGTCGATTCCCGCGATGAGTAAATTGGTGTCGGCCTTTTTTTTGCCGCAAAATGAGCAGTCTAATTGTTCTTTTGCCATAACGAGTTTGGGGGGTTTAGCTTCGAGATAAAATTTCGTCAATCATACCGTATTCTAAAGCTTTGTCAGATTTCATCCAGTAATCACGATCACTATCTGCGTATACTTTGTCGTATTCTTGACCAGAGTGTTTGCTGATGATCTTGTAAAGTTCTTCTTTTAAGATTAAAATTTCACGCGCCGTAATTTCAATATCACTCGCTTGACCTTGCGCTCCACCTAAAGGTTGGTGAATCATCACTCTTGAGTGGGTTAATCCACTCCGTTTTCCTTTGGCACCTGCACACAATAAAACAGCGCCCATAGAGGCTGCCATTCCTGTACAAATCGTGGCAACATCGGGTTTGATGAGTTGCATGGTGTCATAAATTCCTAAACCGGCATAGACACTTCCTCCTGGAGAATTAATGTATATTTGGATGTCTTTCGTGGCATCGGTACTTTCTAAAAATAATAATTGTGCTTGGATGATATTTGCGACTTGATCATTAATTGCTGTCCCCATAAAAATGATACGATCCATCATTAACCTTGAAAATACATCAAAAACAGCCACATTCATTTGGCGCTCTTCAATAATATTTGGCGTCAAACCCGTTGGGGTCATACTGCTAACTATTTTATCATAATAAAGACTGCTAATCCCTTGATCAGAGATGGCAAATTTTTTGAATTCATTTCCGTAATCCATAGTGCATTTTTTTGGTATTGAGATTGTAAATATAAAACTATTTCTAGTTTAAAACTTGCTTTAAAGGTATAAAAAAAACACTTCCTAAGAAGTGCTTTTTACGTAATTGTTTATAAAAATTATTTCCCATAAACTTCTTTGACAAAGGCTTCATAGGTTAATTTTTTGTCTTTAAAATTGGCGTTTTCTTTATAAAAATCTAACAATTTTTGACTTGTTAATTGCTCTGAAATACGTTTCACTTCTTCTTGGTTTGAAAGTACACGTGCTACAATATCGTCTATTTCTTTTTCGGTTGGATTCATTTGGCCGTACTGCGCCATTTGACCTTTGATCATCACAGAAGTATAGGCTTTTAAATCTTCAAAATTGACTTGAAGATTGTTGTCTACTATCAGCTTGCTTTCTATTAATTGATAGCGCATGCTTTTTTCTGACTTTTCATATTCTTCTTTAGCTTGAGCTTCATCTAATTCTTTTTCACCAGCAGTTTGAATCCATTTTTGAAGAAATTGCGTTGGTAAATCAAATTTTGTAGTTTCTACTAGATGTTCCGTCACATCATTTAGGAATTTTTGATCTGATTGTTGTACAAATTGCTTTTCAGCATCTTCGGTGATTTTAGCTCTTAGCTCCGTCACTGAAGTCACAACTCCTGGTCCAAATAATTTATCAAACAACTCTTGATCAAATTCTGCTAATTCTCTTGAATTTACTTCGCTAATTGTAAACGTCACTTGAACATCAAGTCCATGCGCCGTATCATGATCTACTTTTAAATAAGTCATCAAATCATGGGAGTCCGCAAATAATCCTTTAGTATTTAAAGTCAAAACCGCATCTACATTAGCGCCTAAAAAAGCTTTGATGTTTGATTTTCCTTTTAGTTTATCTAAGGTGAATGTAGCGGTTGCTTCGATGCCTTCCGCATCATTGAAAAACACACCCGTAATCTCATCTTCTTGCTCAACTACAGATTTAGCGGTCAGTTTTCCGTATTGTTTTTGAATGTTGACCAATTGGTCGTCAATCATTTTTTTGTCGGCGGTTATTGTATATTTCGTAAGTGCTTTTTTGGCTTTTAGTTTGATCTCAAATTCTGGGCTTAATCCAATTTCAAATTCAAACAAAAAATCGTCTTTATCCCAATCCAAATCGTCTTGAGCTTTTGGTAGTGGACTTCCTAAAACATCCAGTTTTTCTTCTGTTAAATATTTTCCTAATGCTTCTTGAATGAGTTTATTAACTTCATCAACAAGCACGGCTTTTCCATATTGCTTTTTTACAAGCCCCATAGGAACGTGTCCTTTTCTAAAGCCCGGAATGTTCGCAGACTTTCGGTAATCTGCTAAAATCTTTTCAACGGCTTCAGAATAATCTGCTTTTGCAACCTCAATCTTAACAACGGCGTTTAACGTGTCAATATTTTCTCTTGTAATATTCATAATAATGAAATAAAAATTGGGTGGCAAAAATACAATATTTTTAATGCCTTACAAACATTTTTAAGCTTATGTGTTTCAAGCAATAAACGAACAAACACGTTCAAAGAATTCTACTGGGTTTTCGGCATGAAGCCAATGACCAGCATTGGTCACGGTTTGGATGGTAGCGTTTGGGAATTGAAGCTTAATTGAGTCTTCGTCTTGAGTCGAAATATATTCAGATTGATCGCCTCTTAAAAACAAGCTGTCTTTTGGAAAACTTAGTAAGGGAGACAGCGCTTCTCCAACCTCGGAAACTTGGGTTTTAAGTACTTCCAAATTTATTCGAAGGCCCAAAACAGTTGGGGAAACTCTGTATATATTTTTCAATAAAAACTGACGCGTTCCAACATCTTGAACATATTTAGAAAGCTGAATTTCAGCTTCCTTTCTTGTCGTTATTTCTTTGAAATTTAACGACGATAATCCTTCTAAAATAGCATCGTGATGGACTGGATAAAATCGCGGAGCAATATCGGCTACAATTAATTTTGAAATATTTTCGGGATAGAGTGCGGCAAAAAGCATGGCGGTTTTCCCTCCCATTGAATGTCCTAAAAGAACCGTGTTTTCTAAAGCATGGTGGTCGTAATAGGTTTTCAAATCGGCAGCTAGAACATCATAATTAAAAGTAGAGTCGTGAAAACTGCGACCGTGATTCCGTTGATCAACAAGGTGGACTTGGTACCCCAAATTCGAAAACTGTTTTGCAAGTGTTTTCCAATTATCGCCCATTCCCAAAAACCCATGGAGAATGACAAACGGCCGGCCTTCGCCTAAGATATTAGAGTGTAAAAGCATTATTTTAACTTATTCAAATACATATTGATCACATTATCGATTCCTAAATACAAGCTTTCAGATATTAGGGCATGCCCAATAGAGACTTCTAATAATCCTGGAGCATTTTCTTTGAAAAACCGAATATTCTCTAATGATAAATCATGTCCTGCATTCAAACCTAAATCAAATTGCAAAGCACGTTGTGCACACTCTGTATATGGTTTCATTGCTTCTTTATTTCCTAATGAAAATTGATGCGCAAAGGCTTCGGTGTACAATTCAATGCGATCCGCTCCAATGGCTTTCGCACCTTCAACTTGTGAGAGGTTGGGATCTAAAAACACCGAGGTTCGAATGTCATTTTGTTTGAATTCTTGAATAATTTCCGTCAAAAAACCGTTGTGTTTGAGGGTGTCCCATCCTGCATTAGAGGTAATCGCATTTTCTGCATCTGGCACTAAAGTGACTTGGGTCGGTTTAATTTTAAGAACCATCTCAACAAACTCAGGGATGGGGTTCCCTTCAATATTATATTCGGTGTGTACCACCGATTTAAGATCATACGCATCTTGATAACGGATATGACGCTGGTCTGGACGTGGGTGAATGGTAACGCCTTGGGCACCAAATTCTTGCACATCTTTAGCAAATTGAACAACATTAGGAGTGTCGCCACCTCTAGAATTTCTCAGGGTAGCAATCTTATTGATATTTACGCTTAGCTTAGTCATTAAAATTAAATTTCAAACAAAAATACAAAGTACTTAACGCTTAAAGTCTATTATTTTTGATTAATTTGCATTTGAATATACGCGCGTATGCCTTTAAATCAATTTATAATAAACGATCTAACCCCTTCAAGCCCTGAAACGCTTGTAGCGGAGTTACAGACTATTTTTAAACAATTAACTTACTCGCATGTTCCTGTTCTAAACAACCAAATATACATGGGATGTTTATCGGAAACAGATGTCTATTGTTTTGAATCTGAACAAGCGATTTCGGAAGTCCTGTATGCGATCGAAGGATTTTTTGTACGAGACACTTTTTTATGGCTTGATGTTTTAGAAGCCTTTGCAAAAAATGATAGTAACATCATGCCTGTTTTAGATGCTGAAAATAATTATTTGGGATATTATCAATTAAATGATATCATTTCATTATTTAATAAGACGCCATTTTTTTCGGAACCAGGCGGCATTATTGTGATTGAAAAACGTGCTAATGACTTTTCATTCAGTGAAATTAGCCAAATTGTAGAGTCCAATAATGCCAAGTTATTAGGGGCTTTTATTTCTAGAACCAAAAACGATTTATCGCAAATAACGCTTAAAATCGGGAACTCGGGTTTAAGCAGTCTTTTTCAAGCCTTTAGACGCTACGGCTACACAATTATTTCGGGGCATGAAGATGATGGTTTTTTAAGCACTCTCAAAGAACGTTCAGCATATTTAGACAACTATTTAAACTTATAAGCGATTGAAAATGAAAATAGCCGTTTATGGCCCAGCTTTTAACGAACGCTCTGAAGCCGCCATCAAAACACTTATCGAGTCTCTAACTAATAAAACTTCCGAAGTTGTATTTGAAAAAAACTTTCACACATCTATTGTGGCAGAGTCTGATATCGACATCACTTCATTTGGATTTCAAACGTTTGACTCATTAGATCGCTCGTATCAACTTTTAATTAGTATCGGAGGCGATGGCACTATTTTAAGAGCCATAACGTACGTGAAAGATTTAGAAATTCCAATTGTTGGCATCAACACAGGGCGCTTAGGGTTTTTAGCAACCATCCCAATAAACAATATCGAAAGTGCCATGAATCGAATTTTTCAAGGACAGTATCGAATTTCCGAAAGGAGTCTATTGAGCTTAACGACCGATAGCGAGGACGCTGTTTTTGATTTAAATTTCGCGCTAAATGAAATCACTGTTAGCAGAAAAAACACGACCTCAATGATTTCTATTGAAACCTGGTTGAATGATGAGTTTTTAACCTCCTACTGGGCAGATGGACTGATTGTCTCGACTCCTACTGGTTCTACTGGCTATTCTTTAAGTTGTGGAGGGCCCGTAATTATGCCAGAGGCGGATAGTCTCGTTTTAACCCCAATTGCACCTCACAATTTAAACGCACGTCCTCTTGTAATTTCTAGTAAACGAGTCATAAAATTAAAAGTCTCGGGGCGTGAAAATGTTCATTTGGTTTCGCTAGATTCGAGAATCAACACGCTTAATAATAACACAACGATTACCATTCAGAAAGCACCTTACAACATTCACATGCTCGAACTGGAAGAAGAGAGTTTTCTAGAAACACTTCGCAAAAAACTATTGTGGGGCGCCGATCATCGGAATTAAACAATATAATAAGATAAAATCTGTTGTATAGATTAGTCTCTGAATATAGTTACGAGGGGCTAATCAAAATTATTATATTTGCATTTTTAAAAACAAAATGAAACCCGTCTATATCCTTTTAGTCTTACTGTTAACCTATAATTTGAGTGATGCTCAGATTTATGAGATTGGGGTTTTTGGAGGTGGAAGTAATTTTGTAGGAGACGTTGGAGCAACGACGTTTATTGCCCCAAACGCATTGTCTTTCGGAGGAATTTTGAAATGGAATCGAAGCACTAGACATTCTCTTAGAGCTAGTTTTATATATTCCAAACTCGCGGCAGATGACACAGCGTCCGACGATCCCAGAAGAAAATTAAGAGGTTATAATTTCAACTCGTCATTATTTGAAGTTTCGGCAGGGATGGAGTTTACATTTTTTGAATTTGATTTACACACGGGAACCCCTCAGGCCACTCCATACATTTATACAGGAATCAGTATGGCAAATTTTCCAAACTTCTATTATTCTGGAGGTCGATTGGTCTCAGAAAAAACAAGAAGCAACGCGTATGGCATACCGATTGCATTGGGATTTAAAGCGAGTGTAGCTCCCCATATCGTTTTGGGATTTGAAATTGCGGCACATTATACGTTTTCGGATGAATTAGATGGGAGTGTCCCTGATACCGAAAATTTAAGGGAACGATTTAGATTTGGAAATTTTAATAATAATGATTGGTATGTATTTAGCGGTTTTACCTTAACTTACACGTTCGGAAGAAAACCCTGCTTTTGTAATTATTAATATGAGTTTAAAAACAATAATAGCATCAGAAAACTTGCCAAGTCACATAGCGATCATCATGGATGGAAATGGGCGTTGGGCAAAAGAAAAAGGATTCAGGCGTGTTTTTGGACATGAAAACGGCACTAAATCGGTGCGTACCACCGTTGAAAGTTGTGCGGAATTAGGAGTGAAACATCTGACACTCTATGCCTTTTCGACCGAAAATTGGAAGCGTCCAAAATTAGAAGTAAAAACGCTCATGCAACTATTGATTTCTTCATTAAAAAAAGAAATAGGAACGCTTC
>Ga0209833_1002196_pt1 | contig 11968 bp, 9 predicted proteins | sample COGITO_mtgs_1105_3_FD_184797 | JGI IMG/M metagenome (GOLD analysis project Ga0209833, IMG submission 184797) | Pelagic marine microbial communities from North Sea - COGITO_mtgs_110506 (SPAdes) (version 2) | ecosystem: Environmental > Aquatic > Marine > Epipelagic ... | reverse complement strand
ATTACCTGAAATAGACTTTCAACTGCCGGTCACCAGAAAGGGTATCTGGCCGAAGAGCCGTTTGTGGAGTGAACATTTAGCTGACCTTTCAGGCTCAGTATTATTTCTCGATTTGGATTTAGTGGTGACGGGTAGTCTCGATGACTTCTTTGACTATGGCGACCCCGACGACGTTATTCTCGCGAGAAACCCGAGTAATCCGTTGGAAAAATTGGGTCAGACATCGGTCTATCGCTTTCCGGTTGGCAAATTGCTGCCGCTGTTGGAGAGGTTTTCTAAGGCGCCACTGGAAATTGCTGAGACCTATAAGTACGAACAGCGCTACGTGACTCGCAATGCCCCGGGCGGGGTCAAATTCTGGCCGAAGTCCTGGGTATTACATTTCCGGCAACAGTGCCGTAGAAGCTTTCCGTTTAATTATTTCAAGGCATCTAAACTGCCGAGCAGCTGCAAACTGGCGATCTTCCCCGGCGATCTAAATCCGATGGATGCGATTGAAGGCCGCTATCATGCCGGCGATCCATTACGCGCCCCAATGGCACATATCAAGGCAGGTTTTCGCGGTGACAGACAACGTTCGCTATTGGCCCACTTGCGGCACTACATCCTGCCAACGCCATGGGTTGAGTCTCTTTGGAGAGAGTAGGTCGATCGTTTTTAGTGGATTGAGCGTTTTTCGTAACCGAAGTATTCAAAGTCTTTGTCATATATCGAATGCAGTGTGTCGAGCATCTTGCTAGACATCGAATAGTCTTTATTAATGCCAGTGGTACTGTTGGCTTTTTGGGAAAAATCAAACCCTGTTTGAGATGAAAATTCTGCCATGTCGGCGCTATCTTCAATCCTAAAAATGGCAACGTTTTCTATATCCACGCCGAGTTTCTTGAGAAAACAATATTTAGGGTGATTAAATATCCAGTGTTGCGGATTGATATGTTCGTCTAGGTGATAGCACTTAGCCAGCAAGCCTATAAACGACTCAAAGGAGGTATTTATCAGCGCCTGCTTTATCTCCTCAGCGCTATTTTCTGTCACCGACAGGTTCATTAAAGGGAAGAATATTCGCTGTGGTTTCTCCCATTTAAATGGCTTTGATAAGTCAGCATTCATGGGTATTTTTTGGAATTTATCTTTGTAAAAAGAGATCGCTTTTTGGTAGGGATCGCGAACAGTGAAATAGACCGTTGGCCGACACAGTTTTAATCGCAAAGAGGCTTCTGAACGCTTTAGCTTAGTAAAATTCTCGGTTCTTTTAAACGAGGTAAACATAACCTTAAAGTTGGTAATGATTATTTTGTTTTCACTATTAATTTTAAAGAATGGCATGCGGCACCTTTTTAGGGCTTTCTTATTATGGGTAGCAACAACGCGACAATTTTAGCCTATGCGCAGCCTATTTTGTCAGTAAAAGGGGATTATTTTAACGTTGATTCGGTACTTTATTGTTGTTATCGAAAAGCATGTATTCACACTCTGTATAACGGTCCTGTGTTATTCTCCGCAAAATGATCAAGCGTTCAATTCTGCCAAGGCTGACCTATTCAGCCATTTTCTATCTTCTAATGCCAATAATTGTATTGCGCTTGATCTATCGCGCAATAAAAGCCCCCGCCTATGCCGCGCGATGGTCTGAGCGATTTGGTTTTGTTGGGGCAGTGAAATCGAGCGAAGATATTATTTGGTTGCACGCCGTCTCAGTGGGTGAAACCCTTGCCGCGGTGCCGCTGGTCAAGGCGTTGCAGGCGACATATCCAGATCACCGGCTGCTGGTCACCTGCATGACGCCGACTGGGTCTGAGCGCATCCGTGTAGTCTTTGGTGACTCCGTCGATCACTGTTACGCACCCTACGACACCCCCGGTGCAGTGGCACGTTTTCTCGATCGACTGACGCCGAAGATGTTGCTTATTATGGAAACCGAGCTGTGGCCGAATACCGTTGCCGCCTGCTATCAGCGGCAGATCCCGGTGGTGCTCGCGAATGCGCGTCTGTCGGAAAAATCGGCTCGCGGCTATGGTCGGGTGCGCCAACTCAGCACGCCCATGTTCTCGCAACTGACCGCAGTTGCCGCCCAACACCGTGACGATGGCACCCGCTTTGAGGCGCTTGGGCTGCCGTCAGAAAGGCTCTATATCAGTGGTAATATCAAGTTTGATCTCGATCTTAGTGTGCAGGTCAAACTCAATGCACAACAGCTGATACAGCAGTGGCACAGCCAAGAGCAGCGTCCAGTGCTGCTTGCGGCGAGCACACATCGCGGTGAAGACGAGCTCATTCTGCAAGCGTTTAGCCAAATCAAACAGCATATCGATAATGTGCTGTTGGTCTTGGTGCCGCGACATCCTGAGCGTTTTGGTCAGGTGGCTGGTTTGTGTGTTGACGCGGGCTTTACTGTGGTAAGGCGCAGCAGCAATGATACTGTCGACGAAGCAGATATATTACTGGGAGACAGTATGGGCGAGCTGATGACCTTTTATGGCGCCTGCGATATCGCCTTTGTTGGCGGCAGTTTGGTCGCCAATGGCGGCCACAATATGATTGAGCCGGCAGCTTGGGGCAAGCCAGTGTTGAGCGGGTCATCTGTGTTTAATTTTACTGAGGTATCGCGACTGCTAACGGAGGCTGGCGGGCTGATACTGGTTGAGACACCAGCTGCGCTGGCAGAGACTGTGATACAGCTGATCAAAAATCCACAGCGGGCTCAGCAGATGGGTCAGCAAGCACAGCAGGTCGCCGAGGCCAATCGCGGTGCGCTGGAGAAATTACTAACGGTGATTGATCGCAGCCTGGGCGCTAAACACCCAGACGGATCATAATCGATTCGCAGCCTATTGATCAGCGGCTTTGTTGATGACCAACTGTGGGTCGAGCGAGGCATTGAGCTGATAGATATCGTCTGGAGACAGCTGACCAGCCACTTCCTTCAAACGCATCATCGATAAAATATAGTCGTAGCGCGCATTGGCGAAGTTGCGACGCGCTTGATAAAGAGTACGTTGTGCCACTAGTACGTCGACAATGTTGCGTGTTCCGACTTCATAGCCAGCTTGAGTGGCCTGCAGGGCACTGTCGGCAGAGGTAATCGACTGAGCGCGGGCTTTGACCCGTGCCGTGTTAGTCAACACCAGCTGGTGCAGCGAACGAGCGGCCTGGACCGTGTTGCGTTTAGTCGCAATATAACCCTCATCCGAGGCAATCGCCTGCTGCTTGGCCTGGCGACGCTGGGCATCCAGTGATCCGCCGAGCCAGATCGGCATAGTGACAGAAACAGTAAATGAATTACCGTCTTGCTGATTCTCAAAAGGCGAGGTAAATCTGATGCCGTCCGATTCTGAGTCAAAATAGCTTGCGCGACCAGAGACCTTGGGCAAACGCGCTGCGGCGGCTGCCTTGGCGTTGTTATAAGCGGCATCTTTGCCTAACTCGGCGACCTTAAGTTGGTAATTGTTGCCAATAGCAAAATCAACCCACTCGTTATTACTTAGCGGTTGCGGATTGGTGGCAACAAATTTTTCCGCTAGTCCAGCCAGTACATTGTGATCTTGTCCGGTGAGCACTTGCAGCTGTTCAAAGGCAATATTTAACGTACCTTTCGCTTCGAGGCTATTGACCGCGGCGTCATCGTAGACAGCCTGCGCTTCGTGAACATCGGTAACCGGTAGCAGGCCAACTTCAAAACGCTCACGAGTCTGCTCCAACTGACGTTGAATCGCCCGCTCTTCGGCCTTGCGCGTCTGCATATTGTCGAAGGCGCGCAGCACATTAAAGTAGGCATCGCTGACACGAATAATCAGGGATTGCTGATCTGCGGCAAACTGCGCGCGGGCACTTTTACTCAGTGCCTTGCCGCCCTGAAAGCGGTACCAGGAAGGCATATCGAAAATAGCCTGACTGAGAGAGACATTGTAGGAGGTACCATTGTTATCGATGGTGCCTTCGCTGATTGATGATAAAACCTGACCTTCAATATTAAAGGTAGTGCGTGAGTTTTCGTTGGTTTCGGACTCACGGTATTCGCCAGATGCAGACAGTTGCGGCAACAGTGCAGCGCGACGAATATTCTTAATTTCCCGATCAGCGTTAAAGCTGGCGCGCGCGGCTCTGAGTACTGGATCGTTTTCCAGCGCGCTCTCGTATATATCAACCAGTGAGTCGGAGACGGCTAACTGGGGCGCAAAAACAACCATAGCAGCAATCAATAATCGGTTTGTAACAGTTTGCATATGACCTCCAGGTGCAGGGGCGATAGTTTAGCAGGTTTGCTTCGAAGGCATACTCTGTCTTTAGTCAATACGCGCTAGATTTTAGTGCGTTGCGTAAGCCTGATGGTTAGACGTTTTAAATCATCAAATGGTTGACTCGATCAGCTGATACAGCGTAAAAGAAACAAATGATTAATGTTGGCAGGTAAATAATGATGAAGAAACATCGCTTTGGCCATTCAGATTATCGCCTGAAATCAGCCGAGACGGTCTTTCAGGGCTTTTTTAAAATGACCCAGATGATTGTTCAGCATCGCCTGTTCGGCGGCGGCTGGAGCAAGCCTCTTAAGCGGGAGCTATTTCAGCGTGGCGATGCGGTTGGCGTATTACTTTATGATCCGCGACATCAGCTTGTCGGTCTAGTCGAGCAGTTCCGCCCCGGCGCCCTGAACGAACAGCATGGCCCCTGGCAGTACGAATTGGTTGCCGGCATGATGAACGCCAACGAGGAGCCCGAGCAAGTCGCTGTCAGAGAGCTGCAGGAAGAAACCGGCCTTGAAGTGGAAAAACTGCTGCCAATCTGCGACTATTTGGTGAGCGCAGGTGGCACAGACGAAAAAATGCACCTGTTTTGTGGCCTTGTCGATCTCAGCGAGCGCGGAGGCGTGTTTGGCCATGATGGCGAGGGAGAGGATATTCTCTTTCAGGTTTGGTCCTACGATGAGACCCTGCAAGCATTTTCACAAGGCCTTCTGAACAGTGCAGCGATGTCAGTCGCGCTATTTTGGCTACAATTAAATAACCATCGACTGAGACATGAGTCTTGAATATCAGCCTAAATAGAGCGACTAATGTGAAAACGTTAACTGCACCACGACCAGCGAGTAACGACTTTGTCAGTATCTGAACGTCGGCGCCAACGACACAATTTGGAACGCCTGCACAGCGAGTGTGAGCTCAACTATGTGCGACTGCTGCGCTTGATGCCAGAGCCGCCGCGGCTGGATCAGACTATTCGCGTCGACTTCACCCATGAGTCTAAAAGCGGCATGCAAATCAGGGTAGAGGAAATAACACGTTACACCCATCTTTTAAGTATCGTCGCCGATGGCACAAGGCCAGAGTGGTTGCCGGAGATTCAGATTAAAGTGCGAATCTATCACGACGCGAAGATGGCCGAAGTCGTCGAATGGTGCAGTGACAGAACCATTCCCTGGGAGCTGGCTGAGAAATCCTCTATGCAGGCGCCGGATGAAAAATGGCAGTGGAACATGTTTTTGAGTGATCTTTTGTCTCATGGCTTGAGTCATGGCATGAGCAAAGTGAAAGTTTCCCTTTAAGTAGTTTGACAGCAAGGCGGTGCGAGAGCGTCAATGAGTACAGTGCATATTACCCAAATCACTGATTTGCACTTGGGTGCAACCGAACAGGAAACCCTCGGGGGTGTCACCACCTTCAAGAGTTTTGAGGCTGTATTGCAGGCATCGGAGGCTCAGGGTCGCGCGGACAATCTCTTATTGCTCACCGGCGATCTGGCCAGTGATTGTCAGCCAGAGGCCTACAGGCTGCTTAATAAAACCCTCACCGAAAAGGCCCGCGAGGCAATCTGGTTACCCGGCAACCACGATAATGTCGAGATTATGCAGACTAACCTAAGCGCGTATCCACGCGCACGAATCCATCAGGCCGAGAGTTGGAGCATACTATTGCTGGATAGCTCTAAGGCAGGTCAGCCTGGAGGACATTTTTCCGACGCTGAACTCAGCTTTGCCGCGCAGAGCCTAAAAAAACTCGCTGGCAAGCCGGTACTAGTCGCCATGCATCACTCACCGGTGGCGGTCAACTCGGCTTGGCTCGACCGACAACAGATCGACAATCACCAGAGCCTATACGAAATGCTCGTTGCCCATGGACAGGTACAGGCGGTTATCACCGGACATGTGCATCAGCACCATGACAGTATGTGGGGAACCATCCCGGTCTATTCCACCCCTTCCAGTTGCGTTCAGTTTGAGCAGCACAGCGATGACTTTGCCCTCGCCGATCAGCCTCCAGGTTATCGCTGGCTGGATTTGCATAGCGATGGCAGCTTGCACACCGGGGTCAAGTTTCTCAGTGATTTTGCCCAGCGCAGTGACCGCAGCTGCGCAGGGTATTAACCTGCCTCTATAGGCTCTTTTTAGAGCTTAAATTGTTTTTTTGCTGTGTAATCAATCGACCATAAAGCCATGGCTTTGGCTATAATGGCGGCTACAAAAAACAAATGGCCGTCTATGCCAGCGCTGCTGTATTTACATGGGTTTAATAGTTCGCCAGAGTCCGCGAAGGCGCAGCAGACCCAGCAGTGGTTTGCAGAAAACGCCGCCGAAATAGAGTTTATCTGTCCCCAATTGCCGCCCTATGCAGATCGCGCTATGGCGCTGCTAAGCGAAATAGTTGAGGCGCGCTTGCCAGAGCCGGTGTTTGTGATTGGCAGCTCAATGGGTGGCTTCTATGCAACCTGCCTAATCGAGCGTTACTCTCGGTGTGCTCTTGGCGGTTTATCCGCTCTGGGCAGTTTATCCGCTCTGGGCAGTTCACCCGCTCTGGGCAGTTCACCCGCTCTGGGCAGTCTCAGCGCGGTGCTGATTAACCCAGCGGTGAGCCCGGCCCGCGGATTGCACCAGTGGCTGGGTGAAAACAGCAACTACCACAGTGGTGAAAAGTGGTTATTTGAGCCGCAGCATATCGACGAATTTGATCGCTGGGATCCCACGGCAATAAAAAATAAGAAAAATTACCTGGTGCTATTGCAAAGCGGGGACGAAGTGCTTGATTATCGCGATGCGCAGCAACGATACCAAGGGTGCAAAATAATTCTCGAATCCGGTGGCGATCACAGCTTTATTGACTATCATCGACATCTGGAAACCATCCACCAGTTTTTGGTTTCGACGTTTCCGTGCAACCAACCAATATAACCTGACCTGTAGAGCGTATGAGCACATATAACGCAGAAGATATTGAAGTCCTAACAGGGCTAGATCCGGTTCGCAAAAGACCGGGTATGTACACCGACACCAGCCGCCCCAACCACCTCGCCCAAGAGGTTATCGACAACAGTGTCGATGAGGCACTGGCTGGGCATGCCAGCCGCATCGATGTCACCCTGCACAAAGACGGCTCGCTGTCGGTCTGTGACGATGGTCGCGGTATGCCGGTGGATATTCACCCAGAGCAGGGCCTGCCCGGTGTCGAGGTGATTCTCTCGACCCTCCACGCAGGGGGTAAGTTCTCGAACAAAAACTATCAGTTCTCCGGCGGTCTGCACGGTGTTGGTGTCTCGGTGGTCAACGCCCTGTCTGACAAGCTCGAGGTCACGGTTAAGCGTGGTGGCAGTGTTCATCAGATTATCTTTGCCAACGGCGACAAGACCTCAGACCTGCAAGTGATCGACAGCTGTGGCCAGCGCAATACGGGAACCATTTTGCGTTTCTGGCCCAACCCGATTTACTTCGATTCGGTCAAATTTTCCTTGCTGCGCCTGCGCCATGTGTTGCGCGCCAAAGCCGTATTATGCAGCGGCTTAACCGTCAGCTTTTACGATGAAAACAGCGGTGAAAGCGAAGAGTGGTACTACCAGGATGGTCTTCAGGACTACTTGTCAGGGGCGCTGCAGGGCTGGGAACTGCTGCCGGCGGTGCCCTTTATTGGCACCTATGCCGCCGCCAATGAAGCCGCTGACTGGGCGGTGCAGTGGATGCCGGACGGTGGCGATCTGGTGCAAGAGAGTTATGTCAATTTGATTCCCACGCCCCAGGGCGGCACCCATGTCAACGGTCTGCGCACCGGCCTGTTAGAAGCCATGCGCGAGTTTTGCGAATTTAGAAACCTGCTGCCGCGTGGCGTCAAACTGACCCCGGACGATATCTGGGATCGCTGTAGTTTTGTGCTCTCGTCCAAGCTTGAAGACCCGCAATTTTCCGGTCAGACCAAAGATCGACTGTCATCGCGACAGGCGGCGGCGTTTGTCTCCGGTGTGGTCAAAGATTCCTTCAGTCTGTGGCTCAATCAACACACTGAAGAAGCCGAGAAACTGGCCGAGCTGTGTATCTTCAGTGCCCAGAGCCGCATGCGCGCCAGCAAAAAAGTGGTGCGTAAAAAAATTACTCAGGGCCCGGCACTGCCAGGCAAGCTGGCGGATTGCTCCAGCGGTGAGCCAGAGCGCTGTGAAATTTTCTTCGTTGAAGGCGACTCTGCCGGGGGTTCCGCCAAGCAGGCACGCAACCGAGAAAATCAGGCGATTATGCCGCTGCGCGGCAAGATCTTGAACACCTGGGAAGTCGACTCTCAAGAGATTCTCGCGTCGCAGGAAGTGCACGATATTTCAGTGGCATTGGGCATCGATCCAGCAGTCGATAATCTCGAAAAGCTGCGTTACCACAAGATCTGCATTCTCGCTGACGCCGACTCCGATGGACTGCATATTGCCACACTGTTGTGCGCGTTGTTTGTGCGCCACTTTAGACCGCTGGTCAGTGCCGGGCACGTGTATGTTGCCATGCCGCCGCTGTTCCGCATCGATGTCGGTAAAGATGTTTACTATGCATTGGATGAATCCGAGAAGCAGGGTGTGCTCGATCGCATTCAGGCAGAGAACAAGCGCGGCAAAGTAAATGTTCAGCGTTTTAAAGGGCTGGGTGAAATGAACCCGCTGCAATTACGTGAAACCACCATGAATCCGGATACTCGTCGTCTAGTGCAGCTGACCGTCGATGCCGGGGATGACACCAACTCGATGATGGATATGTTGCTCGCCAAAAAGCGCGCCCCGGATCGTCGCAGCTGGTTGGAAAGTAAAGGGAATCTGGCTGGCATAGCCGATCTTTAATTGTTTTTGAGATAGGAACAACGATGAACGATATCGTAACGTTTAATAGCGAAGGGTTGGAACGCCGACCGATGAGTGAGTATGTCGAGCAGGCCTATTTGGACTACTCGATGTACGTTATTCTCGACCGCGCACTGCCACATATTGGCGATGGTCTAAAGCCTGTTCAGCGGCGCATCATCTATGCCATGAGCGAGCTGGGTCTCAAAGCCAGCGCCAAGTACAAGAAGTCAGCGCGAACTGTCGGTGATGTGATCGGTAAGTTCCATCCCCACGGCGACAGTGCCGCCTATGAAGCCATGGTGCTGATGGCACAGCCGTTTTCTTATCGTTACCCGCTGGTGGACGGTCAGGGCAACTGGGGGTCTGCAGATGATCCCAAGTCGTTTGCGGCGATGCGATACACCGAATCGAAACTCTCCAAATACGCCGACGTGCTGCTGTCGGAATTAGGCCAGGGCACCGCCAACTGGAGACCTAATTTTGATGCGACCATGGATGAGCCGGAAATCCTTCCAGCGCGAGTACCGAATGTGCTGCTGAACGGCACCACGGGAATTGCTGTCGGTATGGCGACCGATATTCCCCCGCACAATCTCAATGAGGTGGTTAGTGCGTGCTTACATCTGCTCGACAACCCGAAGGCAGACATTGCCGAGTTAATGGAATTTGTTAAAGCGCCGGATTTCCCCACCGACGCCGAAATTATTACCTCGCAAAAAGATATTCAAACGGTCTATGAGACCGGTCGCGGCTCAGTCAAAATGCGCGCCGTGTGGCACCGCGAAGATGGCGATATTATCGTCACCGCGCTGCCGTTTCAGGCCTCTGGCTCAAAGATTCTCGAGCAGATCGCTGCCCAGATGCGCAACAAAAAGCTGCCCATGGTGGAAGATCTGCGCGATGAGTCAGACCATGAAAATCCAACCCGCTTGGTGATTACGCCGCGCTCCAACCGTGTTGATCTCGACGCGCTGATGGATCATCTATTTGCCACCAGCGATCTCGAACGCAGCTACCGCATCAACCTCAATATTATTGGCATCAACGGTAAACCCGGGGTCATGAACCTGCGCCAGATTCTCAAGGACTGGCTGCTGTTTCGCACCGATGTCACGCGCCGGCGACTCAGCTATCGACTGGAAAAAGTCGACAAACGCCTGCACCTGTTAGATGGCCTGTTGATCGCCTTTTTAAATATCGATGAAGTGATCCATATTATCCGCACGGAAGACGAACCCAAGCCGGCCTTAATTGCGCGCTTTGGTCTCTCTGATATTCAAGCCGAATACATCCTTGATACCAAGTTGCGCCAGTTAGCGCGTCTTGAAGAGTTCAAAATCCGCGCCGAACAGGATGAACTGGCGAAAGAAAAAGCCGAGCTAGAATTAATTCTCGGCTCTGACGCGCGCTTAAAAACCCTGGTCAAAAATGAGCTTAAAGCCACCGCCGAAGAATACGGTGACGAGCGCCGTTCACCGTTGGTTACCCGTGGCGAAGCTCAGGCCTTTAACGAAAAAGACCTGCTCACCGCTGAGCCCATCACCGCGGTTCTCTCGGACAAAGGTTGGATCAGAGCCGCCAAAGGCCACGATATAGATCCCACCACCCTGAGCTACAAATCTGGTGACAAGTTCCTCTCCGCAGCCTGTGGACGCAGCAATCAGAATGTCTTCCTGCAAGACTCTGCAGGCCGCTTCTACGCACTGGCTGGGCATACATTGCCATCGGCACGCGGACAGGGCGAGCCGGCAACAGGGCGTCTCAATGTCGCTTCAGGAGCCCTGTTTACCGATGTGATTATGGGAGCAGATGAGCAGAAAGTGCTGTTGGGAACCGATGCAGGGTATGGTTTTGTCGGCAAAATTGGTGATCTTTACACCAAGAACCGCGCCGGCAAGGCCGTCGTCTCTCTGCCTAAGGGCGCTCGCATACTCTCACCAAAGATGGTCAATGATGAAAATGCATTGATTGCCGCAGTCAGCAATGAAGGTCGATTGTTAGTCTTCCCGATTGCAGAACTGCCGGAACTGGCGCGCGGTAAAGGCAACAAAATAATCAATATCCCCGGCTCGCGATTACAGGCTCGAGAGGAGTTTGTGATCGACTATGGCGTTGTCTCCGAGGGCGATTCGCTGGTGGTGCACTCCGGCAAGCGCTACCTGGTGATGAAGGCCAAAGATCTCGAGCACTATCGCGGCGAGCGCGGACGACGCGGGCATAAATTGCCGCGTGGATTCCAGAAGGTCGACAAGTTGGATATTGAGAGCCATTAACCGTGCAGTAGAACACCTCATTTAATCGGGAGACAATCATGGAAGATAACATTGAGTTTATTCAGGCATTAGCACTTCAATATGGCGTCAAAGTGATAATGGCGCTGGCCATTGTTGTGGTCGGTAAATGGGTCGTCAAACGACTTTCAGTTGTGCTTGAAAAACTGATGGAGAAAAATGCTATTGATCCGGCGATACGGCACTTTACCGGCAGCTTGGTTTACTACGCCTTACTGATCTTTGTCTGCATCGCCGCCCTCGGGCAACTGGGTATTCAGACTGCATCCTTTGTCGCCATTGTCGGTGCCGCCGGCCTTGCCATCGGTTTGGCCCTGCAGGGGTCACTCTCTAACTTTGCCGCTGGTGTATTACTGTTGATTTTTCGCCCGTTTAAAGTCGGCGACTTTGTCGAAGCCGCCGGCACATCGGGCGTCATTCAAAGCATCCAGATCTTCACCACCGAACTGCATACCGGCGACAACAAAAAAGTAATTGTCCCCAATGGCCGCATTATCAGTGGCAATATTATCAACTACTCCGCCAACGACACTCGCCGTGTTGATCTCGTATTTGGTATTGGCTATCAAGACGATATCGATGCCGCACGCGCCGTTATCGAA
>Ga0209833_1002181_pt1 | contig 12023 bp, 14 predicted proteins | sample COGITO_mtgs_1105_3_FD_184797 | JGI IMG/M metagenome (GOLD analysis project Ga0209833, IMG submission 184797) | Pelagic marine microbial communities from North Sea - COGITO_mtgs_110506 (SPAdes) (version 2) | ecosystem: Environmental > Aquatic > Marine > Epipelagic ... | reverse complement strand
CGGCGACTTCATCGAGATGGTTGGGCTTGTGCTTGAGAGTGTTGTAGATCGAAAGAAACTTGGCGGTATCTTGGTCTGAACCTTTTAGATACTTGCGCCATTGGTATTCATTCCAATGTGGCTCGCTGGGTGTTTCGTCCCAGTTACCGTCGGAATGCTCAAAATTTGGATCGCTCATAGTTGTCGGATCAGATCCGATGCTGCTGAATCTGTATTTTTCATTTCAAAAATCAACTCCCTTTTCAGTTTGAGCTGATTTTGCTTTGATTGAATCGCGAAGGCAGGCATATACTATAAAATTTTAAAGCATCCGTTGTGCCAATTCTGCACGCTCTGCTGAATCTGTATTTTTCATTTCAAAAATCAACTCCCTTTTCAGTTTGAGCTGATTTTGCTTTGATTGAATCGCGAAGGCAGGCATATACTATAAAATTTTATGGTATCCGTTGTGCCAATTCTTCACGCTCTCCCCGATCTTCTAAGTATGACTTCAAGTATTTTCCGTATGAACTGTTGGTTCGAGGGCCACGTCCAAGGCGTCGGGTTTCGCTATCAGACTATGAACGTGGCGAAGGGCTTCGAGGTGGCTGGCACGGTGCAAAATCTCACTGATGGACGTGTGCATCTCTGCGCTGAGGGCGAGGAGTCCGAAGTTCAGGCTTTTCAGGAGGCGGTGGCCGAAGAGTTAAAAAGCTACATCCGCCAGGCTGAGATCAAGACCGACAGCGGCCCACGTACCTGCCAAGGTTTCCGTATTTTACAATAATATGAGTCACTCAGCGATTAGTATTAAGGGCCTGACCAAGGATTTTTCCGTCGGCATGCGTGGGGTGAAGCTCCGTGCGGTCGACGATTTGACTCTCGAAGTCGGCGATAACGAAATTTTCGGTCTGATCGGGCCGAATGGCTCCGGCAAGAGCACCACGATCAAGGTCGTCCTCGGCCTACTCGATGCTTCGCTGGGTGAGTGCCAAATTTATGGCAAGCCCAGCCACACAGTGGCCGCGCGGCATAGTGTGGGCTTTCTGCCCGAAGCACCGTATTTCTACCGCTACCTGTCTGGCCCTGTCTGGCCGCGAACTGGTGCGCTTCTACGCTCGGATTTGTGGTGTTTCGCGTGGCAAAATCGCCAAACAAGTCGATGAGGTGATCGAGTTGGTTGGCATGACTGAAGCGGCACATCGCCGCGTCGGCACGTATTCGAAGGGGATGTTGCAACGTATCGGACTGGCACAAGCACTGGTGCATGATCCGCAACTGGTGATTCTCGATGAGCCCACTGCGGGCGTTGATCCACTCGGTTCGGCGGCGATTGCGGAGATCATTCGTGAGCTGAAGCGTCGTGGTAAGACGGTGCTGCTTTGCTCACACTTATTGGCTCAAATCGAAGGGCTGTGTGACCGCGTGGCGATTTTACACCGTGGCAAATTGGTTCGCGAGGGCCGCGTGGACGATCTGGTGCAGGAGAAAGATGCGCAGTCGCTGGTGGTTCAAGGTCTGAGTGCCGAGGGGCGTGCGGCAGTGGAGAAGACGATCGCCGAGCAGGGCGGGCAGCTTTGTCGGGTTGAGAAACCGCGATTGAGCTTAGATTCATTCTTCTTGCAAGAAGTTGAGCAACGCGAGGCCGAACGTAGCACAGAGTCACAGAAAGAAGGAGGCGCACAATGAGCGGATTAATTGATTCTATTTCTCGTATTCGGCTGATCGCCGGCAATACATTTCTCGAAGCGGTCAGGCAGAAGTTTTTTAACTCGTTGCTACTGATCTCGGTGGCGCTGGTCGCTAGTTCGACCTTTTTTCAGCAGTTCGACTTCGGCACGGGCGAGCTCAAGTTCGTCACTGACTTTGGCTTTGGGGCGTTGTTCTTCTTTGGCTCCATTCTGTCGATCGCGGCCACGACGCAGCTGTTCTTCAGCGAGATCGAGAATCGCACCGCGTTGACGATGCTGGCCAAGCCGATTTACAAGCTCGAGTTTCTCGCCGGTAAATTTCTTGGCGCGCACATGCTGATGCTGGTCTTTACCACTGTCATTATACTAGTGCTAAGCGGCATCCTCTATTGGCGCGAGACGACCCTGATGGCGCGTCTCGGCGAGGAGTTTGTCGATGGGCGTTTGATCCGCTATGGCGACTTATTGATCTTTGGCCTGCTGCAGTGGATGAAGTTTGGCATTTTGAGCGCGATCGCGTTGTTTATCGCCAGCTTTTCGAATACGAATCTGTACACCGTGGTGGTGTCGTTCTTCATGCTGATTATTTGCCAGTTGCAATACATCGCGCGGGATGCGTATTCGACGATGGAGGCGGGCATCGGCGCGTGGTTGGTGCGTGTGTTGGGGCTAATCTTTCCGAATTTTCAGTTGTTTAATGTTGGTGATCAGTTGGTATTCGCTTCCAACACTCCGTTGCCGTCAGGCACAGTACTGCAGATTGTCGGCTACGGGCTGATTTATACCGTCGCCTTTATCCTGCTTGCGCAGGTGAACTTCAAAAAGCGGGAGATCTAGCTGATGTCTGCCAGTACTTGTCGCAAGCATCCATTATTTCTGCGCGCGCGCAGTGTGTGTATCGTGTTGCTCGTGTTGGTCGTGCTTGGTATGGTCACACGCCCGATCGAAGCGCCGGCATGGCAAGTAGTGAAGGCGCGACAGCCCGAGATGAATCTTGAGGCAATCGAAGGCGCCCTCGGGCAGGGGCTCGTCGTTGGTTTGCTTGGTGGCTTTCGTGCAGTGATGGCCGACTTTCTGTGGATTCGCACCAACACGATTTGGGAGCGGCGTGATCGTGTGAAGCTCGATGCGATGGTGCGGCTGGTGACGACCCTCGACCCGCGACCAGAGTTTTTCTGGATCAATGGTGCGCGTATGATTGCTTACGATGTGCCGAACTGGCGTATTCAGGAAGAGGGTGGCTACACGGATGTGCCAGAGAGCCGTCAACAGGCGCTCGACCATGAGCAGGCCGAGCAAGCGTTTGCTATGTTGGCGAACGCCCGCGAGTTTCACCCGAATAAAGCGAAACTCTACCTGGAGACTGGGCAGATTTATTTGAATCGGTTGAAAGACACTGCGAATGCCGCGAAGTGGTTTCTACTCGCATCGCAGCAACCCGATGCGCCGTATTTTGCCGCTCGTATTTATGGCGAGCTCTTACGCCGCCAGGGGAAAGATGCCGAGGCGTATGACTACCTAAAGCAGTTGCACAACGACTTACCAGACGATCCCTATGCGCAGAAGCCAATCATCCTCGACCGCATTCGCGAGCTAGAGGATGAATTGAAGATCCCAGTGTGGCAGCGCTTTCAGCCGCAAGCGGCAATTCAGTACCTGCCAACCGAAGCCAGTCTGGAAGAGAAAGTTCAGATGTTGGATCAGTCGCACTGCCACGATCACGCACATTGAGTTGTTTTGATGGATTCCGCTAACTAGATTGCTCACTCAAAGTCTAAGATGCTAGCCGTTAGCCGTAGTGGGGTGTTTCAATCTCTGAATCGATCGCAGTGAGTAGTATGTCCGCATGATAATGATGACACTGATTGGAAAAATTGGAATAAGGATGACTCCCGCAGTCGTTGAGCAATCGAAAACCATGATTGCGATCACTTGACTAATTATTTGCCCAGTAATCAACGGGACTGGAGGCACGATCCAGGCTCGAGCTGATGCGAGTGAACTGGTTGTATTGGCGACAAACACTAATCCCATGACTAGGCCTCGAAGTTGTATCTCATAGGTGAGGTTTTCGTAGTGTGAGCCTAGCAAATAAACTAATGGCTCAGGGAAAAGATAAATGCTGAAAGCAATTGCAGCTCCCACAAGCCAAGAGGCAAAGTGTATTTGCAAGAACCGGGTTCGCAATAGCGATGGATTACTCTCTGTTAGGCGAGCGAACCGCGGTTCGATGATTAAGTAGAACAGTGCCATGACTACTAAGAGTAAACGCGCGATTCGTTCAATCGCACCGACTTCTGCGACAGACTCAGTATTTCCAAATATACTAATGAGCCAAATGGATAGTGTTCCTGATAGGCAGGTATAAATCGCATTGGGCATCATGCGTTTTGTTACTTTGTATAGGTTTCTTTTTACAACTTTATCGGTGGGTTGAGATAGATCGCAGATCGAATTCGAGATCCTTCGAAGATTCCAAAGCTTATAGCAGGTTGCTATGCCTGTTACGAAAATGACGACTGCTACGTAAGGTAGTGTAAATAAACTAATTAAAACCAGTGCGAACCTTAGAAACGTTGCCTTGAACTCAATATTTTGAAGTTCTGATATGCGTTGATGTAGGCTCGGAGCCACACCTAGTAAATCCGTAGATAACTGGATATATATGAGAGGGAGAATCGCGAGTTCTATGAGGGTGATTTGCTTCCAACTTGCGCCATGATGAGCCAAAAATAACGCCATCGTGGGTAAACTGATGGCGATGGCCACTAGAGAAAATCGTTTACGAAGCTCAAGCCCGGTGGTAATGACTCTTCCCAATCTTGTAGAGTCTTCCCAAACCTTTCCGCCTTCTGCTAAGACTGCGCTTCCGATACCACTGTCCGTAATGACTATGATAGTCGTCAGAAAACTGTAAGCGATGATATATAATGCGTAATCCTCTGGAGGTAGGATATGAATGATCAATAATCCTGAGCAGAATCCAAGACCGAGGATAATCGCCTGTAGAGGAGCCGCCTTTGAAGTTACATGCGCTATCTCTAGGAGTCTATTGAGCATAAGTATTAAGGCTATATGGGAACCTCATTCTATCGTTTCCCGATGGGTTGACCGAGCATGATGAGTCTAGAGCCAATCGCATATTAAAAGTGTCGAAAGAGTAGATTTTCATGTTTTTCGACCATAACGGTCAGTACTTGTGATACATATTCAAAGTCTGTGCTTCAAGCGAGTAAAAGTGGAAATTGCTCTAGACAGTCGTCGTGGCGAAAGGCATTTTAATTTACGTAAATTCTCAACTTTGCCAACAATCTAGATGACTAGTGCTACGCAAATTTCAAATCAGTTGGTGAGTGTCGTGATTCCTGCTTATAATGCGGAGCGGTGGATTAAGGAGGCTTTAAGTTCGGTGTTGAGTCAAACGTATCGTGATTTGAAGATCATTGTGATTGATGATGGCTGTACGGACGGGGACCGCAAATGTGTTTAGAGTTGGATATATTCCCATCGGGGCGCATTCTGCGCTTTATTTAGAATCTTCAGAAGTGCTGTCTCGCTCTGAATAGAACACTCGATTACTAAAAGTATGCCATTATCTAAAATACAGAATCAGATTTCCTGGTTAGCGTTGTTATTGCTGGGGGGGGACATTTTTTTTATCGGTCTGCATGGGTTAGGGTATTTCTATTTGCCGTTTTCGATTGAAATACTATCGCTTGAGTCGGATCGTTCTTTACCTGAATTTTTTCAGTATTTTAAAGAATTTTTTGCGGCAATTATGTTCTGGCTGCTGGCACGTCGATCAAAGGATCGGGCTTATCTATCGATTTGTATCCTGTTTACGTATATTTTGTTGGATGATGCCTTCTCTTTTCATGAACGTGTTGGCCTCTTCTTAGGGGATGCGCTGAGTCTGAAAGATGGTTTCATTAGAGCGAACGATATTGGCGAATTATTAGTTTCAGCAATTTCCGGATTCTTTATCTTTGGTTTTATTGGGTATCAATACATTCGTTCAAATACGTATTTTCGACATGTGGTGCATGACGTCGTGATCCTATTTGGATTACTTGCTTTTTTTGGAGTTGGCGTGGATATGCTTCACAGTGCTTGCATGCACATTCGCTATATCGCGCAGCTGTTGGCGATGTTAGAAGATGGTGGTGAGATGCTTACAGTTAGTTTGATCGCCGCTTATGCGTTGTTATTGTATCAAACATGGCCGCGCGAGGAGCCTCTTTTTTCACTAGCTATTTCTCGCTTTGTAAAGAGGGGAATCTCGAAGTGAGGATGAGGAAACTGCCAATTAACTCTGTATCACTCGGACTTTAATCACCTTGCACGGATTGCCTGCGCAGACTGTCCACTCTGGCATGTCTTTAGTGACGACAGCATTTGCGCCAATTACGCAGCCGCGCCCTAACGTGACTCCGGGTGCAATGAAAGCGCCAGAGGCCACCCAGCTTTCGGCGCCGATCACAATCGGCTTAAAGATTAAAGGAAAGTGTGGGTGTGTGTAGTCATGCGTGCCAGTACAGAGATTGGTATACTGGGATATTACAGTCATCGAATGAATCGTAACCGTAGTGAAATTTAGGATACGCACATCGTGTGCGAGCACGACACAATCTTCCATTATTAGGTTCCAAGGAGTCAGAATGTCGACGCGCTGCTGGATCAAACAGGAATCACCAATCTGAGCGCCCATGGCTCGTAAGAGTGCGACCCGTAGCTGTGAGCGTTTGCCAGGGATCAATCGATAGAGTGGCTTCACTAAATACTGCCAGATGCCGCGCCGTATTTTCGTGCGTCGATCCCATGGAGTGATCGATTTAGTTAAATCGATCTTAAAAGCTTCAGTCTTTTCGTTCATTCTTCAGTTAGTTTCGATGTTTTAATCAATCGACTCAAGCCTGGATGACGTTGTCCGAATTGCTTGAGTGAATAACTCTTTGAGCCACGCATTTCTGGCAGCATTCCACCCAGTAGTGAACTGAATGTTTTACGAAGAGGGGCAATGATACCTTTTAAGGTTTCTTTCAAATTCTGTCTGCAAATTGAAGAATTATTAGAGTCAAAAAATGCGTGAGGTCCTAGGAGCTTTGCAGCGAAGAATGCTTGTTGTTGGTCTAGCCGTTTATCAACTGTGGATTTTAACTCGTCAGATTTGAGATATTCGCGAGATTCTTTAAATCGAATGCGATGTAAATCGACCATCTCAAGCATGTGATCTGCACTGGTGGTTAAGCGTGTGCAGTGGCGCGTATCGTCCATTACATAACCAATACGGCCAGTTTTATGGATCTTCCCGAATGGCAGACAACTTGCGTATAGGTCAAAGTCGGTTCCTCCATTGGCTTGATCATAGGAATGCCTCTCCTTTATTACGGATGCGCGCCATGTGCCGGCTGGCGGCGGTGGGAAGCTGTCGAGTGTTAGTGCCTGATATAACCCCATCTGCTTATGCTGCATAAGATGCTCCCAGATGAGCTTACCAGTATAATCGACTCGGACAAAGTCTTGAAGTAGTAGAATAACTTCCTCACTTACTTTTTCAATCTGTTGTATGTCATTTTGTATTCGGTCTGGAACAAGATAATCGTCGTCATCTAGTAATATGATCCATTCGCCAGTCGCGGCTTTAATGCTAGTTGCGAGTGCCTGACGGATATCGAATAGTTTAGATCTTAGGTAATGGATTGTGGGGCCGGAGAAATTTTCTTCGACTTCTTTTATGCTCGATTCGGTTCGAGGGTTTTCGCCATTATCAATAACGATTATTTCATCAGGCTGTATCGACTGTGAAAGTGCGCTTCGGAGTGAGCGTTTTAATTTTTCAGGCCGATTAAAAGTCGGAATGATGATTGAAATCCTTGGCTTCATTTATTCCTTGAGGAAATTGTTAATGTTACAAAATCAATCAAGCGCTCTGTTGCTTTACCTATTTCAAAGTGCTTATGAAAGACTGTCTTGGCATTGATTGACATAGTTCTACGATGTTCCGCGCTCAAGGAGATCCAAGTTGAGAGAAGCGAATAGGCTCCGTCAATTGAGTCAGCCTCAACCAGACCACCGCCATTCTCTTTAATTTCGCGCCATATATTCACCTTATCCGATATCAATGCGGGGGTGCCTACGGCGAGCGCTTCGGCGACTACGATACCGAAGTTTTCCTGGTGTGAGACCAGAGTCATGACCTCAGCCGCAGCCAGCGCCTGCCATTTTTCGATCCCGCTGAGTGTTCCAATCCAGTGAATGCCGGATTGATCGTAGCTGGTTTTTATCTGATCGGCATAATCCTGCTGCTGAATCGGTCCTGCAATCACGAGTTCAGGGATTGTTGGATCGTTGGATCGAAGTTTTGCATACGCGGCCACCAACAGGTCCAGACCTTTCTTCTCTTGGATGCGACTCATGAAGAGGAAGTAGGGACGCTGAGCCCATGGTTTCGGTTGAGCGCGGAAATCTGCCAGTGCCTGATCTAGGTCGATATCCGGTGCGAGTGTGCCGAGGCCGACGACTTGCTCGTTCACTCGATATGCTGGAAAGCTCTTACGAGCTAATAAGCGTTCCTCGTCGGTCGTGAATAGCACGGCGTTGGCATGCCTCAATCCGGGATTCTCTCCCCAGAACCAATACAGTAATTTCTTGAGACGTTTCAGCGGGTAAGTGGTATTGAACCATGGGTCGAGCATCCCGTGGGTGAATATGAAATATGGGACGGCATGTTTGCGACAAGCATGGCTGGCTGCGAAGCCATGATATTGCCATAAGCCATGGATAATAATCGCATCGTAGTCAGCCGGCCATGATATTGCCATAAGCCATGGATAATAATCGCATCGTAGTCAGCCGCGTGCGCGTGCATCCATTCTTTGAAGCGTTTAGAATAGCCGTAATAGCTTGGTTCGTCTGCCCCAACGAAATGTACGGGATAGGCGAAGGTATCTTGCACGTTTGGAAGGGCGGTCGGGGAGTCGAGTGTGGCGATCTCCACCTCAATACCATATTCGAACATCACATTAGCTGATAATCTGAGCGCCTCGACGGTGCCACCTGTCAGTGGATTCGCAGTGCCTATGACGTGTAGGATCTTCATTCTTCGGTTGTGACGATTGTAGGAGTAATTTTCTTTGATTTTGTGATCTGCGGACTTTGACGCATTGCGGCGATGGTGAGGCCAATGCCAACTATGGTGAAACCGTATACTGTAGTCTGGCCAATTTGAGCAATGAGTATATTAAAGCCATTGCATGCTAACAAAATTATCGGCAATCCGTTTCCTTTAAGTAAGGTTCTAATACTTAAGCGGGTTAATCGAACGACGAGCCAAACCCGCCAGAGTATATAACTAAGCCCTAATATGATTCCAGACTCTCCAATGATCCGATGCCATTCAGATTCACCATGTAGGAACTGGCGTTCACCTGTTAATAGTTTTGAGCCTACATTTGTGCCAGCTCCTAAACCAACCCCCAAAGCAGTTGCATCGTCGTTGTTCAACAGAGGATCGGAGAACATATTAAATGTTCTCATCAATATGGAGTCACGTATGCCTGTATGATCTACGTTCGTTGCTTTTTCCCATCTCGCGAGGAAGGCGTCCTTCGCATCGTCAAATATTGGAATTTGATTTGCGATGAATAGGCCTGCTATTAAGACCAGAAGGATACGAGCATAGCGTATGAGTGCCATTTTTTGCATGGCTGTGCACAGGAGGCCGACAAAGACTATGAATGCGGATATGAGCACCATGGATCGACTGATCGAAAGTGGTAGGGCGAGTAGAATCGCTATCGAGCTTAAGCCTAATAATAGTTTAGAATAACGTTTGTGCTGAGTCAGTCCGCCCATGAGGAATGCGGTCGCAAACGTATAGAATAAGGTTGTCCCATTCGTGAAGCTAAATGTCCCCGTTGGCCGAAATCGGCCCATTCCGCCCGTGAAACCAATTCCTTCTTTTCCGCCAATCGATTGATTAATCCATGCCGATTGCGGTAGTTCGAATTGCAGTGCCAGTATGATCGTCATGGCTATTGTAGTCCACAGCCACCATTTTCCAATTTTGACGACGTCAGACTGATAAAGAACTCTGCCCATAATAAACGCGAACGGAAAGTGTAGAATATTTACACGAAAACCGAATGCCATAATGAGCCAATTGCCATGCCCGAAGAGTATCGTAGTCAGTGACATCATGACACCTAGAGCCAATCCAACGATGATAAATCGATTCAGAGGGAAACACTTATGGTGGATAGCGACCGCATAGGACAACAGGACGATTGGATCTCTTATGATCAGCAATGGATCAGATAAGCTGGGAAGAAACCATTTTCGCAACGCGCCTTCAGTAATGACTAAGATGATGTATAGCCAAACCAAACGCCGCAGTATTATATCTGCCGACTTTTGCTGCGTATTAGCTTTGGGGCTCATAAGACTTAAACACGCTCTTCAGTAGATTTTTAGCGATAAATTTCAGGTGTGCTTTTAGCTTTGGGGCTCATAAGACTTAAACACGCTCTTCAGAAGATTTTTAGCGATAAATTTCAGGTGTGCTTTCCGCTCAGGGTTTCTCACGAAGAGAAAAATAATAAGTAACTCGGTCAGGTGTCGAAGGGCAAACATATGCGGCCACAATAGACGTGTGCGTATTGGTTGGTAGCACTTGAAGTAGCGTAGTCTGGCACGATGGAAGTGCAGCGCTCGCTGCTGAGACCAATTTGATAGACTGTCCGAATTGTCGTGGATTACGTCAGACCTCTTGACAACTCCCATACGCCATCCGGCGAGTCTGAGACGTTTCGCCCAATCAACATCACAATCAGAAAATGGGTAGTGCAGTGCATTAAGCCCCGTGCTTTCGGTCCAGGCTGCGTGTTTTACCAGAAGCGGACTGGTGAACACGACATCTGCGAAGCTGAATTGCGCCTCGTTGTGCTGTGTCCATACATAAGGGATTTGTTCGAGTTGGAAGCGATGAACGATCTTTTTTCCCATTAGAAAATGTGAAATCTTCGGGAAGGGCATGCCTGCGCCAGCTGCCGAGCCATCATGCCTAGAAACAGTGAATCCGCAGGCGGCTAGTGATTTGTCTGCGCTTAAGACATGTAACGCTTGAGCGATTGCTTCGAAGGAGTTGATCTCATTATCTGTTTCATAAAATAGAAGATAGTCGAGTTCCGGTATTTGCTCTGAAGCGATCGTAGCTGCCTTGTTTAAACCGGCAGAGAATGATGTGTCTTGGTCATTTTTTCCGTCGATCGTTTGAATGTCCAATGGCATTTGGCATTCGTCTTTGAGCCATTCTATGGTGCCGTCGTTTGAAGCTGCATCGTAGATGAAGATCGTAGTTTGGATATTTATGGCTTCATTTGGTAGCCATTCCGCCAGAGCCCGTAAGCAGTTTTGGAGTAGTGCCAACCTATTAAATGAATTGATGATGACGGCTATTCGAGTTGGTTTCATCGCACGTGTTAATTATGAGAGAATGCCACTTAACGTATTTGCTAGTTTCTCTTGGTAGCGCTTCCAGCTAATTTGTTGGGCAGTTTCGATTGCCGCGCGTTTCATTGAGTGCAAGAGCTCTCGATCTTCATGTAGCAACTCAAGTTTTTCTGTAATCGCATCACTATCACGAATTGGAATAATGAACCCCTCCTTGCCATCGGTCATAATGTCCGGAGCGCACGTATGACTCGTTGCGATAATTGGAATGCCTTGCGACAATGCCTCTGTCAGCACCAATCCGAAGCCTTCAAATAGTGATGGAAATACGAATACATCATGCTCGCTCATTTCTTTGAGGATCGAGTGGTGGGGGAGACTTTCAAGCCAGCGATATTTATTGAGCGCTGCGTCCATTTCCGAGCAATCCGCGGTGCGTCTACCGATAATGGTTAAATCGATGATATCATCCAGAGGCTTGATCGCATCCAAAAGATAGGCCACCCCTTTGCGTTGGCTGAGTGCGCCAACGTAGAGAACCTTAAGCTTCTTGCCTGAATCAACCGACGGTTTGTTGGTCGTCACTGTCGTTCCACAACCGTATGGAATAATGATCGGATCAGACATCTCGAAAGGAGCATCCTTTAGTGTGCTTGCTGTGAATTGACTCGCGACGATAATGGTATCTGCAGTTTGTAGTTCGATATCTTTTTTTTCTAGTTTTTCTTTGGAGTCCCCTAGCACTGGCATGGTCGCTGCCCACGCAGGACGTAGCTCAGCCTCTTCGGATTGGATTTGAATTGCGGATCGCCAGTAGCCAATGGGTAACTCGTATATGCAGTGCATCCCGTTTTCTTTGGCGGCTTTGAAGGAGGCAGCCGCTCCATCCTCATAGCAATAGAC
>Ga0209833_1002174_pt1 | contig 12050 bp, 19 predicted proteins | sample COGITO_mtgs_1105_3_FD_184797 | JGI IMG/M metagenome (GOLD analysis project Ga0209833, IMG submission 184797) | Pelagic marine microbial communities from North Sea - COGITO_mtgs_110506 (SPAdes) (version 2) | ecosystem: Environmental > Aquatic > Marine > Epipelagic ... | reverse complement strand
AGTTTATGGAGAGGTGTCCGAGTGGCTGACAAAACACATTGTGTTTTGGGCGCCCGAAGGGCGATCTCGAAGAGACAAGAGTGAAGCTTAAGCTTTACTCGCAGCAACGAGCGCGTCGTGCTCCTGACTAGTTAATAGAACAGAAAACGGCAACAGGTTACGGAGAGGTGTCCGAGTGGCTGACAAAACACATTGTGTTTTGGTCGCACGGAGGGCAGTCTCGAAGAGACAAGAGATATGGCTCTGCCATAGCTCGCAACAACGAGCACGTCGTGCTCCTGACTAGTTAATAGAACAGAAAACGGCAACAGGTTATGGAGAGGTGTCCGAGTGGCTGAAGGAGCACGCCTGGAAAGTGTGTAAGCGTTTATAGCGTTTCGAGGGTTCGAATCCCTCTCTCTCCGCCAAGTATAATAATTAAACCTCTGTTTTTGCAGGGGTTTTTTTATGCATTCCCAAAAGTAATCATTTGAGTCACCACTTAAGTCACCACGCGGCACAGCTGAGATGACCATTAATGCTCACCAATACTCTTAATAATACTCACCACAAAGTCGCGCTTTATCCAGACGATATCTAGTGTAATAGACCCCGTCTTGCCTTCATACTTTATCTAGAATTTATCGCAACGGTTACTAGCTAGTTACCAGTGGGGCATGAAATTAAGTTGTGTATAAAAATGAATAAAACACTATATATAGTGTTTTCCTACTTGCAAGACACACTATATTGTTTAAACTCGAGGGAGGTTTAGTAATGCAGGATACATCACTGCAGTAGTTGAAGGGCAAAAAAAAGCCCAGAAATAAATCTAGGCCTTTTAGTTTGGTAAGGGACGGCAATCCCGAGCCAAGATTATGAAAACGTTCCGCGTCATCATGTAATAGATTCTATTCCCTCTGATGATAAAACTCCACCTAAAGTGGAAAATTTCCTGATAAGGGATTTTAAGTATGATAGTTACAAATTTAAACCAGCAAGAAATTGAAAAGCTATTGGAAGGTGTTTTCACCTCCAAACAACAGCGTAGATTTATTGAGTACGTTGCAGCTAATCCGCGGTCATTAACGTTATCTGTCAATAGGGCAACTGCTATTGGCAACTGTTCTGCAATCGCTAGACGCGTCAATAAGAAGCTAATGCCTTTAGGTTACGCCATAGTCGGCTTACGGCCTATTGATAGAGTCTCTAACCGATTTGGAGAGCCATCCAATATTTATAGATGGTCGTTATTTAAGTTGCCCCTGTCATCTGCTAATGATTCATCTTATGGCTCTGTAAAGGAGGTGTCTGAATGAGTACCACTTACAGCATTATAAAAATGAAAGAGCTGACCGGAGTGGTTGGCCTGTCCCCATCTTACATTTACGCCTTAAGAGCTAAAGGTGATTTCCCATCTTCTATTAAACTAGTAGAAGGGGGAAGGGCTACTGGCTATCTAAGGTCAGAGGTTAATGATTGGCTAAAGGGTCGTATTGATGCGAGTCGTGCTGATGTTAAAGAGGTGGCTTAATGAGTGCCTCTAATATCAATTCAATCTCAACTGCGGTTCGTGAACAAAATCCAATTAGACAATCCCCAGCTAATCCCACTTCCCATAAAGCCGCTATCAAAGCTGAATGTGCTGAATGCTTTGGTTACTCTTCTAATCACCTAGAAAGGGGCTTTCGGGCCTCTGTTTCTGAGTGTTTGTCCTATTCCTATCCATTGCATAGCTTTGGATCATTTCAAGCTTAAAACAGCCTCTAAGTAACCAATAAATAGCTAGTTAGTACCTATTGAAAAGAGGTTGTAAAGGTATGCATTTAACTCCTAAAAATGGGGGGTCTTGTGTAAAAGCAGGGCTTCCCCGTATCACTCCCACATATGGATTCAAAGAGCACATTTTTATAGGGGGAGAATCGGCTAACGATGAGCCTAATGGTGATGATTGTCGAGCATGTCTGAAACCTATATCTGGTATGGCTTGCAGTCTTAACTGTCCTATTAGTGTACCAGCTGTTGTGTTTGATAATCCTCCTTCCTACCAGTTGTCATTACCTCTTAATGTTCATCGTATTGATAGCGGTTTATCGATGGCCCCTTCTGGTCAATGGCCTCACCTAGATTATGAGATTAATAGAGATAATTTAGTGAACGATTTTTTGGCTGATTTAAAAACCTATTTAGGGAAAGAGCGGTTTAAAAAGAAACTGTATTTTGATGCGCTCAATATGCTGTTGGCTAACTTTTTTGCTGTTCACTATTCCTCCAGTCAGTTGTTATTAGATCGAAAGAATGGAAAGCATAAGAACAATAATCCTCTGGGAATTGGTAACAGAACTATCGCGGTTGTCTGTGATTACTTTGCTGATCGTGGGCTGGTTGACCTCCATATAGGGAAGAGTAACCAAAACGACAACAACTCTTCTTGGTGTATTCCTTTGCCAAAACTGATTGGTATTCTTGATCAAGAAGACGCTCGCATCAAGCTGCACGCAAAGACTCAGTTTGCTGTTGTTAGGGATGCCGATAAGAACGCAAAGCCAATGTATAAATGCCCAGATAAAAGACGTCAGTTGATGAGCCTGGGTCGGCCAGTCGAACATTATTACAGCACGTGGCTAAACCACACGGCAACGCTTGATGGTTTTTACCTACTGCCCTGGTTGAGGCGTTTGTTTAATCACTCAATGGATTTAGGTGGGCGTTTCTATGGTCACTATCAGCAGGTGCCATCAGAAGATCGTAAGCGCATTTTGATTGATGGAGAACGCACAGTTGAGCTTGATTATAAGTCTATGCACATTGCGTTACTGTATGCTCAGGAAGGACTTCCTTTGACAACTGACCCATATATCGTTGAAGGTCATGAAAATGAACGCAGCACCTTTAAGGCCATTTTTTTACGGCTTGTGAATAGTGACGATCTAGATTCGTTTAAGGCCAACATTACACGTAGTGGTAACGTCAGTGTCCAGCAGGATTTTGAGAACTACACAAAGAAACGACAGCAGTATGAGCGGCAGAAAGCGTTAAAGTTAAAGGCCACACCACCTATTAAGCCAAAGTCTATTAGTAAGGGTTTTATTCAAAGTATACCAGCAGGTGCAGTAGGTGACGATCTGTTGAGCCTAGTTCTGGAGCGCCATAAACCAATCGCTCATCATTTTGGGACTAAGAATATAGGGCTACGGTTACAGCGCTTAGACAGTGAATTGATTGCTACAGTATTAGATAAGTTAGAGGGTGTTCCATGCCTGCCTGTGCACGATTCTATTCGATGTAGGGTCTCAGACATGGATCGAGTGTGTGACGCAATGACATCCGCATTTAAAGAGCTTCACGGACAGGACATCACTGTAACGAATGATCTACTACCTAATGGCTAGGGTTAGTGTAAGATGCGGGCCAGAATCAGCCGGAGCCTTAGAGAGATACCACCTAAGCAGATTGTTGTAGATTCTAGGGCATTAGCAAAATAATGATTGGTCTTATCAAGGTATCCTAGTGCATGCACCAGGGAATGGTCCAAAGTCTACTGCCAGCGATCCTTTTGGTGTGTTGATCACCGCATATGATCCTCGCACCAATACTCCTAAGTGACAGGACCACTGCGTATATTCCTGACCATAAACGTAGTTTTTAAATAGGCCATGATGCACGCCATTTTTAAAGTGACCTGATCGATCTAGTTGCCCATCGTCGCCATATACTTTAAATGGTCCATGACGCACGCCATTGACGTAGCGCACCTCTGTGCTGAGCTGGCCATTTTTATGGAATTGTCTAACAAGGCCTGAAATAGACGAGTCGTCACACGGGATAGCGCATCGAGTCATACCATCTTCAGCAATGAATGGGCCGTCATAAACTTGTTCTTTCTTAATACAGGAAGTCAATAAAAGTACACATACAATCAAAAACCATGGCTTCATATTTTTTATCTCGCCTGTAATGTCAATTTTCTTCCGGTGTTGGGGAAATTTCTGCTAGTCCAGGGTAATATTTTCAACTTTATAACTTCTGATCATAACCTTGCGCACCAACTATTTCAAAACTGAAATAAGTTAATAGGTAAATGGTTTACTATTTAGGCTTTTTAGGATTAGCTTTGTGGTAGTTCAGCATCTTCTCAAGCATTTGATCGTATTCAGCTGGCACGCTCATGCAGTTTAACGCCATAATTCGACTGCCATTATTATCTGTAACTAAAGCACTCCAGTCATTTTTATAATATCTTTGAGCGCGAAACTGATTATTGCCTATGAATGTGAAGTGTTCCTCGCTAAGAGCGCCTAAGCTGTCCTTATTATTGAAAGTGATAAAGCTGATACCAGGAATAACCGAAAAATGAAGATTGCCTGCAGTAACCATATCACCTTCAGACTCGATGGCTATATAGTATCCTTGAGTAAGACCGATGTAGTGAAATTTAACGATGTAAGAATCGCCGATTTTTTCTTTGCCTTCAATGCTACTGTATCTTTTTGACTTTCCATCCTCAACGTCAAGAATCACCTGATCGAGAATCTTGCAGTTGATAGAGAACTTAATCTCTTCACTGATGGCTACATTACTCAGGCATAGCAGGGCAAAGCTGATTAGATGCTTCGATAGGTTATTAATTAATGGTAGGCGGTCACTTTTTCTCGAATCTAGGGATTTGGGCAATACGCGCTACCAACAGTTGTAGTGTAATGTGTATCTGACCCGTAACCACACTTCCACTGACAGACGATTTGGCCACCGTCTCGCATTTCAGATGCCTTGGTCCAGTAATGGTTATGGGTGCCGAATGCAGCTGCACCAATTGCAACTGTGCAAAGTATCGATACTGCTATTAGTTTGAGTTTCATTAAATACTTCCTCTAGTTTGAGACGCATAAATATATTCATATAAGTATAATATTTAAATATCTTAACTCAAAACCCAGATTTCCCCAAAAGGTTTTTTGGCAGCATAGGTAAATGTTTACCTATTAATTTATTTGAAGAAAGTTAGGTCACTTTGCTGATTTATAAGAGAAGTTTCTGAGGCTTTAGCCATAGCTCGATATAAGGTCTGATTTGGTGCTATATCTGACAAGTTTTCGTTAACTTAAAGGAGCTGGGTTTATTAAACCTGCTCTCTTGATTCAATCACTAGGGTTTTTCATCATCAAATGAATGATCAAGCCTTGCAAGTAACAGCTGATCATTTTGGGTGCTAAGTAATTTGATAATCCTACTTTGCTGAAAAAAGTTAACGCACATTAATGTTATAGGCCCTAATATGAAAATGCCCAATAAGATTATTATCCAAGGGGTTAGGTCTACCAAAATCAGTGGTATTTGAAGTGAAAGAGCTAATTCATAAAGTGGAGAAAGGTTTGCGAACAGAAAAAACGTCATCACAAAAAAGACAATTGAAGCCAGAGCAATTAACCCCGAAAATATATAGCTGACAACTTTTAATATGATCGAAAACACTTTAGCACCTTTCTGTTTAATTAAAGCTACACTTTAACCGATTGCTAACCATGTGTGTATAGTTTAAGCTGAAAGAGTGCAAATATTACTTAAAAAAATAGACTTAGCAGGGGCAAAAATATGGATCAAAATATTGTTCTCTGGCTAATTTCCATAGGCTATATTTTATTTATGATTTGGGATAATACGCAGAATTTAAAACCCACACCCAAGAAAAACCCAATAAGTGAAATTAAAAACATCACAAAAAGACTGGATCGACTGAATAATAGTTTTGTTCTTTCAGTTGAATGCCTCATGGATGATTCTCGTGACAAAGAACTCCAAAAGATTAAGTTTGATTTATTTCAAATCTGTAAAGATATTGGTGCAATATCGGAAATATTTGATAATTACTCAATAACTAGAGGTGAATTTGATGAAATATTTCATAAGCTTGACGCATTAGGTTTAGCGAGGTGGGTGGGTAACCATTATTTATTAACTGCTACCCTTACGGACAAGAAAGCGCTTACCTATCTCCTGTCGCATTCCAAAAATAGAGAAATTTATGCTGATTCGGATATTGAGATTTCTTATAATTTGATACATTATTTTAAATCTGGCACGGAGCTTAGCAAGCCTATGCCCCCTGAAGTGTTCTTTATGGTTTTATATAGAGTTAAAAATTCAGCACTCGAATTATCGCACTTACTAGGAATGGTTTCTGATTTCAATAAAGTAAAGCAAAAGGAATACATTGATTTATGTCATGAAGCATATAGAGCATATGCAAACAACCAACCTGTTAAAGAGCATATAAAAGATTTATTTCGCGCTGTTGCAGAATTACAGGAAATTTGGAAATCCGATCTCAGTCGAACGACAAACGAGACTTATGACTCAGCCTTTTCCCCTAAGGAAGGTTGGGATAAATTTTACGGAAAGATGTATAAGTAAATATTAAAATAATCCATTTCTGCTAATAAATTAAATATTCTCCAGATAATAGTGGGATTTGAAGCGCTAACTTTTTACACGACTTTAAGCGATCCGCCTTATGGATTACTCGCAACACACTGCTTCTTGCCAGTAATGATGGATTTGCAGGCATAACGATTATATCGGCATCAATATCGAGGATGCTTTTGTTAATCAGCTTAATCAGCTTAATCAGCTTTGTTAAAGTGATAGCTCCTGCTGATCAGGAATTGAAATTCCCTCCTTCTCGCAATGTTCACGAATTAAAAGCTCTACCATATTCGCAACACTTCTATGGTCACGTGAAGCAGCACTTTTAAGTGCATCCTTTAGGTGTGGGTCTATTCGCAAATTAAGCGTCGCTGTTTTAGTAGCTACCATTATTTCTCCAAATGTTGCAAATGTAACGCATTTGTAACATATTACACTAAAAGTTAGCAATAATTGAGCAACGAATATGAACGAGAAAATCCTAAGAGCCCTAGTCGAGGCGGGTGCTATCAAGAAGATAAAGATTACAGCAGAAGGGTCTACGATCTATGTGGAGGCATTTGCTGGCTCTGAGGTAACTACAGCCAAAACTACCAAAGGTAAGTTAAAGACTTGGAGTACTATTGATTCTGCTGCTAAGTGGGTAAGGTCACTAGGGATTGGTCAGGTGCAATTAGATATGGCTAAATGGCAGCCAGAGCAAAAGAAGTTTATGCTTTAAACGGCCGTTGTTTGCTAAATTTTAATGTGTGATTTATTACGAAGAGATTAAACATGGCAATACTTTTACATATTTTTCAAGGATTATTTGCGCTTATGGCTATACTTTGTTTCTTCGGATTTATTGGTTCAAGAAATCTTGGGTTACTCTTAGCTTATCTTACATATGGAGGAGGTGCCTTTGCATCCTTTTCTATGAATATTTGGTGGCCTTTGGGTGTGGCTTTTGCAAGTGCTTGGATTTTACGGATTTTGGGTCTTGATCCCAGTTCGAATTAACGCATGCTTTTCAGGTATTAAACAGGTTGAAAAATGAAAAAAGAGTGGATGTATTTTATTGCGGGATTGGCGTTAATGGCGGCTGTCTTGTCATTTTCGACATCGAAGGACACATCTACTGACTGTGTTGCTGTTGCGAAATACCTAACTAAGGGTAAAGGAAATCTAATAGTCACTGCTGATGATACTGCTAGTGACTTCTTGTTATCGCGTGAGGGAGCTGACTTAACTTTCTCTCAGAAAGCTAGACAGCAAATGGCTAAAGCGCAAGCTGAATTAACTCCTGCTCAAATTGCTATGCAACAAATGAAAGAAACGGACGCTAAAGGTATTCCAATTACCGCTCCCAAACCTGCTCCTGCACATCAAATAACTGTTGAGGAAGTAGACCTAACAGACCACGAAAAGCAGTTGGCTGATTACATGAAGAAGAGGCGCACAGGACATTGGGAATATGTGCCCGCTTATGTGACATGCCTTAAAATTGAAGAAGGGAGAATTTAAATTCAGCTTCAAGACTCAAGAATAAGAGCAGCTGTTCTGATAGCTGCTAAATTAACTGGAATAATAAGATGAAAAAAGAGTGGGTTTACTTTATTGCGGGTGCGGGTGCGGGATTAATAGCGACTGTTATCTTCTTTTCGATGCCTAAATATGAAAACTATAACGAATGCGTTATAAGAGAGGGGGCTAAACTGCACACCCAATCCAAATATTACTATGGGAATGTTTATGAATATTGCGAAGGATATTAAAGGAAGACATTAAATAAATGTCATACAATCACAGGCTTTAATTTCAGCTTCAATAGCAAAAAATAACAAAACAAGCTGTTCTGTTAGACACTAAAAAGGAAAGATTATGAAGAAGTTACTGATTACCCTATTTCTAATAAGCCCGTTTAGCTTTGCTGAAGACACTAACTGCGCTGAGGAAGTCTATCAGGCTGGGCTAATATCAGATCAAAAAGATGGGGAATCATATGAAGGCTATACTCTTAATGGGTTTAGAAATGGAAAAGGTACTTTGATGCTAGAGGGCGGTAATCGAGTCATCACAGGTATCTGGACTAGAGGATTTTTATTCGAGGGAAAAATAGAAACTTTTAAGAATGGAGCTTTAGAGTCGACCTACGAAGGTGAGATTAAAAATTATAAAGCCAATGGAATTGGAAAAAAGTCTTGGGGTAATTCAACAGAATGGGCTGGCCACACATATGTCGGTGCCTTTAGGGATGGCAAAAGGAATGGGGATGGAATTTATACATGGCCGCATGGTGAAGTATATAACGGTAGGTGGGAAAATAATAACAGAGAGGGTTATGGTTTTGTAAAATTTGCAAATGGTAATGCATATTATGGCTATCATAAAAATTCTAAACGGAGTGGGGCAGGACAGCTTAACTATGCTAATGGTGACGTGTATATAGGCAGATTTAAGGAAGGGAAATCAGATAATCTAGGAGTGATGTATAAAAAAAATGGGAATCATTATGCGGGCTGGTTCAAGAATGGAAAGCACATTAAAAACCTAACCAAGAATAAGAAATCTAATAATCGGCCTACTAAACCTAAAGCTTCGAAATTAAACGGTGCTTATTTAACAGGACAAGACAGCATCGTTGGTGGATCGATGTGTTACTACAGTGATGGCACCTCAACGAGAATCTCAGCGAATTATTGTCCGAGAAGAAACTAAATATAAATGATGATATTTAGTAAACAGCAATCTATTTTAAGGGGGCAGTATTTAAACTGGCAGACCCCAATGGATACCAACTGACTCTTTCAGGAAGCAGGAGCAAAAAACAATTATTCTAATCAAGGAGCAGAGGCAATGAAGAAGTTACTGATCACTCTAATACTAATAAGCCCGTTTAGCTTTGCTGATTGGGGGGATGTTTATTATTGCCAAGAGTCTAGTTTTGTGACAATAGGTCATAGCGGTAAACCAATGGAGGTTGAGCTAGGCAAGTTTCAGTTCAAATTAGATGAGACCAAATACGCAATGGTGTTTGGCTCAGGCCGCACCCTAGCAACCGGGCTTATAGATGAGGTTGTTCAGCTAAGAGAGGGATATAAGCTGAGAGGCGAGTACTGGTTTGCCGAGAATAAGTTACTTAGGATTTCTTTTGAGCAGGGCAAGTTGCTGTATACGAGGAATGGCTTTTCAGCCGCTTTTTTAATGTCCGCAGACTGCGTCAAGTTTTAATTACCCCAGCATTGCTGTTCAGTTGAGATTAGGCAGCATGCCTATAACTGCCTTTATTTTAGTTAAGCCTATGATTTAATTGATGATTTTATCATACATGAATATCCTATTTACAGCTTTTTTCGGACTATATCCATCAAAAGAAGTTTCTGGTGCTTTATAAAAGGAGGTTAATTTTTTTTGAGAGAGACATATAAATATACACAACAGCGGCCTTCGAGGGGGCGTCGGCGTCATCATTCACAAAGCTGCTAGTCTGAAACTTGATACATATGTGAAACATTTCAGTCTCATTTCTGTTGGTCAGATTGCCCTATAAACACCAATCTTTTAACTGCCCCATGCCTCAGACAATTTTTGCCCAGTAAACCTAAGAAACTCCTTATGGCGGCCAGTTCCCTCCCTGCAATTATGCTGGCTTAAGTCAGGATTAGACAAAACCATAATGACCTCATTCGTTTGTAAGTCAGACACTTCTATTTCTGCACCCCATAAAAACCATCCTTTATCAAATAGGCATTTAGATACTCCTGTTGTTGAGAAATGTAACCCATACCTGGCTTCTGCCTGATTATAAATCTCAGACCTAGTATCTAGTTCATTCGAATCCACTCGTTTCACTATGTTCGCGAACTTTTTGATTTTAAATCCATGCTTTGAGAGCTCTTTTCTCAGCTCATTATCAAGCTCATGTTTTGGGCTTAGCAAAACGAATGTTCGAGACTGAGGTGTAAATTCTTCGAATTGAGATAATTGGTTTTGCGTGATCGAGTAACAGCCTGCTATGAAAGTAGTAAGCAATAACAAATATTTCATCAAATTTAATCCTATTTTGTAGCAGAATTATAGTGATATATTCTACTCACTAATAGTTTTATTGTTTTTGAGTAGGACATATGGATAACAGAAAAAATTTTGTCTTTCAGGTTGGGTATTTTCAGCTAGCTCTTGGAATCTGTATCACTTTAGCCTTGGTTTGATAGCAGTAATCAGACCAAGTCTGCATTAGTACTATTCGCTTTTCTAGTAAATCTCCACGCTGATACGCGGCCTCTGCTTTATCCGCTAGCTTGTGGGCAAGGGCTTCCTCTCCTGTGCGCCAGGCAGTGTTGGTTTTCTCTGTTATGTAGTCACGGAATGTTGAGCGAAATCCGTGCACTGTATAAGGCTTGTATCCTTCGCGTTTAAGTAGTGCATCCATTGTTCCGTTTGAAATGCCACGATTTTCAAAGCTAGGGCTAGGGAATATGTATTCATTTGTCCTTTGCTCAAATAATGTGGTGAGTAACTCCATGGCCTGATCGCTCAGAGGTATGCGGTGTTCAACGCCTTTTTTCATACGCTCTTTCGGCACTGTCCATAATCGCTTGTTAACGTCGATTTCGCGCCACTTAGCACCCGTGCACTCATTGGTCCGCAATCCAGTAAGAATGAGCATTTCGAGGCATCTGGCGCCCATTCCATCCATATGTTTTAGCTTGCCAATAAAGGCTGGTAGTTCTTCATAGGGCATAGCCTCATGATGCTTAACCTCTGCGATTTTTTGTGGGCTGGGTAGGATAGCTTTTAGGTGGCCTTTCCATCGGGCAGGGTTGCTGCCAGTTCGCCATTTTTGAACCTCTGCGTAGTCCAGGATCAATTCTATGCGTCCTCTCACTCTACTAGCTGTCTCAGTTTTGGTGTTCCAGATTGGCTTTAATACCTCGAGGATGTGTTTAGTATCAATGTTATCTACAGGCATTGAGCCAATTTTAGGGAATGCGTAGGTGACAAGCGTGTTTAACCATTGGGCTGTATGCTTTTGGTTTTTCCATTCGGCTTTTTTGGTATCTATATATTCGATAGCAACTATCTTAAACGTGGCTTCATTTTTGATCGCATTTAATGTTTTGGTTAAGTCTTCAGTTTCTTTTGCTGCTGAATCCTTTGCTCTCTGATCAATAGGGTCAATGCCTTGTGAAATCATTCCTTGGATATTGAGTGCTTTAGATCGAACAATAGATAGTGTGTTGTTAACAGGGCAGTATGCTCCTAGCCCAATTTGTCTCCGATTGCCTTTGATTTGATAACGGTATCCGAAACTAGCAGACCCGCCTGGTGTGATAGATAGATAGATACCGCCACCTATTGGTGTTCTTCCGCTTACGCGATTCCTTATTAACTTCTCTAACCCTTTCGCTGTAATGTTTGTCATATTTATCCATGTTTAGTCATTTGAGTCACCACTTGAGTCACCACTAAATATGAGTATACACGTAATCTATATAGGATTGTATAGGACATAAAATCTTAATAACCCTATTACTACTGGGTAATTAGGGAGCTTTTGTAGACTATATAAGACTATAGAATATCTCGATATGGCAGACTCTCTCTCCGCCAAGTATAATAATTAAACCTCTGTTTTTGCAGGGGTTTTTTTATGCATTCCCAAAAGT
>Ga0209833_1002135_pt1 | contig 12201 bp, 9 predicted proteins | sample COGITO_mtgs_1105_3_FD_184797 | JGI IMG/M metagenome (GOLD analysis project Ga0209833, IMG submission 184797) | Pelagic marine microbial communities from North Sea - COGITO_mtgs_110506 (SPAdes) (version 2) | ecosystem: Environmental > Aquatic > Marine > Epipelagic ... | reverse complement strand
GTGAATCAATTCTCCGGTTTAGTGACCCAGAAGGGATTCGAACCCCCAACCGTCAGAGCCGAAATCTGATATTCTATCCAGTTGAACTACTGGGCCATTGTGATTAAGACAACTTCGCTTTCACTAAAGTTGATATTGTTTTGCCATCGGTTTTGCCTGCGAGTGTTTTACTCACCACACCCATCACACGCCCCATGTCTTTCATTCCTGAAGCGCCTAAAGATGCAATGGTGTCTACCACTACTTTTTCAACTTCTGATTCGTCTAGCATTTGTGGTAAAAATTGACTGATCACTTCGACTTCTGCCAATTCAGGTTCTGCCAAATCTAAACGATTTTGTTCTGTGAAAATAGCAGCACTGTCTTTTCGTTGTTTAACTAATTTTTGCAATAATTTAAACTCATCTGCTTCATTCATCTCCACATCAGCACCACTAGTGCGGGCTAATAAAATAGCGGACTTGATAGACCTTAATGCGGTCAGAGCGACGGTATCCTTGGATTTCATAGCGGCTTTAAGCGCGGACATGACTGAATCTTGTAAGCTCATACGATTGACTTTTAATTAAGGTGCGAATATAACAAAAACAACGATTTTTAATCTTAAAAATTAAAAAAACCTGAGAAATGAACTCATTTTTCAGGTTTTAATTTTAATCTCGATTGCTATTAATCGACGTTGTCATGTAAATACGAATTATTTGAACGCAGTTGCACCTCATCATTATCATCAAGTCCAATCGTTGTTCTAGAAGACTGCACATCCGAAGAATGGGCCACATCATTCAAGTTCACCCCTTGTCGTTTATAAGCGGGTTCTTTTTCAATTTCTTCAATTTTAGACGTATTAAATTTATAATTAAATGCTTTCATTTTTTCACGTCTTTCATCGGCACGATCTCGAAGTGTTTTGGAAATTGGTTTATTAAATGGATCCACATTTTCTTGGGGTTCCGAGGTCACGGTACGTTCTTTTACGGTCACTTTAGAAAATACCATTTCTTCATCTACCTCAACATTTAACGCTTGTTTTTTGTCTTTATATTTTTGATCGGTTTGTTGTAATACAATATGATCATCTAGTGCATAGCGAGTTTCTCCAGTTTCATTAGCCTCCGTGACAGGAATTAATTCGATATAATCATTAACTTTAATCTCCTTAATTGTAGCCGCAACAGTCGTTTCATTTGAATCCTCGAGTGTAAAAACTTCTACCGCTTCGGATTCTGATAATGATGTCTTGCTAGAAATTGGCAAATCAAATGACAGCATCGTTTGATCTTTTGGAGTGGCCTCAAAATCGTCGTCTTCAACTTGCATCGTGGAGACTTCATTGATAATAAAATCGTCCTCTGCGTCCTCAAGATCTAATTCTTCAAAATCAACTTCGATGGCTTTAATTGCATCATTAGTTGATACGAGATCCATTGCACTCCCCTCTTCCGTAACTGCAACCTCTGGCGTTTCTTCTAAAGTATGAACAACCACTTCATTATTGATAGCCTCAGTGGTCGCGGATGGGGTTTTTAAAGGGTCTAATGGCATCAAATCATGCTGCATGGTTTGCTCATCTTCAAGCGCGTGAACTACTTTTTTAACCTCTGTATTGGTAATATCATTTTGCTGATCAACATCAAAACCCGTTGCAATAATGGTGACAGACACCGCTTCTCCTAGAGTTTCATCTTCACCAACACCCATAATAATATTGGCACCGTAACCAGCTTCGGCTTGAATATGATCATTTATTTCGCCGATTTCATCAATCGTAATTTCCTGAGCACCAGAAACGATGAGTAATAATACGTTTTTGGCACCGGTAATTTTATTATCATTCAAAAGCGGAGAATCTAAGGCGCTTGTGATGGCTTCTTGTGCTCGGTTTTGACCCGAGGATGTCGAAGATCCCATTATGGCCGTTCCGCTATTACTCAATACTGTTTTTGCATCTCGTAAATCAATATTTTGCATATAGTGGTGCGTGATGACTTCTGCAATTCCACGAGCAGCCGTAGAAAGCACTTCATCCGCTTTGGAAAAACCAGCCTTAAAGCCTAAATTTCCATAAACTTCTCTTAGCTTATTATTGTTTATAATGACCAACGAATCAACTGTTTTTCGAAACTTTTCGATCCCTTGATGTGCTTGTGAGTTTCTAACTTTTCCTTCAAACTCAAATGGCATGGTGACAATCCCAACCGTAAGAATGGCCATTTCTTTGGCCATTTTAGCAATGATTGGAGCGGCGCCCGTTCCGGTGCCTCCACCCATTCCAGCAGTGATAAATACCATTTTGGTGTTAGAGGTTAACATGGCACGAATGTCTTCCAGACTTTCGACCGCCGATTGTTCACCTATTTCAGGGTTGGCACCCGCACCTAAACCTTCTGTTAGGTTAACGCCTAGTTGAATTTTGTTGGGTACACCACTATTGTTCAATGCTTGTGAATCGGTATTACAGATCACAAAATCGACCCCTTTAATCCCTTGCTTAAACATGTGGTTAATCGCATTACTTCCACCCCCACCAACGCCAATGACCTTGATGACATTAGATTGATTTTTTGGTAAATCGAAGGTGATTCCAAAATCGTTACTGCTGCTCATATACTTAATTTTACTGGTTATAAATTTTATTCTGCATTATCTAAAAAGTCTTTAACTCTTTCGGTTAACTTATCTAAAAAACTGCGGTTATCTCGATGCGTTTCAACAGAAGGCGGTACGATCTCGTCTTCTGAAACAACTTCCGCTTCTTCTGGAGTTTCGTTTACCCGTTTTTCTTGTCGTAATAAACTGTCCATCACCAATCCTACGGCTGTGGCATACATTGGACTTGTAATATCGCTATCACTATCGCCCGCCAAATGCTCGTTCGGATATCCAACTCGAGTGTCCATTCCGGTGATGTATTCTACTAATTGCTTTAAATGCTTTAGTTGACTTCCGCCACCTGTGAGGACAATTCCGGCAATTAGCTTTTTCTTTTGCTCTTCGTGCCCGTAGTTTTTTATTTCGACATACACTTGCTCAATAATTTCGACCACCCTAGCATGAATTATTTTAGACAGATTTTTAAGCGTAATTTCTTTAGGATCTCGACCTCTCAAACCAGGAATGGACACAATCTCATTGTCCTTGTTTTCGCCGGGCCAAGCGGATCCAAATTTGATTTTTAACAACTCTGCTTGCTTTTCAATAATCGAGCAACCTTCTTTAATGTCTTCTGTAATAACATTTCCTCCAAAAGGGATCACTGCAGTATGGCGAATAATTCCGTCTTTAAAAACGGCTAAATCCGTTGTTCCACCGCCGATATCAATCAAAGCCACCCCTGCTTCTTTTTCTTCTTGACTTAACACTGCATTGGCAGAAGCCAAAGGTTCCAATGTGATTCCTTCTAAATCCAAGCCGGCGGTTTGCACACAACGACCAATATTTCTAATAGAAGATACCTGCCCGACGACGACATGGAAATTAGCTTCCAATCGTTCGCCATACATCCCAATCGGTTCTTTAATTTCTGCCTGTCCATCCACTTTATAATCTTGTGGTAACACATGGATAATTTCTTCTCCTGGAAGCATTACAAGTTTATGCACTTGATTAATGAGACGCTCAATATCCTCTTCATTAATGACTAACTCTGAGTTTTCACGCGTGATATAATCACTGTGTTGAAGACTGCGAATGTGTTGTCCTGCAATCCCCACAGTCACCTCACCGATTTTAAATCCTGAATCGGCTTCGGATTCCGAAACAGCTTGTTGAATGGACTGAATGGTTTGAGTAATATTATTAACAACGCCTCTGTGGACCCCTAGACTTTTGGACTTTCCAATGCCAAGTATTTCTAATTTATCATACTCGTTTTTACGACCAATCATGGCCACAATTTTGGTAGTACCAATATCTAATCCTACTGAAATTTTTTGAGCTTCCATACCGTTATTTTTTTGTGCAAACAACTTGATTATCAAACTGTAAATTCACGCTTTTATAAATATCTAACACTTTATCTTTGTTTGCCTTTTGATAAAATGCTTTTAAATTTTTCATTTTTTGATCTAAATTATCTAGACTTCCCACGAATATTTCAAAATCTAATAATCGCATTTTTAGGGTTATTTGATGGTTTTCATCTTGATGAATTTCGGTGATATAGGTTTTTAAAAACGAATCTTTAAAAATCTTTAACGCCAATGTATAGACGCCATTTAAATCCTCTTTATCGACAACACCCGTAATCAATGGGACTCGCGCACTATGCTGAGGAGACAATGGCATCCAAAACCCGTCTTCATCAATATAAAATGTGGTTTCCGCATGAACTCTTGCTATCGGTCGTTTTTGTTCTACTTTAGCCCTAACTTCTCCGTTTACAGTAAGATACACTTGAGCGGACTTTATCATATCGTCTGACTCAAGTAAAAACTCCATCTCCTTCAAATCTAAATTATCTTTAGGTAAAATATACAGTTGTTCTTGATTTTGTATTAACAATTTATTAACCATTTCGGTCGTAATATAAACGTTGTCGTTTCCAGTAAATTGGACGGTTATTTTAGAGACAGGTCGACTCTTGTTTTTGAACGATGAAAAGGCATACAAAAACACTACTAACCCTAGCAGAAACAACCCTTTTATGAAATTCCAATTAATACGCATGACTTAATTTTTGTTTTAGTTCGGATGCTTCCACACCAATATCACCTGCTCCAAGCGTCATGAAAATAGGATATCCTAAATCCGTAATTTCACTCACTATTTCTGATTTTGATATTACTTTTTTTACTGGGCTCGTAATTTTTTCTAACAACCAACTCGAAGAAACCCCCGCAATTGGCAGCTCTCTTGCTGGATAAATTTCTAATAAAAAAACAGCCTCAAATTGAGATAAACTTTCTGCAAACTCATCCACAAAATCTTTTGTTCGACTAAATAAATGGGGTTGAAATACAACCGCAACTTTTTGATTCGGATACATTTCTCGAACCGCATAATACACCGCATTTATTTCGGTGGGATGGTGCGCATAATCATCAATAAACACAAAACCTTCAGATTTAATTTGATATGTAAAACGTCTTTTAACGCCTTTATACGAATGCAAAGCTGCTCTTAACATCGCCTGAGAACATCCAAATTCTAAAGCCATCGCCATCGCCACCAATGCATTTGAGAGATTATGTTCTCCTGGCAAGTGAAACCTTAGGTTTTCCATCAAACCAGATGGGGTCTGTATATCAAACAGATACGACCCATTTTCAATACGAATATTTAGAGCACTATAATCCGCGGGTTCATTCACAGCATAGGTGATCCCTTCTAGAGGCAATCCTTTTTTTATAAATAGTTTTCCTGAGGGTTTAATTTTTTGAACAAACTGCTTAAACGCATACACCAAATCAGCCTCTGAATTGTACACATCCAAATGATCTGCGTCCATAGATGTGATGCATGCAAAGTCGGGGTTCAATGTTAAAAACGAGCGGTCAAACTCATCAGCCTCAACCACCGATATTTCAGTCCCATTTTGAATCAAATTAGAGTGGTAGTTTTCTGAAATGCCTCCAACAAAAGCGGTGACTTTTTCATCGCATTCATACATCAAATGACCCAAAATACTACTCGTCGTTGTTTTGCCATGGGTTCCTGCGACGGCCAAACATTTTGTGTGTTCGGTTATAAGTCCTAAAATCTCGGAACGTTTCAAAACTTTAAAGTTATTTGTTTTGAAATAGTGTAAAATCGGGTTTGATTCAGAAATCGCAGGTGTAAACACAATGAGTGTTTCCTTTGGATTCAAAAACCGATTGTCGATCTGGTTAATGAGAGTTTCAAATTGAATATCAATCCCCAGCGCTACCAAGCCGTCTGTGATAGACGTCGGTGTTTTATCATAGCCGCCAACCCCTTTATTTGCAGCTACAAAATACCGCGCAAGCGCACTCATGCCAACACCTCCGATGCCAATAAAATAGACGTTATGGATTGTTTTTAAATTCATTTAACTAATAGCTTTTCGATTTCATCTACAATGGATTGCGTCGCTTTTTTTAAAGCTAATTTTTTTATATTTTTTGATAATTCTTTTTGTTTTGATTCGGATGCTAAAAGCTCAGAAAAAAGCGTTTCAAAGTTAGATTCTAGATCCTTTTCGCTTATTAGTATGGCTGCATTTTTTTCGGATACAGCTAAGGCATTTTTGGTTTGATGATCTTCGGATACATTCGGAGACGGGATAAAAAATACTGGCTTTCCAACCACACAAAGTTCAGATACCGAACTTGCGCCTGCTCTAGAAATAACGATGTCCGCCGCCGCGTATGCCAAATCCATTCGATTTAAAAACGCATGGACTTGTACCTGTTCGTTTGAATTATACCGATCATAATCTTTCTGATATAACGTCCCACACTGCCACAGCAATTGAATTCCTAAATCTCTAAAAAAATCAAGTTTTGACTCGATAAGCTGATTCATTCGGCGCGCGCCTAAACTTCCGCCTAATACCAAGAGCGTTTTTTTATTCGGGTCTAGGTTGAAAAACGATAATGCTTCTGCTCTTTTTTGATCTAAATCCAGCAAATCTTGTCTTACAGGGTTTCCCGTCAGGATTAATTTTTCTTTGGGAAAAAACCGCTCTAATCCTTCGTAAGAAACACAAATTTTGTGTGCTTTTTTGGACAGTAGCTTATTGGTGATTCCTGGGAATGAATTTTGTTCTTGTATTAAAGTTGGCACCCCTTTCATGGCAGCCACTTGCAGTAAAGGACCACTGGCAAACCCACCCGTTCCAATGACAACATTGGGTTTGAAAGAATTAACGATCCCCATTGACTTAAACAAACTCACTAGTAGTTTAATTGGAAATAATATATTTTTAAGGGTTAACTTTCTTTGAACTCCAGCAATCCATAAGCCTACAATATCATACCCTGCTTCTGGTACTTTTTGCATTTCCATTTTATTTTTCGCACCCACAAATAAAAACTCAGAGTTAGGAAATCGAGATTTTAATTCGTTTGCAATGGCAATTGCAGGGTATATATGACCTCCTGTTCCTCCACCAGACAATATGATCTTATAGTTTTTCATTAGAGTGCTTCGCTTAATATTTCTAAAGGGTGTGTCTCGTCGTAATTTTGTGATTTTTCGGCATCTCGTTTTGCACTTACACTCAATACAATACCGAGTGCCAAACAAGTCACCCATATAGAGGTTCCACCGCTACTTATAAGGGGTAGTGTTTGTCCTGTGACAGGAAACAGCTCGACCGCAACGCCCATATTGACCAAGGCCTGAAACACAATAGGAATCCCGACGCCTACCGTTAATAATTTTCCAAAAACTGTGTCTGAATTTTGGGCTACAATTACAATTCTAAACATTAACCATAAATACAAGAACAACAAAGATATCCCTCCTATTAACCCATATTCCTCAATAATAATAGCAAAAATAAAATCAGATGACGACTGTGGTAGAAAGTTCTTTTGAATACTTTTCCCAGGGCCTAACCCTTGAATTCCGCCCGTTGCAATGGCAATTTTAGCTTTTTCAATTTGATAGGCTTCTTGAGTCGCTTCAGTATCCATATAACTAGAAACTCTACTTGTCCAAGTATCCACTCTATTGGGCATCAAATTTGGAAATGCTTTAGCCGTCAATACAAAAAACATCAAAACGACAATTCCAGTTCCGATAATGATTGCAAGATATTTTAGTGGATATCCGCCCAAAAATGTTAATAAAATGACCATTGAAAAAATGAGTGCAGCCGTTGAGAAGTTAGCAGGAAGCACCAATGCTAGTACGATAAACACCGGCAACCACAACGGAAGAATAGACTCTTTAAAAGTAATAACGTCGTCTTTTATTTTAGATAAATACCGCGCCACAAAGACCATCAATACCAACGCAGCTAAGGTCGAAGGTTGGAATGTGAATCCAACAATTGGAACCCGAATCCATCGACTGGCATTGGCTCCTCCAATGGTTGAACCCTGAAGCATTGTGACTAACAACAACACTAATACTACCGGAATCATCACCATCGACAACCCTCTAAAATAACGATACGGAATTTTATGTACTCCATAAATAATAGAGAATCCTAAGAATAAATGTACAAAGTGTTTGATGAAATAACTAAAAGTTGTGCTGCCACCTCCAATGTAAGCCAAATTACTGGCTGCACTATACACGGGCAGGAATGAGAATATTGCCAATAAAGCCGCAATAGCCCAAATAATTCGATCTCCTTTTATGTTATTAAAAAATGTCTTCATTATAACTGTCTTACAGCGGCTTTAAATTGTTGACCTCGATCTTCATAATTTTCAAATAAATCAAAACTTGCACAAGCTGGCGATAATAAAACCGCTTCTCCAGGAGTTGCAATATTATAAGCAATCTTAACTGCTTCGCTCATATACTGCGTTTCTATGATGGTATCCACCATATTTCCAAACGCATCAAATAAGGATTCATTATTTTTTCCTAAGCAAATAATTGCTTTGACTTTTTCATTGATAAAAGGGAATAATGAACTGTAGTCATTCCCTTTATCAACCCCACCAACAATCCAGACCGTTGGGGTATTCATACTTTCTAAGGCATAGTAAGTCGCATTCACATTGGTTGCCTTTGAGTCATTGACATACTTTACTTTATGGATGGTAAGAACCTGCTCCAAGCGGTGCTCTGCCCCCTGAAATCCCTCGAGGCTTTCTCTTATGGTTGCTTTTCTGATTTTCAAAAGATGAGCAACTGTTGATGCCGCCATTGCATTTTTGATATTGTGCTTTCCATCTAAAGCTAAGTTTGTTGTTGACATAATTATATCTGTATTGTTAAATTCTATTGTTATATTGTTGTGTTCTAAATAAGCCCCGTTTTCTACTTTTTTGGTAAGCGAAAAAGGCACTAAGTTCGATTGAATTGGATGGGTGTTTATATAAGATACGATGACCTCATCGTCTGCATCGTATATTAAATAATCTTCCGCAGTTTGGTTCATAGCGATTCTAAATTTTGAAGCGATATAATTCTCAAATTTATAATCATAGCGATCCAAATGATCCGGAGTAATATTGGTGATTATTGCGATATGTGGTCTGAATTTCTCAATCCCATCCAATTGAAAACTACTCAATTCCAAAACGTAATTGGCATTATTATTTAGAACTTGCTTCGCAAAACTATCACCAATATTTCCTCCAATCGCGACATCCATCCCCGCTTGATTCAAAATATGATGTACCATCATTGTGGTGGTGGTTTTTCCATTACTTCCTGTAATCCCAATGATGTTTGCCTTTGTAAATAAACTCGCAAATTCAATTTCAGAAATCACAGAAATCCTTGCATTATGTAATTTTTGAATCAAAGCAATATGATCTGGAATCCCAGGACTTTTAACGACCAAATCTGCATTTAAAATTTTGGACGCTGTATGACCTCCATCTTCCCATTCAATCTCATTATGTATAAGAACGTCTATAAATGTTTGTGCCATTTTTCCTGAATCGGAAAGAAACACCTTGTACTCTTTTTCTTTTCCTAACAAGGCAGCACCTACGCCACTTTCACCCCCCCCAAGTATTACCAATCGTTTCATCTATCTGATTTTCAAAGTGACAATTGTTAATATTGCCAACAGGATGCCTACAATCCAAAAGCGTGTGACGATTTTACTTTCGTGGTATCCTGATTTTTGATAATGGTGATGCAACGGTGACATTTTAAAAATGCGTCGCCCAGCTCCATACTTTTTACGGGTATATTTAAAATAGCCCACTTGTAATACCACAGATAAATTTTCGGCTAAGAAAATTCCGCACAACACAGGGATTAACCACTCCTTTCGAACCGCAATCGCAATCACGGCGATAATTCCGCCTATTGTTAAGCTTCCTGTATCGCCCATAAACACCTGAGCTGGATAGGTGTTATACCACAGAAACCCTATCAATGCACCGACAAACGCAGCGATATAAATTGTAATTTCTTCGACTCTTGGGATGTACATTATATTTAGATAATCTGAGAAAATAATATTACCCGACACCCATGCAAAAATACCGAGTGTTAAAACGATAATCGCAGAAGTTCCTGCCGCTAACCCATCAATTCCATCTGTTAAATTGGCGCCGTTGGAAACCGCTGTTATAATAAAAATGGCTGCTAATACAAATACAATCCATGCATATTTTTCTAAACCAGGGTGAATCCAAGTAATTAAATCGGCATAATCAAATTCATTTGATTTCACAAAAGGAATGGTTGTTTTGGTCGATTTTGTTTCAGGATAAAACTGGATAGAAGATTGTTGATTCGACACCACATCGGCCTGTAAATGCGCTGGAATTTTCTCTTTTATCGTGACATCGCTATGAAAAAACAAAGTTGTTCCAACAATGATCCCTAAACCCACTTGACCTAAAATTTTAAACTTCCCTTTTAAACCTTCTTTATCATTTTTAAATTTTTTAATATAGTCGTCAATAAACCCAATTACACCCATCCAGACCGTTGTAATCAGCAATAAAATAATATATATATTATCTAATTTTGCTAATAACAGCACTGGAATGATGGTCGCTAAAATGATAATAACCCCACCCATTGTTGGAGTTCCAGCCTTTTCCTTTTGACCGTCTAAACCCAAATCTCTAATGGTCTCACCAACTAGTTGATTTTGAAGAAATCGAATGATTCTTTTTCCGAAAATCGTAGAAATTAGCAAGGATAAAATAATTGCCACGGCCGCTCTAAACGTCAAAAACCCAAACAGAGAGGCTCCCGTAAACTGATAGGTTTCTTCTAAATATTTAAACAAGTAGTACAACATATTATTTTTGTAATTGTGTTAAAAATTCTTCCGTTACTTTATAATCATTAAACTCGCTTTTAACGCCCTTAATGTCTTGATACGTTTCATGTCCTTTGCCCGCCACCAAAATAATATCGTTAGGTTGTGCTAATTGACACGCTGTTTTGATCGCTTGTTTACGATCTGTTATAGACAGTGTCTTTTTAAAATTTTGAGGAGCAACCCCCACTTCCATTTCAGCAATAATTTGATCTGGACTTTCAGACCTTGGATTATCACTTGTGAAAATTACTTTTGTACTCAATGCAGAAGCAATGTGCGCCATTTTTGGACGTTTGGTCGTATCGCGATCGCCACCACAACCTACCACTGTAATTAAAGTTTCGTTTTTGGTTCTAATCGTATTGATCGTTTCCAGTACATTTTTTAAAGCATCTGGCGTGTGTGCATAATCAATGATCGTTGTAATGTTTGTCTTTGAGATAAAATATTCAAATCTGCCATTGACATTATCGAGTGCACTCATAAGCCGAAGGGTCTCAGAAGTCTCCAATCCCAACAACTCGGCAGTGCCATAAATTGCGGTTAGATTATAGGCATTAAAATTGCCTATTAATTTGACCCATACTTCATGACCATTCACTTTTAACAATAAGCCTCTAAATTGATTTTCTAAAATCTGAGCACGGTAGTTTGCGTAGCTTTTCAAGGCGTAGGTATAGCGTTTCGCCTTGGTATTTTGCAGCATCACAGACCCGTTTTTATCATCGCCATTGACCAAAGCAAATGCAGAAGACGGCAACTGATCGAAAAATGATTTTTTAACGTCTCTATACTCTGCAAACGTGGCGTGGTAATCTAAATGATCGTGTGATAAATTTGTAAAGATGCCCCCAGCAAACAACAATCCTTCAGTCCTAAACTGATGAATGCCATGAGAACTCACCTCCATAAAACAAAACTCCACTCCTTCGGAATTCATTTGACTTAAATGTGAATTAATTACTAATGAATCCGGAGTAGTGTGGGTGGTTGGATACGCTTTGGTATCGACCATGATTTTTACCGTAGAAATAAGCCCTGCTTTAAACCCTGCATTTTTAAACAATTCATAAAGCAGTGTCGCAATAGTTGTTTTTCCATTAGTTCCAGTAATTCCGATAAGTTTTAAGTTTTCGGATGGATTTCCATAAAAATTAGAGGCCATGACCGCTAATGCTTTTTGAGAGTTCTCGACTTTAATATACGTAACCGTGTTTACTGTTTCTTCTGGCAACTCCTGACAAACAATAACAGAGGCACCCAGTTCAATTGCCTTTGATATAAAGGCATGTCCGTCAAAGACACCGCCTTTGATCGCA